>ERZ1699656.19-NODE-19-length-37821-cov-399.483646_pt1 | contig 37821 bp, 29 predicted proteins | sample MGYA00581514_ERZ1699656 | MGnify/ENA primary metagenome ERZ1699656 (study PRJEB42348, sample SAMEA6618691) | metagenome | isolation source: Polyester-degrading enrichment culture growing on monomer 1,4-butanediol, B | collected 2019-04-14 ...
CCGGCTTTTTTTTGTTTGGGACGAACGTCCCGGCCAAGGATCAGGCCGGACCATCAGATCATTGTTGTTGGCATTGGCGCCGGACCATCGATTTCCCTTCTGGGAATAGATGCTCCGGCTTTTTTTGTTTGGTCGAAAAAGTACGGGTTCGAGCGAAATGACAGGAGACACTGAATCGACATTGGTGATTTGCGGGCACGGCATGGTTTCGCAACGCCTGCTGGAAGCTCTCTGCCGTGAGCGAGTCAGACCGTTTACCCGCATCATCGTGTTCAATGGCGAGGCATCCGCTGCCTATAACCGGATACAACTCTCCGGACTGCTTGCCGGTGAAACAGATGAAGCCGCTCTGACCTTACAGCAGGACAACTGGTTTCGGGACAACGGCATTGAGGTGTGCACTGGCGAACCGGTGGTCTCCATCAACCGTGAAGATAGGACGGTGAGCACCACAACCGGTCGGGTTCAGCGCTATACCCATCTGGTCCTTGCGACCGGTTCGCGCCCAGCGAAACCGGAGTTGCCGGGCCAGGATCTCCCTGGCGTGATGACCTTTCGGGATCTGGACGACGCCAGAACCCTGATCGATGCTGCTCGCAAGCACCGCCGAGCAGTGGTGATTGGCGGCGGTTTCCTGGGCCTGGAGGCAGCTGAGGGGCTGCGCCAACGCGGTATGGCCGTCACTCTCCTGCACCGCAGCAGTCATCTCCTGAACCGCCAACTCGACGAGATCGGCGGCCAACTCCTCCAACAACACATGGAAGAACGCGGCGTGAGTGTTCGCACCGCGGTTGCTCCCAAAGCCCTGCTTGGACGATCCATGGTCAGAGCGGTGCAACTGGACGACGAAACCCTGATCAGCACCGATCTGGTTCTCTTCGCCACTGGCATCACGCCGTCTGCAGAGCTTGCCCGGTCTGCGGGCCTGGAATGCGATCGCGGCATCCTGGTGAACGGACAACTACGTACCAGCGACCCGGCAATCTCTGCACTGGGCGAGTGCTGCCAGTTGGGAGACATCACCTTCGGGCTGGTGGAACCCGGATACCAGCAGGCCGAGGTGCTTGCAGGCGTGCTCAGCGGAAACACTCCAGACGCCAAGTATCGGCCGGTGGATACACCAACCCGCCTGAAAATCAGCGGCGTTCCAATTTTTTCCTGCGGCCAGATCAGCCCCGACGGGGACACCGAATCGGTGGTCTGGCAGGACCACGAACAGAATCACTATTGCCGGCTACTTATCCGCAACCAGCGCCTCACCGGCGCGGTGTTGCTTGGTGATACCCGGGACGGCCCCTGGTACAGCCAGCGCATCCTGCAACAGGACGACATTTCCCGGTACCGGGACTTCATAGCATTCGGCAAGAACTACTGCGAAGCAGCGGCATGAGCCTTCAGCCAGCTGCCCCGAAAGAGGACAGACCCATGAGCAAGAAAACCCTGATCGTCGTCGGCAATGGCATGGTCGGCCATCACTTCCTGGAGCAGTTCTGCGCCAGTCCGGCGGCCGTTAACTACGAGATCATTGTGTTCGGAGAGGAGAAACAGCTGGCTTACGACCGGGTACACCTGTCGGAGTATTTTGGCGGTTCCACCCACGCCGATCTCGCGATGGGTACATTGGAGTGGTACACCGAGCAAGGCATTCAACTGCACCTGAACGAGCAGGTGACCGGCATTGACCGGGAAAATCGCACACTTGAAACGCCCCGGGGCAGCTACCGGTACGACGAACTGGTGCTGGCCACCGGCTCCTATCCGTTCGTGCCGCCGATTGAGGGCAATGACCGGCCCCACTGCCTGGTTTACCGCACCCTGGAAGACCTGGATGCCATTCGCGCCAGCTCCGAAGGTGCCCGTACCGGTGTGGTCGTCGGTGGTGGCCTGCTGGGGCTGGAAGCGGCCAATGCGCTCAAGAGCCTGGGACTGGCAGCCCACGTGGTGGAATTCGCCCCTCGGCTGATGCCGGTTCAGCTTGATGCCGACGGCGGCGCCTTGCTGCGCCAAAAAATCGAGGAACTCGGCGTTCAGGTGCACACAGAGAAGGCAACCACCGCCATTGTCGAGGGCCAAGAGGCTCGCCTTCGCATGAACTTCAGCGACGAGTCCTTCCTGGAAACAGACCTTATCGTGTTCTCTGCCGGCATTCGTCCCCAGGATGCCCTGGCCAGGGCTAGCGGCCTTGAGATCGGCGAGCGCGGCGGCATCGTGATCAACAATCACTGCACCACTTCCGATCCCCATGTTCACGCCATTGGGGAGTGCGCGCTCTGGGAACAGAAGATTTTCGGCCTGGTTGCGCCCGGATACACCATGGCCCGTACCTTGTCCGCTGCCCTGAACGGTGATCGCGAGACGGCCTTCACAGGTGCCGACATGAGCACCAAACTGAAGCTACTGGGCGTGGACGTGGGTTCCATTGGCGACGCCCATGCCCAGACCCCGGGCGCTCGCAACATCCGCTTCAACGATGAGCAGGCCGGCCACTATCGCCGCATGGTGATCAGTGAGGACGGCAAGACCCTGCTGGGCGCTATACTGGTGGGCGACAACAGCCACTACGACACGCTGCTGCAATACGCCCTCAATGGCATCACCCTGCCGGAGAGTCCGGAAACCCTGATCCTGCCGGAAAGCCAGGGCGGCGCACCGGCCCTGGGCCCCGAGGCCCTGCCGGAAACCGCCTCCATCTGCTCCTGTCACAACGTCACCAAGGGCGATATCTGTGGCGCCATCGACGCCGGCTGCTCAGACCTTGGCAGCGTCAAGGCCGAAACCAAGGCCAGTACAGGCTGCGGCGGTTGTACAGCGCTCCTGAAGAACGTGGTGGACAGCGAGCTGGAAAAACGCGGTGTAGAAGTGTGCAAGGATCTGTGCGAGCACTTCCCGTACAGCCGCCAGGAGCTGTTCCACATTGTGAAGGTGAATGGCATTCGCACCTTCCGCACTCTGATCAGTCAACACGGCAAGGGCCATGGCTGCGATATCTGCAAACCGGCGGTGGCGTCGATCCTGGCCACCTGCTGGAACGAGCACATTCTGGCCACGGATCACGTACCGCTGCAGGACACCAACGACACCTTCATGGCCAACATGCAGAAGAACGGCACCTATTCCATCGTGCCGCGTATCCCGGGTGGTGAGATCACGCCGGACAAACTCATCGTGCTGGGTGAAGTGGCCAAGGAATACGACCTGTACACCAAGATCACCGGCGGCCAGCGGGTGGACCTGTTCGGCGCCACCCTGAGCCAGTTGCCGGAAATCTGGGAGAAGCTGATTGCCGCGGGCTTCGAGACCGGCCACGCCTACGGCAAGTCACTTCGTACCGTGAAATCCTGCGTCGGCAGCACCTGGTGCCGCTACGGCGTGCAGGACAGCGTGGGCATGGCGATTCGCCTGGAGGACCGCTACAAGGGCCTGCGGGCGCCCCACAAAGTGAAGATGGCGGTATCCGGCTGTACCCGGGAATGCGCCGAAGCCCAGAGCAAGGACTTTGGCGTGATTGCGACGGAAAACGGCTGGAACCTGTACGTTTGCGGCAACGGCGGCATGCGGCCCCGCCACGCCGATCTGTTTGCCACGGATCTGTCTGACGAGGAACTGATCCGCACCATTGACCGGGTGGTGATGTTTTATGTGCGCACCGCCGACAGGCTGCAGCGCACCAGCGTCTGGATGGAGAACCTTGAAGGCGGCCTGGAGTACCTGAAGCAGGTGGTGCTGGAGGACAGTCTTGGCATCTGCGCAGAGCTGGAGGAGCACATGGAGGGGATTGTCGGTACCTACCAGTGTGAGTGGAAGACGGCCGTCGAGGATCCGGAAAAGCGGAAGCGGTTCCGGGAGTTTGTGAATGCGCCTTCGCAGAGCGATCCGGTTCAGGAATGGACCGTGGAGCGGGGGCAGCGTCGGCCTGTTTTGGAGACTGAGTCTGCGTAGCCTGCGGGTTTGGCGTTTTGAGCAAGGCGCCATGGGGATACTTTTCTTCTGGGAAAAACAACTCGCTTCGCTCAGACATCTTTTTCCCGCCAGAAAAGCACCCCCATACCACCTCGCTCGCCAAGCTTTGGTGGTATCGCATCAGAAAATCATTGAGATAAACGCGGAAGGATTAGGAGAAACACAATGAAACCACGCACTCGTTGGGAAGCAGTTTGCACGGTAGACGACCTGGTAACGGAATCCGGCGTTGCAGTCTGGACAGACGAAGGACCGGTCGCGGTGTTCTATCTGCCACACCGGCTGCCGGCTCTGTTTGCCATCAGCCACACCGATCCGTTCAGCGGCGCCAATGTGCTGGCCCGAGGGATTACCGGGGATCTGAAAGGGGAACCGGTGGTGGCCTCGCCGCTATACAAACAACATTTCAGCCTGCGCACCGGTGTCTGTCTGGAAGACAATGCAGTACGGGTCAAAACCTACCCTGTCCTGCTGGACGGCAACCAGATCCGCTTGGAGGTCCGGGCCAACCAGCGAGAATCCATCGCGGCCTAGGCCCTTACCAATGCCGGCAAGAGCCGGCGCGTGGTATGGGAGGTCTTTGTGCAGGGGAAAAGATGTCTGAGCGAAGCGAGTTGCTTTTCCCCGGAACAAAGACCTCCCATGGCTCATGACGGCGTTACTCCGAGGCTAGACCTCTCTGGAGCGACGCCAACGCTCCCGCCAGCCAAGAACGAAGATGGTCAGTGACGGCAGGAAGGTCACGGTTACGATCGCTGCACCCAGCAGGCCAAACAGGACGATGGCGCCCACGCCCCGGTAGAGTTCGGTGCCTTCGCCCGGCAGGAATACCAGGGGCGAGAGGCCGCAGATGGTGGTCAGGGTGGTCATGGCGATGGGGCGCAGGCGGGTCTGGACGGCGCCGGTGACGGCCTGCACTACGGTAACGCCTTTCTGACGCAGGTTCTGCCGGGCCTGATCCACCACCAGGATCGGGTTGTTCACCACCGTGCCCATCAGGATCAGGAAGCCCAGCATGGTGATCATGTCGAAGGGCTGCCTCAGAGGCTGCAGGCCGAGCATGGGCAGCAGGCCACCCACCAGGTTCATCAGGGCCAGGCCCACGATGCCGCCAGCCACACCAAGTGGGATGGCGGTCATGATCAGCAGCGGGAAGCCCCAGTGGGCGAAGATGGCCACCAGCAGCAGGTAGACAATGGCGATGGCGATGATGAAATTTCCGGTCAGCGCTTCCCGCGTGGCGTTCAACTGGTCGCTGGCACCGGAGATATCGACGTCCACATTCGCCGGCAAGGCACCACTTTCGCGCATGGACTGAAGCAGTTCCGTGCGTACCCGTTCAACGCCGGCCTCAAGCGGCACATCGTCCGGGGGAATCACGTTCAGGGTCACGGTGCGGCGACCATCCACCCGGCGGACGGTGCTGGTATCCACGGTTTCCTCTATGGTGGCGAGGCTGGACAGGGGCAGGGTCGCGCCCTGGGGCGTGTGCACCATGACATCGGGCAGACTGTCCAGTGACGGATTGCGACCCTCGCTGCCATACACATAGATATCGATCTTTTCGTCGTCCAGAAAGAAGTCGTCCACGTAGCTGCCCTCGGTCAGGGAGGCCACGGTGAATCCAATGCCTTCGGCACCCAGGCCAAGCTCCGCTGCACGATCCCAGTCGGGCATGATCTGGATCAGCGGTTGTGCCAGAGACAGCGTGGAGGGCTGGCTCTGGATGCGGGGATTGTCGAAGATTTCCTCCGCCCGCTGGTAGGCGGCATTCGCGGCGCTGTATACCGAGACCAGATCCGGGCCGGAGATGTCCAGGTTGATGCTGCGGGTGCCGCCGTCGTTGCTGGAAATGATGGAGCCCTTGGCCGCGAAGGCTCGCATGCCCGGGAACTGTTCATAGAACCGGGTGATCTCGTCCATCAGGGCTTCGATATGCCGCGGGTTCAGGGTCTCTGCAATGATCCGGATCCGGGTTGGCGTTACCTGCATATTGAGATAGGCCATGGGCGGCACGCTGGTCTCGCCGGCGGCATAGGCCTGGCCATCGGCGTTCACGTGGGGCAGGAAATAATCCTCTACCTGTCGGGCAATGGCTTCCATCTCCTGCAGGTTATAGCCGGGCGGCGCGGACATGGCCGCAAAGGTCTTGGGTTCCTCACCCTCCGGCAGGTATTCGGCGGGCGGAGTCAGCACGAAGATCACCCAGAGGCTGACACCCACGGTTGCCGCTATGACCAGAACACGACGCACCGCGCCATTCACCAGCCAGCGCATCGCCGCCATGGCGGCCCTACTCCAACTGCCCGAGGTCTCATTGCCGTATTCATCCGTTTGCACACCCCGGCGACCGAAATCCAGCCGGGCACAGAGGGTGGGTATGATGGTTATGGCCACCAGCATGGACGCCAGAATGGCGGCGGAGATCGCAATTGCCACGTCGGAATACAGCTGTCCCGCCTCTTCCTCGATGAACAGGATCGGCAGGAACACCAGGATGGTTGTGGTGGTGGAGGCCAGAACCGCCGGCCAGACTTCCCGCACGCCCTTGAGGGCCGATTCGAAACGGTCCAGCCCGAGACGCCGGTGTCGCTCGATGTTCTCCAGCACCACGATGCTGTTGTCGACGGTCATGCCGATGGCAAAGGCGATGCCCGCCAGGGAAATCACGTTGATCGTACGACCGGTGATCAGCAGCCCGATAAACGCGGCAATGGCGCACAGCGGGATGCCCACCACACCCGCAAACGTCGCTCTACCGGACCGCAAAAACAGGAACATCACCAGGGTTGCGAAGGCGGCGCCAATGCCCAGGTTGGTCCAGACGTTGGCTACAGAGGCTTCCACATAACGGGCATCGTCTGCGGTCAGGCCCAGTCTCATGCCCGCCGGCTCAAGCACCTCCCGGTTGATCGCGGCCACTTCATCCATCATCGCGTGCTTGATATCGATGACGTTGGACCCACTCTCGCGACGAACCTGCAGGCCAATCACCCGCTGTCCGTTAACAACGGACAATTCCCGAATGCGTGAATGCCCCTGCCGAACCTCGGCAACCTCACCCAGACGCACCACGCTGTCACCCTGCCTTCGAACCACCAGTTGCTCCAGGGATGCAACGTCATCAAAGCGCCCCACCGTGCGCAGGAGATACCGGCGCTTGCCAGCATCGATCTCGCCACCGGAAATGTCCTGGTTGCGACTGACAATGGCATCACGTAGATCGAGTAAGCTCAGGCCACGCTGGGCCAGGGCGGCTTCGTCCACAATAACCTGCATCTGCCGGTCGGCACCGCCACCGACGGTGACCTCGGAAACCCCAGGCACGCTCTCCATCCTTGGCCGAACGCGGTCTTCGATAAAATCGCGCATCAGTTCGATATCCAGTTCCCTGGGGTTGCCCTCCAGGGTGGCGATGCGGAAATACATGAACGCATTGGAGGAGAAAGACGCCGCCACGATGCGCGGCTCATCGACGTTTCTCGGATAATCCGGGACCTGGCTCAGGGCATTGTTAATCTGGATCAGCGTCTCGGTGATATCGACGCCGAACGGGAACTCCAGCTCGATTTCGGCTGCACCGCTGGACGCGGTGGAGGTCATTCGACTGAGATTGGGAACATTGCGCAGGAAACGTTCCTGCTCGATCAGGATGTCTTTCTCGATGTCCTGGGGAGTGGCGCCGGGCCAACTGGTTTCCACCGTCACCGTGCGCACTTCCAGATCCGGAATCATCTGGACCGGAATTCGAAGTGCGGCGGCGGCCCCGAGGATGGCCACAATCAGGGCAATCACGGCGACCAATGTGCCGTGGCGGATTATGCCGGCAAACATCAGCGGCTCTCCCGCTCGGCAATGCGAACGCTGATGCCCTCGCTCAGGGACTCGTTGCCACGGACCACCACCTTCTGATCTGCCTCAAGGCCGCTGGTGACCTCTACCCGGCCCTCAAAGCCGGTACCAAGACGCACCCGCTTTTCGGTCACGGCCCAGGTAGTTTCATCCTCCGGTTCGGCGATCCATACGGTGGTTCGCCCTTCGGGATACCGGTTGATGGCATCCCGCGAGACCGTCAGGCCAAGTTCACCGGTCGTCACCCGCAGAACCGCCTGAGACGACATTCCCGGTAGCAGCTTCACCGACTCGGGCTTTATCGCGCGGAGAAGAAAGGTTCTGGACTGGGGATCATTAACCGGCACCAGAACATCGATGGTTGCTCGGATCAGCTCCTGCCCGTTCTGCACCAGAAGCCGGCTGTTGTCGTCGATACGTTTGAAGAAGGACTGGGGTACCCGGAAATCCAGACGCAGGTTGTCGGTATCAACCAGCGTCAGCAGTTGGTCACCCGGGGTGACCCATTCACCAATATCCCGTGAGCGTTGGCTGACCACACCGTCAAAGGGCGCTGTCACGCGATGGCGATCGGCCTGGACTTCCACCTGTCGGCGGACAGCTTCCAGGCGTGCAAGCGCCGCCTCGCTGGCCGCCACTTCACTTTCCCGGGCACTGACTTCGGTAGCCGCAATATTACGGCCTGCACCCACAGACCTGGCCTCACGCAGCCGGCGCTGCGCCTCATCAAGACGGCTGCGCGCCTCTTCCGCATCGGCCCTCGCGGCCGCCAGCTCCCAGGTGACCATCTCATCGTCGAGCTCGACCAGCACATCGCCCCGGGAAACACGGTCCCCGGTTTCCACCCGAACCGCCTCCAACAGGCCGGCCACTGCCGCCGACATACCGGAGACCCGCAGGGCATTTACCGTACCGTTGAGGGTCACTTCCTCGATGATATTTTCCGACGAGACGGTTTCCAGCTGGACACCTGGCAGGTCCTGGGCAGCGGTAGACAACGAAAACAGGCCGCACAGAAACAAGAGAACGCCATGCAGGCTCTTGATGAGAGTTCCCACGTCCTTTCTCCAAGATTCATTTTGATGGATGCAGTTACTAACCTTAGTTCATGGCTTACGTTGAAAAACCCCGTCCGGACCTTGGACACGGTTTGGCCCATCCGGGTGAGGGAATGCGAACCGGGGTCACTTCCGTTGCCAGCTATCTGAGCTACTATTGTGGCAACACCAATTACAAGGACGCCCCGTGAAACCTCTCAGCCCGACGGATCAGCTTTTTCTATGGCTGGAAAAGCGGCAGCAGCCCATGCATGTGGGCGGTCTTCAGCTGTTTTCTTTTCCCGAGGACGCACCGGATGACTACGTCGCCCAGCTCGCCGACCGGCTCAGGCAATTCACCAAAGTAACGCCGCCGTTCAACCAGCGCCTGGATTACCGGTTCGGCCAGCCAGTCTGGGAGGAAGACGAGCATCTGGATCTGGAGCACCACTTTCGTTTCGAAGCGCTACCGACGCCGGGACGGGTAAGAGAGCTGTTGTCGTTTGTTTCGGCGGAACATTCCCACCTGATGGACCGGGAGCGACCACTGTGGGAGTTCCATCTGATTGAAGGGCTGGGGGAGCGCCAGTTTGCCGTCTATATCAAGGTACATCATGCCCTGGTGGACGGCGTATCGGCCATGCGGATGGTCACCCAGATGCTATGCCAGGATACCGGCGAACGGGACATGCCGCCGATCTGGGCCATGCCACCCCGCCCGTCCCGTGAAAAGGAGGATGGTGGCCCCTCCCTGTGGCGCAGTGTCGGCCATCTACTGGGTGAATCCGGCAAACAACTGGGCACGGTGCCCACCGTGGCCCGGGAACTGCTTAGAACCATCAACAACGCCCGCAAGGACCCGGCCTACTCCTCCATCTTCCACGCACCCCGCTGCATCCTGAACCAGAAGATTACCGGCTCCCGGCGCTTCGCGGCGCAATCCTATGAACTCAGTCGGATAAAGGCGGTATGTAAAATCTACAGGACCACGGTGAATGACGTGGTGATGGCCATGTGTGCTACTGCACTGCGCAGCTATCTGATGAACCGGGACGCGCTGCCGGAGAAACCGCTGATCGCCATGGTCCCGGTGTCCCTGCGCCGGGATGACAGCTCCGGCGGAAATCAGGTGGGTGTTATCCTCGCTTCGCTGCACACCGATGTCACCAGCCCGGTCACCCGGCTGATGCAGATCCATGAGGATGTGAAAGCCGCCAAGGACCGCTACGCCCACATGTCCCCGGAAGAAATCATCAACTACACCGCCCTGACCCTGGCGCCGGCAGCGTTCCATCTGCTCACCGGCATGGCCCCCAAATGGCAGACCTTCAACGTGGTGATCTCCAACGTCCCCGGCCCGCGGGAGACCTGCTACTGGAACGGCGCAACCCTGGACGGCATGTACCCTGTCTCCATCGCCATGGATCGCCTGGCCCTGAACATGACCCTGACCAGCTACGGCGACCAGGTGGAATTCGGCCTCATCGGCTGCCGCCGAACGCTACCCAGCCTGCAGCGGATGCTCGACTACCTGGAGGAAGCCCTGGTTGAACTGGAGACCGCCGCCGGCTTGTAAACAGCTCGATCAGCCGAAGCGGCGCTCTTCGTTGCGGATGGAGATCTGGTTGTTCAGGGTCCAGAAGTCATACAGCACACCAATCAGGAACAGTCCGCCGGTCAACAGGTAGATGATGCCGGTAATCCACTTGCCCATGTACATCCGGTGAATCCCGAACACACCCAGGAAGGTCAGCAGGATCCAGCCGATGTTGTAGCTGACTTCACCTTCCCGGAACCGCAGATCTGCCTCCCGATCCATGGCCGGGATCAGGAACAGGTCGATGATCCAGCCGATGAACAGCAGCCCCAGGGTAAAGAACCAGATGGTGCCGGTAACGGGTTTGCCGTAGTAAAACCTGTGGGAACCAAGGAATCCGAAGATCCAGAGCAGGTAGCCGATCAGTTTGCTGTGAGTGTCTGGCCTTTGGGTCATGTTCGTTTTCATCCTTTTGGGTTGGTGTCTGGTTTCAATTATGGCCCTAGCCTGGTTGATTTGGGGGCTGGCCGGGGGGAAGGAATATTTTCCCTCGGGAAAAACAACTCGCTTCGCTCAGACATCTTTTTCCTGTCGGGAAAATATTCCTTCCCCCCGTCCGTCCACACATTGTGGCATAGGAAAGAAAAGACAAATTAAGACAGAGCAATAAAAATAAGACGGCAATCTCGTCTGTCAGCAGGGCGTGGGGTGGGGCTTTATTTTTTCGGGGAAAAAATGTCTGAGCGAAGCGAGTTGTTTTTACCCGAAAAAATAAAGCCCCGCCCTGCGACCACGCTCCCAAACGTGAGGTCCCTGAAATTAGGGCCCCACCTCGGGCGCAGGGTCCGGACCACCCTCACGAAACTCGCTGGCCGACTTACCCGTCCACTTACGAAAAGCCCGGCTGAAGTTGGACAGGTCCGCATAACCCAACTCATAGGCAATCTCGCTGACGGACTGGTTGGTATAGCGGAGTAACTGGATCGCCCGGTCTTTCAGAACCGACTCGAGGATTTCACGGTAGCTGGTATCGCGGTCGGCCAGGCGGCGTTTCAGGGTTCGGGACGAGACGCAGAAACGCTCGGCCATGGCTTCCAGGGACGGCAAGGGGCCGGGCATCATCCGGAGCATGTTGCGGATCGCCAGGACGATGTCGCCCTGTTCCTTCAGGGCTTTCTGCAGCTCGAACTCGCACTGGTCCCGGGCCATTCGGGAGGCTTCGGCATCGGCCAGGCGCATGCGCACCTCCAGAAGCTCCCGGGGGAACACCATCATTTCGTCGGGCTGGCCGTACTCGAACCGAACCGGAAGCTGGTCGGCAAACCGCTGGTACCAGGGCGGCTCCGGAGCGCTCAGGCGAACGGTGACACCCGGCAGTTTGCCGTCTTCCAGGGCAAAACCGTGTTTGGCGGCGTCTTCGCGGTCCAGGAGTTGTTCGGTCAGCAGGATCAGGGTGGCGCTGACGGTCTCGGCCAGAAACGGATAGAGGCCGGGCACTTCGAATTCGGTGCACAGCTTTACCAGCACCTGATCCCCTGCTTCGGACTGGCTCATACTGAGGAACGGCACCCGCAAATGCAGGTAACGGCGCACGGAATCCAGGGCATCGGCGAAGGTGGGACTGGTTAGGGCCGCGAAGCCCAGGGTGCCGTGAATGGTCAGGCGCAGTTCGCGGGCCAGCATGAAACTGAGACCGTCCTGCCCGGCCAGGTTCACGGCCCGCTTGGCCATGATGATGGCATCGGTGACAAAGACCCGGCTGTCGTTGGACTTGAGATCGTCCGGGGAGAATTCGAGCCCTTCATAGAGTGACCGGTCGTTATACCCCAGTTGCCGGACGGTTTCGGCCAAGACCCGCAGGTAAGCGCCCGGCACCAGGAACAATCCCAGCATCTGCCGTTCTTTGTCCGGACCAGTTGGGCTCATTGGCATTCCTTATTATTGGGGTGGCTGAAGCACTTCAACTGACTCTATCAGATGCCTCTTGCCGCTACAGTGGGGCCCGGTACACCATGCTCGCCGTCAGCATGGCCAATCAAATCCCGGGCCGTGTCCCATCCTGATCGACTGGCGTCCCATTTGCGCATTCCTGCCCGACGTTGACTGCCCCACACTGGAGCCATGACATCAGCCAGAGTGAGGAGTACACACATGCTGAGCAACAAAACCGCCGAAAACAAAGCGGCTCCCGTTACCCGGGCCTCAAACACCCCGGACAACGTCACCATCACCGCCCAGCGCATGGGGTTCGAGTTTGGCGAGCAGGTACCCCGTTACTGGGTCGACAACAGCTACACCATCAGCCACATCATGAATGCGCTCTCGGTGCTCTTCCCCCAGGGCGAGCAGTTCTTTGTCGATTCGGTAAGGGCGTTCCGGGACACGATCTCCGATCCCAAGCTCAAAGAGGAGATACGCGGGTTCATTGGCCAGGAGGCCATGCACTCCCTGGAGCACATTGCTATGAACCAGCACGTCCGAGACCAGGGCATGCCGGTGGAAGAGCTGGAAAAGCATCTGGAGGTGGTTCTGGGCATCGCCAAGAAACTGCCCAAACGGCATCAGCTGGCCATCACCTGTGCCCTGGAGCACCTGACCGCTATGATGGCCGACATGCTGCTGGAACGTGACGATGTTCGCCAGGACATGGACGAGACCATGCGCCCGCTATGGGTTTGGCATGCAATCGAGGAAACGGAGCACAAGGCGGTAGCCTACGACGTATTCCAGGCAGCAGGCGGCACCTACGCCGAAAGAACCTTTTATCTCGCTTTCAGCACCGCCGCCCTGGGGGTGATGAGCACCTACTTCACCAGCCGGATGATGCTGAACGACCGCAAGAATTTCTCATTGAAAGACACGGCCTCAGGTCTCTGGCGCCTGTGGGGCCTGAACGGCACCTTCTCCAGCCTGATTCCCACATGGCTGGAGTATTTCAAGCCCGGTTTTCACCCCTGGGATCACGACAACAGCGACCTGATTGCCCGTTTCAAGGAAGAAATCCAGGCGCACATCGCACCGCAATACAAGAAAGGTAATCGCAGGACGCTTCAGTAAACCACGGAAGCAACTCCCAGCCCTGAAGGGAAGCGGGTGGGGAGGTCTTTGTGCAGGGAAAATGATGTCTGAGCACAGCGAGTTGCCTTTTCCCGGAAGAAAGACCTCCCCGCCCGATTCCCAACTCCCGGGTCAGGCATTCGGCTCAGCGACGCCGGATCGAATGACTTCTCCTTTCTTCCATAACCGCCATTCACCCGGCTGGTAGACATCCCACTTTTCATCGGTGGTCAGTGGCTCCGTCACAATCACGCTGACGATATCGTTCGGCGTCGTCTCCGATTCAAAGTCCACCGTCACGTCCGCGTCTTTCAGGCGAGCAGGACCGAACGGAGCCCTTCGGGTAATGCTGGCCATCTTGGTGGTGCAATAGGTAAACAGCCAGTCGCCGTTACTCAGTAGGAGGTTGAAAACGCCCTGGCTGGCGTATGCCTTCGACAGGGTTACGAGCCGATCGATGATGTCGTCGGTCGGGGTATTCCGTTCGCAATGGCTGCGCAGGTGGTTGAGGATGTCGCAGAACAGGGCCTCGCTGTCGGTGGTGCCGACCGGTTCGTAGAAGCCCGGCGTAGAACTGAAGCCGGACAACTGGCCGTTATGGGCGAACACCCAGTAGCGGCCCCAGAGTTCGCGCATGAACGGATGGGTATTGGCCAGGCAGATGTCGCCGACGTTTGCCTGGCGGATGTGGCAGATGGCTACTTCGCTCTTGATCGGGTGGGTCTGGACCACTTCGGCGATTCGGGAACTGGCGCTGGCATCAGCGTCGTGGAAGGCCCGGACGCCTTTGCCCTCGTAGAAGGCCACTCCCCAACCGTCTTTGTGGGGGCCGGTCTGGCCGCCGCGGCGGGTGAGGCCGGTGAAGCTGAAACACAGGTCAGTGGGCGTATTGGCGCTCATGGCCAGCAGTTCACACATGGGCTAGGTCAATCTTGCAGGGAAATGATTGCCCCAAGAATACCGCAATCAGCTCGCTTCGACAGTCAGAATCTCAAGCTGGCGGGGGTTATGGCCGGCGCCGACCACCCGATTTCGACCGGCCCGCTTGCCACTGTACAGCCAGCGGTCCGCAACCCGGAGCAGACCTTCGGCTTCCCGGCCGTGATCTGGCCACTGGGCAACCCCGAAGGAGGCGGTCACCCGGATACGGGCATCACCATAGGGCAAATCGCGTTCAGCAATCCGCTGGCGCAGCTCATCCATCAGGACAAACGCATCCGCCGGCTTCACATCCCGCAGAATCAGGCCGAACTCCTCGCCACCGAGGCGGCCGACGAAGTCCGTGTTTCTCAGGCGCTCGGTCAGGCATCGGCTGATGTTTTTGAGAACATAGTCTCCGGCCTCGTGGCCCAGGGTGTCGTTCACAAGCTTGAAGTGGTCAATGTCCATGACCACGAGAGCAAAACCGGCTCCGCTGCGATCACACTCGGCGATGGTCCGATTCAATGTGCCCTGGAAGTTGCTGCGATTGGCGAGGCCCGTCAGCGCATCAGTCTGGGCCATATCCACCAGGCGCTGCTCGGCCTCTTCGCGGCGGCCCTCATACAGGTGAATGAAGGCCAGCATCAGGGCACCGCACAACACCATGTTGAGCAGATCGATCATCGCGTGGGGGCTGCCGACCTGGCCAAGGTGGATGTAGTAGATAACGCCGCCGACGATCATGAAGGGCGCGCTGAGAATCATGCCTTCTTTCTTGCCGAGCAGCAGGTAGGCAAGAACCGGCATCATCAGCACCCAGACGAAAGCGGACACCGAGGCTTCTGGCAGCAGCATTATCACGAGGAAAAATGCGAACAGAGGCACCAGATAGGCATAAACCCATTGCTGCAGGTGGGGCGTGGATTTCAGGCGCCAGACGCCGAAAAACAGCAACGCGCTGGCACAGAGTTCACCAATGCCCACCCAGAGGAAACCATTGAGAATCTGCAGGCATGCGAAAACCACCAGTGCCGAGCCAGTGATCAGAAAAAGCAGCCGCATCAACGAGCGGCGATGGCTGTCGCGCAGACCTGAGCGGCTCTGTTCCAGTGTGGCCCCCAGGTCGGAATGGTGAGGCGTATTCATGCTGACTCTTCCTTGGATCAGCTTACGAGTATAGCCCCGAAACACTGTTTGTAAAATGTACAGCAGGCCCGGTTCTTCACGGGCCCCTGACACTCAGCCGCACGCATCAGACATACAGGTTCTTGCGAGAGAAGCGTTCCACCAAAGGCTGATAAGCCGAACCCAGCAGACGGTTGATGGCGTCGATACCCCAGGCGTCCGGGCCTACCAGGATGCGGGACTCGTTCTTGAGGATGCCTTTCACAATGGTCTCCGCCGCTTTCTCGGGCGTGGTCATGGCGAGCTTGTCGAAACCCTTGCGCTGGGCGACGGCATTCTCGGACTTGCCCATACGCGCGGCATTGGCAATGTTGGTGCGGATGCCACCGGGGTGCACACAACTCACCGCCACCGGCTGGTTTTCCAGCTTCATTTCCTGCCTGAGGGCTTCGGTGAATCCGCGTACCGCAAACTTGGCGGCGTTGTAGGCGCTCTGTTTGGGCACGCCGATCAGTCCGAACACGCTGGACACATTCACCACATGGCCATCGCCCGAGGCAATCAGATGTGGCAGGAAGGCACGGGTGCCGTGGGCAACACCCCAGAAGTCAATGTCCATGACCCATTTGAAGTCCTCGTCGGTCATCTCACGTACCGTTGCAGACAGTGCCACACCCGCATTGTTGATGACCAGATTGACCTGACCAAAGTCTTTTACAACCTCCTCGGCATGGGCAAAGATGGCATCCCGATCCGAGACATCCAGCCGGTAGGTCTTCACGTCGGCATTCCCTAGCGCTTCCGCCGTTTCCGCCAGGCCGGCCTCATTGACGTCAGACAGCGCCAGCCGGCAGCCCCGGTCCGCCAGGGACTTCGCGAGCGCGCGTCCGATACCCGAGCCGGCACCGGTAACAACGGCAACTTTGTTCTTCAGATTCTTCATGGTCACGGACCTCTTGTTGTGTGCTCTGGCAATTAAAGCAGATACTCTAACAATTGCCTGTCCAAGGGATATGGCTTTAGTGAACCAGGCCACATGGCACTCCGGCCACCCTCTGACGCGGCATCTGCTTTCCGGTACAATCCGTTGCCGACGGCCGGTGCGCGACACCGAGCCTCCCCCTTCCCCAAACCTGTGGATTTTCTTTATGGAATGGAGTCTTACGCATTTCTGGCTGATCCTGGCGCTGGTGCTGAGCCTGGCTGAACTGGCCTCGGGTGTCCTGTTACTTCTGGCCCTGGGCATTGCCGCTGCGCTGACTGCCTTGCTGGCTTTTCTGGGCGTACCATTTGAGTGGCAGCTGGCCGGCATGGGGGTGTTCTCGGGAATCCTGGTGCCTGTCGCCATTCGCTGGATACGACCGCGCTTCTCTCCCAAAGGCGTGGCCTATGGCACGACCGGCACCGGAGTGGAGCAGGGCCGGCGTTACCAGACCCAGAAACGGGATTTCGACGGTGCCACCGGCATCAAGGTCAACGGCGATTTCTATCGCCTGCGGGTCACCGACACCGGAGAAACCGACCTTCCGGAAGGAACCGACGTCATTTTCAAACAGTTTGACGGCACGACCGCCGTTGTTGAGACGATCACACACAAGGAACAGTAAGCATGGAACAGTATCTTTCACCCGGGCTGATCATCAGCCTGATCCTGGTCGCTATTGGCATCTTCATCATTGCCAAGGGACTGGTCATCGTTCGCCAATCCGAAGTCATGGTCATTGAGCGGCTGGGTTCGTTCAACCGGATTCTTGAAAGTGGCGTGAACATCATCATCCCCTTCATCGAGCGGCCACGCCCAATCACCATGATTCGCTACGTCCGCATGGGCGAAGACTACCATCCGGTGATGAGCGATGAGGTCCGGATTGACCGCCGGGAAACGGTTATGGACTTCCCTGGACAGCCGGTGGTGACCACCGACAACGTCACGGTGAAGATCAATGGCGCCCTGTATTACCAGATCATTGACCCGCGCCGGGCCGTTTACGAAGTTGCCAACATGAGCCAGGCGGTGGAGGTTCTGGCCAAAACCACCCTGCGCTCGGTGGTGGGCAAGATGGAGCTGGACAAGCTGTTTGAATCCCGCAGCGAGGTGAACAACGCCATCCAGGCCGAGATGGAAGAGGCCGCTTCCAAGTGGGGCGTCAAGCTTACCCGGGTGGAAGTCCAGGACATCAGCATGCCGGAAGAAGTGGAGGAAGCCATGCGGTTGCAGATGGCTGCAGAGCGCAAGCGCCGGGCCACGGTCACCGAAGCCGAGGGGGAAAAGTCTGCGGCTATCGCCATGGCACAGGGCCAGCGCGAATCCGCCATTCTGAATGCCCAGGGCGACAAGGAGTCGGCCATTCTCCGGGCCCAGGGTGAGCAGGAGTCCATCCGTCTGGTACTCAGCGCCATGGGCGACTCTGAAGAGAACAAGCAGACGGTTATTGGCTACCTTCTGGGCCAGAGCTATATCAAGGTTCTGCCCAATATGGCGAAAGAGGGCGAGCGGGTGTTCGTACCCTACGAATCCTCAGCGCTGCTCGGCTCTATGGGCATGTTCCGCGAACTGGCCGGCAGCCCCGAGGACACGGTTCGCCAGCATCTGCAGCGCGATGGCCTGCGCGGCGGGATGGTCGGCGCGGCAGGCAACAGCTAAGCCCCGAGAACCCATCAACCCAGCAGATTGTCCAGGGGTTGGTCGTAACTGGGGGCGAATACCTTCAGGAAATAGGCAACCTCTGGCAATCCGTCTTCCTCCAGGCGGTTGCGGATCTGTTGGGCGGCCGGCTCGAACTCCTTGTTGCCGGCCCGGATCTCCGCCTGGCACTTGAGCCATGCCGACAGCCTGTCGGCGGCCTTGATCAGCTCCCGGTCTTCTGCCGGTAGCCGAGACTCCCGAACATAAGGTGAAAAATCCTCTCGCAGGTCCTCGGGCAACAGCGCCAACAGTTCCGCCTCTGCCTTGTGCTCGATGTCCCCGAATGCCTCTCGCATCACCTTTGAATGGTATTTCACCGGTGTCGGCATATCACCGGTAATCACCTCCGTCGCATCATGGTAAAGCGCTGCTGCGGCAATACGGTCGGCGTTCACCTGGCCACCGAAATGCCGGTTGCGGATGATGGCAAGCGCATGGGCCAGGGTTGCCACCTCCCAGGAATGGGTGGCCACGTTTTCCTCAATAGCATTGCGCATCAGCCCCCAGCGTTTGATCCAACGCAAGCGGGAGACATAGGCGAAAAAGTGGCTGGCAACATTACCCATCGGTTACAGACCTGTTTTGCATTAGTTCATAATCTTTTGCTTCAGGTACACAAAATCCCCATGCTATTCTGAATACGTATTCAATTGTTACATAACCGGGAATATTGTGTCCGCTCGATCCCACATTCGGAGACTACTGGCCACCCTTGCTGCCTCTATTATGCTGGTAACGGCGCCGATCCAGGCAGATGAAACCGAAATCACTGTGGGCGTCTACCATTTTCCCCCGATCGCCAGTGTTGACGGTAGCGGGCAAGCCACAGGCCTGCTGGGCGACCTGCTTCAGGAACTCGAACACGCCCACCCAACGTTCTCCTTCCAGGTGTTTCATACCTCTCCCAAGCGCCGATACCTGGATTTCGATGCCGGGCTCTACGACGTTATCTTCTTTGAAAGCCCAGACTGGGGCTGGACAGAGAAGGACGTGGACATCACCCGTCCAATCCTGGCCGACGAAGAACTGTACGTCGCTCTCAAAAAGGACGGCAGAGATTCCTCATTCTTCGATGATCTGAACAAGCGATCCATCGTCGCTATTTCCGGCTATCACTACGGTTTTACCGGGTACGAAACCGACAACTCCGTGCTGGAGCAGAAATTCGACATCGAGTTTTCCGACAGCCACAGCCGCAACATAAATCTGATCAAGGCCGATCGGCCTTCCGTTGCGGAAGTTGCGATTGTCAGTCACTCCTACCTGCAGCGGCACCTGGCCAGGCATCCGGAAGACTGGGACAAACTGCTGATATCGAGTGAACCGGACCAGCGCTACCAGCTCAGGATCATTGCCCGGAAGGGCGCCGCCGCCAGTGCAGACCAGATGCTCGAACTGTTGGCGCCACTGGTGGACAATGGCCGATACCGGCAACTCGTCGAAAACTGGGGGCTCCAGTTACCAGCGGGCTTTCTGACCAGCTTCGAGGCACCCTGAGGTCAACGCACATCCAGGTTAAAGGCGACGATCACGTTACCTTCGCCACCCACTTCGGCATTACGGGCCGGATCGAGCAGGAACAGCTGATCAGCCGGTACTCCGTGCGTTTGCTGCAGGACATTCCGCAAGGTTACCCCTCGTGAGGAGGCCAGGTTACTCAATGCTTCCGGCGCCAGTGACCGCTCACCGGCCAGATAGGCTTCCCGGGCCTCCTGCCACTCTTCCTCGGACAGTTCCTGTTCACCACCAGCGGTCAGATCGTCCCGCAACAGCGCAAGTCCGTCAGCCTGCGGCTCAACATTACCCCGAATATTCAGCAACAGGTCCGGGCGTTCCAGCAAGGCGTCCGCCAACGCCGCCAGCTTTTCGGCCTCACCCTCGGCCAGCTGGATACTGCCGGGAACAAAGCTCACCTTGCCCAACTCTTCCCCGCTCAACCCGGCCAGCTCCGCAATCGAACCAAGCATACTGAACGGTGACGCCGCGGCCTTCGCCAACAGGTTTACGAATGCCCGCATCACCACCTTTCCGACACTGAAGTCCGGGTCGGACAGGTCGCCGCTGATCGGCAGGTCCACTTCAATAACCCCTTTGCCGTCCCTGAGCAGGGCCAGACCCAGTTTGACCGGCGCATTGACGGCGTCGTCGCTGGCTATGGCGGAACCCAGTTCCAGCCGATCCATCACCACCAGGTTGGAGGCATCGATTCGTGAGCCGGCAATCTCGTAATCCAGGTTAAGATTCAGCTTGCCACTGTCCACGCCGTAGCCCAGGTATCGCCCGAAATACGGCGACAGCGCCGGTAGCGACAGATCCTGCATGATCAACCGGAGATCGCTGACATCCTCGGTGCCGAGGGTCCCAATGGTGCCTTCAAAATCGAGGTCCGCCACGCCGCCGACCCGGCCCCTTATGGATACCTTGCCCTGCTGCGGGGAAATGTTGCTCAATCCGGTTACGCTGCCATTCAGCTCACCAAACGATGTGGTGAAGGCGGGATCCAGCGTACGATCGGTGTAGGCCAGCTCACCGTTCTCAAGCATCAGCTGTCCAATGCGGAAAATGAATTCGGGCTCGGAGTCGCCGGTTCCCTCTGCGGCCTCCGGGGCCGGTTCTTGTTCCCCGGCGGAACCGGCCCCCTTGGCAATGCGCTCCACGTTATGGACGCTGTCGGTATTGCGGACAATGTTGATCCTCGGCTGGGCCAGGGTCACGGTGCCGATTTCCAACCGGGCAGGGTGGACGTTGTATTCAATCGGCGCCAGGCGCAACGTTTGCCATGACACCAGCGATCCGGAACTGTCAGGCAGTTTCAGGTCCAGGCCGGCCACTTCCGCAGTTCCGCTGAAGGTGCCGGTGAGCGGGTCCTGTTGGCCATCGAGGTCCAGATTGCCATCGAGGCCCAGAGTACCGTTGGTTATGGCGAGGTTGGCGCCCTCCTGCACGTATGGCTCGAAGGCCGCCAGCGCGACACCGCTCCCGGATATGGCCGCTTCCAGGGTAAATGGCGCGGGCGTAACCTGGCCATTCAGCGACAACTGCCCACCACTGGCCAGGGTTCCCCGGGCTTCGTAAGTAACCGGTTCCTCCAGCTCGTGACTTATCCGCCCTACCGAAACCGAGAGTTGCTCAAGAGCAATTTCAGCCGCCGTCTCCGGCTGACTGTCCTGCCAGAAAACCCGACCGTCGGAGAGCGCCAGGCCCGCGACTGACCAGCGGAACGGCTGCCCGGCAGACGATGCGTCGTCTGCGCTTTCAGCCTCTCCCTGTTCGGAGGCCAGCGGCGCCAACCAGTCGATTTCCCCCGCTGCACTTCGCGCCAGGGCGAGATCGAGCTTGTCCAGGGACACCTGGCCGATACGGACCTCCCTCCGGTTGAGGTCGAAACCGATGGCATCCACCGACAGCATGGCGTTCGTCAGCCTGGCCTGATCACTCTGCTCATCCAGGGCGACGGCAAGATTCTCGAGTTTCAGCTGACCGTTGGTCGTTTCCAGGTAAAAGGCGTCTCCGGCCTGGATTTCATAGTCCGAGCTGAGAGTAACGCTGCCGCCACGCAGGTCGTAGGGGAAAAACGGCGCCAGAAAGTGCGCCAGGGTTTCATAGCCCACCGCCGACACTTTGAGGGTACCGTTGGAATAGAATGGCGCGACACTCAGATCCCCTTGCCACTCGACGGTCTGGCTACCCAAAGCCGCCAGCAGGGAGTAATCGCTGTCCTGCCCGTCCCGTTGCCAGGTGGCGAGGTCGTTCAGTGTCAGATCCAGCGGGGTAATCCGAAACTCCGCCATTTCCTGCTTGGTGAAGTCCCGGAACAGCATTTCGCCGCCGTTCAGCGCAATTTGACCAAAATAGAGCCTGGGTGGGCCGGTTTCCTCGGCTTGCGCGGACGGGCGCTCGTCCTGAACGGCCTTCGGATTGGCCGCCTGCCAGTCCCTGGCAAAATTAACGCTGTAATCCTCCAGGAGGTCTACCCGAACGTAAGGCTCGTCCAGCTGAATACCTTCAAAACCGGCAATTCCGCGAATCAGCTGGAAAAAATTCATGTCCACCATGAGCCGGTCAAAGCCAATCACCTGCTCGCCATCCGCATCGGCCGCAGACAGTCCCAGAGCTACTACCCGAAGGGTAAAGGGATTGGTACGGATATCGGTGATTTCTGCCTGCCAGCCCATGCGCTGGTCCAGCTGCTCTGGCACCAGCCGCTCCAGCCACCAGGGAAGCAGCAGGAACCCTGCCAGGGTGTACAGAATCAGAAGCGCCAGGAATCCGATCAACAGATTCCTGGGCATGCGACTGCTTTTACGGCTCTGGGCCACAGACATCTCCTTATAACCGGCGGATTCCCGGGGCAATCTTGCCCACCTGCCTGTTCACAAGGATAGTCGGCCTTGTGCCGGTTTGTCAGCTCTGTAGCTTATGACCCGGTAACACCAGCTCCGGGTCAGTGACCATGTTGGAAAACTGGCCAATCTCTTCGGGGTCTCTTGGTACCATGGCAGCGCGGACCAGCTTGCGCGTGGAATTTCCGGTTGCCGGGTAAGCAGACTGGCCGACACGCCAGGTGACCGGCATAGCCGGAGTGCCAATACGCTCATTGATCTGGCGGAGCCGTTTGTACATGAACGCGTGCTGGCTGTCCTTATGATCGGGCACCAGGGCAAAGAAGGCGCTGGCTGAATACCGTGCCAGATAGACCGGGTCCGACATCTGGTCCAGCAGCGCCGCACTGATTTCCTTGACCACCGTATTCAGCGATTCCTCACCCATGCCGCTGGAAAGCTCCCGGAAGTTGGCAATATCCAGATAAATCAGTGCAAACGGGTTACCGCCGGCGTTGTCCCGGGCAAGGATATCCAGCAGACGTTCCTCAAGTGCTGAACGGTTGGGCAGGCCGGTCACCGTGTCGACAAAGGCCAACTCTGCCACTCGCTGATCCTCTTCCGCCTTGCGTACGGCAACGTCACGCTGATGTTTTACATCGAGAACAGTCACTACCAATGCAACACCGAGCAAGGCTGCACAGAAGACGGCCAGAGGGATCCCCATCCAATCGCCGCGCAAGCCATTGTCAGCGGCAGGGACAGCGCCTTCAGGGAAAACCATCGCCATCATACCGGTGTAGTGCATGCCACAGATTGCTGCAGCCATCACCAGGGCTGCCACAAACTGAATGGCGAGGGAACCCGCTCCGTCCATGCCCTGCAGCTTGCGGCACAGGGCAAGCGCGACACCGGATGCGACAACGGCAATCACGATGGAAACGGCAAGAAATCCAATGTTGAATGTCGGCGGCGCAGACATTCGCATCGCGTACATTCCCAGGTAATGCATGACAACAATGCCGCCGGCCATGAAGAGCGTCGCACCAGCAAACAGAGGCGCTCCCAATCGCTCCCGCCCGATAATATGCAGGGCAATGCCGGAGGCAACCACAGCCGCGAGCCACGAAACCGCCGTCATCAGGACATCGAACGTCATGGCGACATCCATCGGCATAGCACGCATTCCGACAAAGTGCATGGTCCAGACGCCGGTTCCCATCAACACGGCACCAGCGGCCAGCCATTTTCGACGCTCGCCGTCTTTGGCGTTGGTCATCCTGGCGCCAAAGAACAGGGCTGCGTATGCAGCCAGCACAGCGACCAGAAAGGAAGCAGCCACAAGGGGCAAATCGTATTCGGACATCATCTCGTTCGACCTTTTATTGGTGTGTTTGAACGGGTCAGATTTCCCGGTTGCTCAATGCTGACCTATATCAACGTCCGGTTAGATACGGGCTAAGTGTGAATTGGGTCTCATTCTATTGTTGGCTTTATGTAACCGTCTCCGACATAAGCATCGCTGACAGACAGGCCTGAACCCGATATGCTTCGGAATCGTATTTATCCCGGGCCAGTAGAACTCGAATGAGAGGGAGCATTATGGATATCGGCGATATGCGTCGTGATTTCGAGAGTGAGGGGCTGGATCGCGGTGCGCTAGACAGTAATCCGGTCAGGCAGTTCCAGGTCTGGTTTGAAGATGCCCGGGAGGCAGGCATTCTCGAGCCCAACGCCATGTCGCTGGCGACCACAGGTCGGGATGGCATGCCGGACCTGCGCACGGTCTTGCTGAAATACTTCGACGACGAGGGTTTTGTCTTCTACACCAACTACGGCAGCCGGAAGGCGCGGGAAATGGAAGAGAACCCCCAGGCAGCCCTGCTATTTCCCTGGATCGGACTGAATCGTCAGGTACGCATCCAGGGCGCCGTTGAGAAGGTAAGCAAGGCAGAATCCCTGCGCTACTTTGCATCACGCCCCCGGGGCAGTCAGATTGGCGCCTGGGTATCCGAACAGAGCAAGGCCATCACGTCCCGAGGGCTGCTCGAACAGAAGGTGGCCGAAATCAAACGCAAATTCAGTGACGGCGAAGTGCCCCTCCCAAGTTTCTGGGGTGGTTATCGCATTGTCCCCGACCGTATCGAGTTCTGGCAGGGCCGGCCCAGCCGGCTCCATGACCGCTTTGAATATGTGAGGGACGGCGATGGCTGGCTCATCCAACGACTTCAGCCCTGATGACCGCCCATCTGTCTGGCTTTGCCACCAGACAGATGGGCCCGAGATCGCCCACCCGGCCTGGCTGACCGACTATGAACGCGAGACCGTAGGCAAATTCAGTGGCCCCCGGGAGCGGGAATACCTGTCCAGTCGCTGGCTTATTCGCCAGGCCATTGGCAAATCCGCCATGGTCCCGCCCAACCATTGCTGCCCGGTGGCCGGCCGCCCCAACGCTTCCGGTTCGCCCGAGGGCTGGCGGTTGTCTCTCAGCCATAGCCAGGGTCTGTCCGCCTGCGCCACTCGGGCAGACTCACCCATCGGACTGGATCTGGAGCCCTGCCAGCGCCATGCCCAGTGGCAGAAAGTGGTCAAACGCTGGTTCTCCCCGGTCGAACAGGAATGGCTGTTCCGGGAAGACGACTCCAATACCTTCCTGAAGGTCTGGACCCTGAAAGAAGCCTGGCTGAAGGCAACCGGGCGCGGCATTGCCGGCAACCTCCAGACCCTGGAGGTGCGCAAGAATTTCGAGATCTACGGCGACCAGCCGGAACAGGACTGGCAAGCCGCCTGCTGCTACATTGAGGGCTATCTGGTAACCGTGGTGTTTCGGGGAAGCCGGCCGGTATGGCCGGAAATGACCTTGCTTGAACCGCCGCCCCACGATTTCTCACTGGTGGATGCGGAATCCATCGAGGCCTCCTGGGAGCCACTGTTCCAGCGCACTATCCGATGCAAAATCCCGTGACTCGGGCCAGACACAGATAAAACAGGTCAGTTTATGGACACCCCGGAACGCTGCCCATGGTGTGGCGACGACCCACTCTACGTGCACTATCACGACACCGTGTGGGGCCGCCCCGAATACGACGATCTCGCTTTGTTCGAAAAACTCTGCCTGGACGGTCAACAGGCCGGCCTGAGCTGGATCACCATCCTTCGGAAACAGCACACTTACCGGGCCGCCTACAACGACTTCGATCCGGAGAAGATCGTCCGTTACGATCAGGCAAAGGTCGAGGAACTGCTGTCCGACCCGGGCATTATCCGCAACCGACTGAAGGTCCAGTCAATCATCAAGAATGCCCGGGGCTATCTGGATTTGCGTGATAAAGGCAAAGGTTTCAGTGACTTTCTTTGGTCCTTCGTTGAACACCAACCGATCCAGAACCGCTGGCGCTCCTTTTCCGAGGTTCCCACGGCCACGCCGGAATCCGAAGCCATGTCGAAAGCCCTGAAACGCGCCGGGTTCACCTTTGTCGGTCCTACCATTGTCTACGCGTTTATGCAGGCAACGGGCATGGTGAACGACCATCTGGTGGCGTGCCCACAACATCGGGAGTGCTATTTACTGAGCCAATGATCTCAATAGGCTGAGGGGTCGTAAGTTCTGGAGTGTTATAAACCACGGAGCTTGTCTGTGCGAATCACCCTCGACCAACTCAGAAGCATGCAGAGTCCGGTTATCGACCTGCTTGAGATCCTTTCGCTCGAAGGCCAACATTACATGGCGCGCCTCAGCATTGATGACCAACCTCTGCTGCTCTCTGAAAAAAACGGCACTACCTCACTTTTCCGGAGCGCCTGGCAAGTCCAGGATACCCTGGCTTCGTTTGACATTCGTGAAACCCAGGTTGTGCATCCCTCCGCTTACCACGAAATGGTTGGCATGGAACCTTCGGACGTTGAACCCATGAGAATCCGGGTTCAGAGGCAGAAACCGTGATTGCAGTAGCAAGACTCGCCATCCTTGTTGGCATCGCGGGGCTAATTCCTTTTATCGGTCTTCTCGCAGGGCTGTTCTTGCTGCCCCAGTACAGCGTGGCTTTGCTCGGCTATTTCTATCTGTACAGTGCAGGCATCCTGGCCTTCATGGCTGGCGTCTACTGGCCCATTGCCATGCAGCTGGACAACTGCTCCTATCCCCTGTCGCCCATCGTTACCATGCTGCTTAGCCAGGTGTTTTTTGTCTCAGCAGGCCTCGGCTTGCTGTTGCCGGTAACCGGTCAGATTGTGCTCTACACCATCGCCTATCTGGCGCTCTACATGGTGGACGTACGCTGGATGAGGGTTTACTGGCCCGCCTGGTATTTGCGGCTTCGACTTCTTCTTACTTCGGTGGTTGTAGTTTGTCAGCTCACAGCGGCCGCCTGGTTTTTCCTTCTCCACGCGGCGCACTGAGCCTTCCCGGGAAGCGCGGAGCCTGATGGACTATCAGGCTCCAAAGGCGTCTTCAGGTGTTTCGTAGCGACTTTGCAGTTTCCTCAATGCGGTCTTCTCAATCTGACGCACCCGCTCCCGGCTTATACCCAGATCATCGGAAATCACCTGCAGGGTTTCCGGTTCAGGCAATCCAAGACCGTACCGACGCGACAGGATATCCTTCTCCCGATCACTCAGCTCGCTGAGCATTGATTTGAGCGTCCGTCGACGATCGCGATCAGACATTGGATGGTCGGGCATCATCTGATCGCCGGCGTCCAGGCTATCGCCAAGGGTGACCGAACCGTCTTCCACCAGCGGAACATCCGTAGACAGCTCCCTGGTTGCCAGGGCTCTCAGTTCGCCAATCCTGGACGGGCTGGCCTCCATCTCGCGGGCCAGCTCGGTCTGGGACGGCGTCCGGCCCAGGCTCTGATGCAGCCTCAAAGACAGCTTCTGCAGTTGACGGATCTCATCTACCACGTTTTCCGGCGTATGCACCAGACGGGTACCGCGCTGCAGACAGCGCTTTACTTCCTCACTGATCCACCAGTAGGCATAGGTGGAGAATCGAAAGCCCTTGGTGGGATCAAACCGCTCCACGGCCTTGATCAGGCCCACGTTCGCATCCTGAATCAGGTCCGACATGGGGATGCCATGCTGCCCGTAGCGACGGGCGATGTGCACCGCCAGGCGCAGGTTGCTCTGGATGAGCTTGCGCCGGCAGGCCGTGGCGAGGTGGAACGCCCGACGACATCGGGAGGAAAACGCACAGGCATCTCCGAGGCTACCAATCACTTCCCGGAACGTCTGCGGGGTTTCCTCCGGCAGGGCCAGTTCGGTACTGATGATTTGGTAACACAGAGTCAGTTTGCGGGAGAGGCGGCGTTCGGCCTCGTCTGTCAGCAGTTCATACCGGGACGCATCCCTGAAGTACAGCCCGACCAGGGAATCCCTTTCACCATCGTTGGGCGTTGTCGGAGACGGTCCCAGCCGTTCAGTCGTTCGCATGGCTAAGGTACCGGTCAAAATTTACATCAGGGAATACGACGGGGGGAAGCTGATGGATTTACCGGGGGAGGGTCAGTAAAAACCCACAGGCGACACGAGCGGTCGGCCTGTGGGCATCGCCTGCAAAGCTATGGCAGCTCAGGCTGCGACAATGGCGTACTCGTGATTATGGGGCTCGATAAGAACGCCGTGCAGAGCAACGATCGCCTTCTCGTAGTCATCCTCATCCACCACAAACTGGATATCCACCTGACGCATGCACTGGTGCAACGCCAGAACGCTGATTTCCTCATCAGCCAGCGCCTTGACGGAGCGGGACAGAATGCCCGGAACCTTCATATCGCTGCCGATCGCCGAAACCACAGCCACTTTTCGAGTGTTGATCTCGGCATTGGGAAACTCTTCCTTCAGCGCCTTGACCACCCGCTTGACGTGTTTGAGCGTACTGCCCACGTAATGGGTGATGGTGTTGGCGTTGGTGTCCTTGGACATGAATCGAACCTTGAAACGGCTCAACACATCCAGGATACGGCGGTCGGAACCGGGCTCGCCCTGCATGTCCTGATCGAACACTTCCACGGCAAACACACCCTTGGCGCCAGCAATGATCTCCACCTGGGGTTTCTCACTGACGTAATCACCTGTGATCAGGGTACCGGTGTGCTCCGGTTCAAAGGTATTCATCACCCGCAGCGGAATCTCGTTCTGGCGCATGCCCTTGCCCGCACGGGGATGGATCGCCTCCATGCCCAGGTTGGCCAGCTGGTCTGCCACGTCGTAGTTGGTGCGGCCCAGGGGTACCACCTTGTCCGCGCCAACGATGTTGGGATCGGCAGAGCTCAGATGGTATTCCTTGTGGATGATCGCCTCGCGGGCCTCGGTGATCACGGCCACCCGGCTGAAGGTCATCTCACTGTAGCCGCGGTCGAAGGTCCGCATCAGACCTTCTTTACACTGGGCATAACCGGTCACGATCGGCAGTTCGCGGCTCAGGTCCACGGCATCGAAGGCCTGCTTGAGCTTCTCATCCAGCGGCAGCAGCTCGTTGTCGCGCCAGCCTGTCAGATCCACGAAGCGGGCATTGATGCCTTCCTGCTGGAGCTTAAGGGCGGTGTTAAAGGCACTGTGGGCCTCACCGATGCCGGCCAGCATTTCACGCACAGTGAGCAGATGCTCTTCCAGCTGGAACTGGCCGTAGGAACACAGGCGCTGCAGGTCGATCAGGCAGCCCCGCACACCCTCGATACGGTCGGTGATGAACTGGTCCGCCTGCTGCTTGAGCATCGGGTCTTCGAACAGCTCACCGTTGATATCAGTCAGAAACTTGACCAGTTTGGTGAGGTCGTCGCCCCAGGCCCAGTCCGACTCGGCATCCGCAAACAGGGCATAGACGCCCGGCTCACCGGTCTTCTTGTGTTCCAGCAACTCGTTGGTCACGCCACCGTAGGCAGAGACCACAAAAATGCGCTGGTACAGATTGTCCTTCTTGCGATTACCGATAATGATATTGTCACGGACGGCCTCGTAGTTACTCATCGAGGTGCCGCCGATTTTTTCAACGGTATGTAGTTGGCTGGTCATAATCTTGCCTTTGCTATCCTGCAGCATGTATGTCCGGAAGTGCGGGCGCCTTACGACGCCTCGCTGAGCCCTTCCTGCATGATTTCGTCCACACTTTTCGCCAGCAGGGCAGCCCCTTTCTTCAGGTCTTCCTCGCTGGTCGTCAACGGCATCAGGCACTTGATGACTTCATCATTCGGACCACTGGTCTCGATGATCAGGCCGTGCTCGAAGGCACGTTTGGTAATCGGGCCTGTGATGTCCGCGTGGGTTGCTTCAATACCACGCATCAAACCGCGCCCCTTCATTTTGAACTGACCGGGGTACTTGTCGCAAATCGCCTGCAGCGCATCGCCCAGCACCTTGGTCTTGGCCTTGACCTCGTTGGCGAAGGCGTCGTCCTTCCAGTAGTTCTCAACCGCGGCACGGGCAGTGATGAAGGCCATGTTGTTACCACGGAAGGTACCGTTGTGCTCGCCCGGATCCCAGACATCCAGCTCCGGCTTGAACAACACCAGCGCCATTGGCAGACCATAGCCACTGAGGGATTTGGAAACCGTTACGATGTCCGGCTTGATGCCGGCGAATTCAAAACTGAAGAACTCACCGGTGCGGCCATTACCCGCCTGGATGTCATCAAGAATCAGCAGGATGTCGTGCTTCTTGCAAAGCTCAGACAGACCCTTCAGCCATTCCGCGCGACAGGCGTTCAGACCACCCTCGCCCTGGACGGCTTCCACAATCACCGCCGCCGGCAGTTCGAAACCGGAAGAGCCGTCGCTCAGCAGTTTGTCCATGATCGCCAGGGTATCGACATCATCGCCCAGGTAGCCGTCGTAGAACATGAAATCGACGTTACCCAGCGGCGTACCAACACCGCCCCGGTGGTGCTTGTTACCGGTGGTGGCAACGGCACCCATGGTGACGCCGTGGAAACCATTGGTGAAGGAAATAATGCCACTGCGACCTTTCACCTTACGGGCCAGTTTCAGGGCCGCTTCGACACAGTTGGTGCCGGTGGGGCCGGTAAACTGCATTTTGTAGTCCAGGCCGCGGGGATCCAGGATGTGCTTCTTATAGGCTTCCATGAAGTCGTGCTTGGCCGTGGTAAACATATCCAGGCCCTGGCTCACGCCATCTGCCTCGATGTATTCGAGCAGCGCTTTCTTCAGGGTATCGTTGTTGTGGCCGTAGTTCAGGGAACCGGCGCCAGCGAGAAAATCCAGATATTCCTTGCCATCTTCGGTGTACAGATGCGCGTTCTTGGCGCGGTTGAAGATAACCGGAAACGCACGGCTGTATACACGTACTTCGGATTCAGTGGACTTGAAAATTTCCATCGTCTTGCCTCTTAGCATGTCAGGTTCGAGGTAGATGCGCGGCGGCTTAGCAAATACTTACGGATGCGTTCGTAAAAGGCCCACCGTGCGTTGATTAAAGCCTTTTGACAGACCTACCTCAGTGGTCCGCCGGCTAATTCAAATCACAGCTTTACAGTCGTTCACAGCCCCGCAATCAGATGACGGGGCCGATCCTGGACCGCGGCTCTCAGACTGGCTTCGTGAAAGGCCCGATACGCAGCAGAAACTCGGAATCATGGTTTCCGCCGAAGTGGGTCTCTTTCTCGAAGTGCTCGTGGTAGGTGAGCTCGGCTCCCATATCACGGGCGAATGAACGGAACAGCGCCCATGAGGCCTCGTTGTCTTCTGTGATGGTCGTCTCCATGTGGGTGACGTTCTTGCACGCATCACGACCAACGATTTCTTTCAGCATCCGCTTGGCGAGGCCCTGTCCACGACCTTTTTCGTGAACCGCCACCTGCCAGACAAACACGGTTTCGGGCTGTTGGGGAGGGATGTATCCGGAGATAAAGCCGACCAGATCGCCTTCCTTCTCCGCGGCCACGCCTGTTTCGGCAAAGTGGCTGCACTGCAACAGGTTGCAGTAAATCGAGTTGGGGTCCAGCGGCGGGCATTCTGCCACCAGCTGGTGGAGCCTGTAGCCATCATCCTTCACCGGTGTGCGAAGCGTGATGGCGGTGGTATTCGATCCTTCTGATGTCATAACGTGATCAGTTCGTGGCGAAAGTTAGTGGTGAATTATATAGACCACAAAATATATTTCAAGTTGGCCCCGGAACCCGCCCACGGCAAGGCCCCAACTCACTCTTTCAGAATAGACCGGATTGAAGCATTCGCCAGTGACAAAATCGTTAAATTGATGAAGGGAAAATCACATCGTCGGCATGCAGGGAGGTGCCATTCCGAATCCGGTTCCGATAGGACACGGCGGCGGGCGAGCCGGCCGGCCATAACCGGTCAAACTCCGGCAACCAGGCCTCAAGGGAATAGCACACCGGCAGCAGTGACACATTCAGCCCGTGCCGCTCAATGCCGGCAACAGGCTCAGTGACGGGGCTGGAGAAGCCGATCCGGGTAATCAGCCCACGCGGATCAGACTGCAGGTTGCCCATGCCCGCAGAGCCGTTGTTCACCACCACCCGGCTCTGCTCACCCTCCAGCCCGGACCAGAGCACCGGCAGGCAGGTGTGGGTGGAGGCAATTACATCGGCCCCCGAGGCCAGGAACCACTCGGTAAGCTTGCCGTCGTTCCCCTCGGTAAAGGATTCGTGAGCCAGACCCCAACCGGCCAGGGAGTCCAGGTCCCCGTGCACCACCAAAACCTTTAGGCCTCCAAAGATCAGGCAGCGATACCTTGGTAACAATGACAATCGCCGCTGGATATCCGGATGCTCGACGGCAATACCCTGGAGCCGTTCCATGATCCGGTTCGAGCGTTCCACCACGCCCTGATCAACAAAATCCGGATAGGCACAGCCACAACCGGCACCGGCGCTGGGGTTCGCCAGTTCGTAATCCACATTTCCAAGGGAAACCGTGTGATCCAGCACCCGATTATTGATGGCCCGGAACAGGCTGTCGCTGGCGTTGAACCAGTTGAAATCGCCATTGAACACCAGCTTCACCCGGTGTCCCTGCCGCTCCTCCGCCAGCGCCATCTGTTCGATCTCATCCAGGGCCCAGGGATTCCCATAGAGCCCGCCGATGATATAGAGCACGTCCTCGGAGACAGTGCGAGGCTGCTGACACAGATCTTCGGCAGAATAGCGGTACGCCAGTGGACAGCTGCGACCTTCGCTCATAATCTCAGGCCTCACCCGCTGCCAGGGAGCGCCCGGCAAGCCGTCGAAGCAACAGGGGCGCAAAGAAGCCGGCCGTACAGATCAGAAAGCCATAGGCGTTCACGCCCAGCAACATGGCGTACTTGCCATCGCCAATGGCCCAGCTTGCTGGAATCAGACCAACCGCCAGCAACACGCCCAGGCCCAGACCGGTCCAGAAACTCAAATGGAAACTCCAGGGCGACCACTTGGTGAAACCGTAGAACAGGAACACCGGCGCCAGGCCCATCACCATCGTCCCGGAGATAGTGGTGGCCTTGAGGATGTCGGTGCCGGCAAACATCGGCAGGTTACCCAGGAACGCAAAAATCACCATCACCACGGCACCCACCCTCATGCTCGGCAGCTTGTCCGACGCACGCCGCGCCAGGCGAGGCAGGTCCACTGCCAGGGACTTGGCCAGTGAAGTAAAGGTGGAATCCAGAGTGGAACCAGCCGAGGTCATCATCACCACACTCATGAAGAACAATGCTGCCAGCCCCAGGGACTGGCCCACTGCCGCGGGCGCATTGCCCATGGCCTCAATTCCGTTAAGCCGGGCGTGAACGCCCACCAGACTGAAAATAAACACCGCCACGAAGCCCAGCAGTCCGGCGACCACAAAGCTCTTGAGCATGGTCTTTTCCCTGTTCACAAAGCCCCGGTCGGTCAGCACCGGATCGTGGAACGGATAGCTGAACAGCTGCAGCAACGCCACCAACAGCAGATCAAACCCGGCATTAAGCCGGAACTCGCCGTTGGTCAGCAGGGCACTGGTATCGTTGGCGGGGATGATGAGGAACAACACCGCCCCCACAAAGAACACAAACACGAACGCCTGAATCACATCGGTGAAAATCGACGACCGCAGCCCACCCTTCAGGCTGTAGGCAAGCGTAAACACCGTAAACAGCATCGCCGCCGCGTAATACTCCCACTCACCGGGCAGCCCGAAGTAACCGCCCACCACCGCCGTGTTACTCCAGACCTCGTTATACAGCCGAATCAGAATCGCCGCCGCAAACGCCAGGCTGGCCAGCCGACCAAAACGAGAAGTTAGGAAATCCTGCAGACTCTTGGCCCCGGTCTGCGTCCGGATCAGGTAGATGACATAGCCCGCCACCGGAATCGACAGCCAGTAACTGGCATACGCCAGACCACCCACCACGCCATAGGCCGCACCCAGGTTTGCCGCGTTGGTCACCGACTTGGCAAAGATCCAGCTGATAAAAATACTTGCCGTCAACGACCACTGACCCACCGGGTTACCCTGGTCATCCGCGCCCTTATAAAAAGAGTTCGCGTTCTTGCTCTTGGGCGACAGCACATACATCACCACGCCGTAGACCAGCAGGAACCCCCAGAACAGGGAGGCCTCTGTGAAGTTCATGTTTTCTTTCCTTTGTTCTTTGTCGTCTTCCGGGGCTTATTCCGGGGTTTCTGGTTTGGGTGCCTTTCGGGACAGGCCGGATGGGCTCCAACCAGCTCTGACGGCCCTTCTGTCGGACCTTTCATCTTTCTTTTCTTCCCACTCAGTAACCGAATGGCAAAGCCCTAACCCCGGTCTGGGTGGTGAGATTTTTTTCCCGCCAGGAAAAAGATGTCTGAGCGAAGCGAGTTGTTTTTCCCAAGGGAAAAAAATCTCACCTCCCAGGCCGCCCATGACCAGCCATCAGTCCTACAGGAAACAGACGCCAAACCTAGACCGGCGCCGAACAGCTGGCCCCAAAGCGGTAACAGGAAAAACACCGGTGATGCCGCAACATAATGCGCTCATCCATACTCTCAGCCAGCGTCCCCCCCAGGTCATACTGCGGGTCATCATCCACCAGCGTGCAGGCATAAACCCGAACCTGATCGCCCTTCTTCACCAGCATCCGCGTATAGGTGCACATAAAGTGCGACCGGGATTCCTTCGTCGGATACTTCTCCATACACGTCTCGGTAATCTCCGGGCTGCCGTCCTCGGAGCCAGGCGTCCCCAGATCCGGAAACGCGGTAAACGCCAGGTCCTCCGGAATGCCCCATTCCCGGAAGATCTCACGGAACGCGGCTTCGACGTCCGCAAGGATTTCCTCCGGGTCGGTCTGGCGGGCAATGGACACCTTGAAGCCCTGTTCAATCAGCCAACGGATGCCCTGGAGGGCTTCATCAAAGCTGCCGTCGCCGCGGTCCTTGTCGTGCCGGGCCCGGTCGGGGAAGTCCAGGCTGACCCGGAAATGGATCGGGTAGGGGTTGTCCAGCAAGGGCAACACCTGATGCTGACGCTTATGCAGTGGCTCGGTGGCGTTGGTGAGCACGAAGCAGGGCCGGTGCTGGCTGGCGTAGTCCAGGATATTGACGAAGTCGCGGATCACAAAGGGCTCGCCACCAGTGAAGGAAAACTGCTCCACGCCCATGTCGATGGCTTCGTGGATAAACGGTTTTACGTCACTCAGTTTCATGCCCGGAATGCGGCCATCGCCGGGGTGCGATCCCTCCAGGCAAAACGGGCAGGCCAGGTTGCAGGCGGTGCCGGTGTGGATCCACAGCTCTTTGAGCTTGTCGCCATCGATGTAACCCCGGGGGTCGCCGTTGCGAGTGTGGGTCCAGCTGTCGCGGGCCCGGGGTTCCAGGACTTCCATGGCCGGAATTCGATTTTTCCGGGCCGGTCGAACTTCAGTCAGGGGCATGAATGCTCCTCGCTTGTACAGAATTCCATGGGCAGAGACAGGGGCGATGCCCTTTTGGTTCAGTCATCGCCCTAGGGCCTCAGCTTGTCGTCACTTCTTTTTGCTTTGTCGGTTCGTTTCCACCCCTGCCCCGGCGCCAGCCATGGAGCTTCTCCAGCAGCTTGAGGATGCCTTCGGGAGCATGGGCGCGTTTCCATTCGCCGGCGGCGTATTTGGCCGACTCGTTCCAGGTCGGGTAGGGGTGAATGGTGCCCAGGATTTTGTTCAGCCCCAGGCCGTGTTTCATGGCCAAGGTGAACTCGGCCAGGATCTCACCGGCGTGGGCGCCCACCACAACGGCGCCCAGGATCTTGTCCTTGCCCGGCGGGGTCAGAACCTTGATGAAGCCGTGGTCCTCGCTCTCCGCAATGGCCCGGTCCAGGTCGTCGATACCATAACGGGTCACTTCGTAGGCGACACCCTGCGCTTTTGCTTCGGCTTCGCTAAGTCCTACCCGCGCCACTTCCGGCGAAGTAAAAGTAACCCACGGCATCACCCGGTAGTCCACCTTGAACCGCTTGAACTGTCCAAACAGCCCATTCACCGCTGCGTACCAGGCCTGATGCGCCGCGGCGTGGGTAAACTGGTAGGGTCCCGCCACGTCGCCGCAGGCGAATACGTTCGGGTAACGCAGGCTCATGTCCTCCTCCACCGACACGGTGCCGTTCGGCAAGGTATCCACACCAATCCGCTCAAGGTTCAGGCCGGCGGTATTGGCCGCACGGCCAACAGCAACCAGCACCTGATCGAAAGGAATGCGTACCCTCTCACCCTCGTGCTCGCAGTAGGCAACCTTCTCTCCTTCCTCTATACGAAACTCGGCGGCGGAATGTTTCAGCCGGACATCCACGCCGTCTGCCTGGAACTGCTTCAGAACCAGTTCGGAGACATCCTCATCTTCCCTGGCCAGAATGCGCTCGCCCATTTCCACCTGAGTCACCTTGCTGCCCAGGCGGGCAAACGCATGGGCGAGTTCGGAGCCAATCGGACCACCGCCCAGCACCAACAGACGCTCGGGCTGCTCTTCCAGCTCCCACAGGTTATCGGACGTCAGCGGCTGCATGTCCTTGAGACCGGGGATCGGAGGTACGGCCGGCTTGCCCCCAGTAGCAACAACGATACTGCGGGCGGTCAGGCGCTCCGTGCGGCCATCGTTGTGCCGGACCTCAAGCTCCCAGGGCGACACAAAGCTGGCTTCGCCGGCAATGCAGTCCACGCCCAACTTGCGGTAGCGCTCCGGAGAGTCGTGGGGCTCTACTTTGGCGATTACATCCTTGACCCGGTTCATGATGTTCTTGAATGAGCCTTGAACGGGCACTGATTCCAGGCCGTAACGGTTGGCGTGGCGGAGGGTATCGGCCGCTTTGGCACTGCGGATCAGGGCCTTGGAAGGCACGCAGCCGGTATTCAGGCAATCGCCCCCCATCTTGTGCTTTTCGATCAGAGCCACCTTGGCCTTGACTGCTGCGGCAATGTAGGCGGTGACCAGACCTGCGGAGCCGCCGCCGATGACCAGCAGGTTGTAATCAAAACGATCGGGCTTCTGCCAGCCGGCGTAAACTTTCCGGCGGCGGATAAAGCCCACTACGAACTTGGCGATCAATGGGAACAGGCCCAGCAAGGCAAAGGACAACAGGAGGTCAGCCGAGACGATGTCGCCGGTGGACTGGATCTGGCCCAACTGGGTACCCGCGTTCACGTAAACAAACGTACCCGGCAACATGGCAATCCAGCTCACCAGGGCGTAGGTGCGGAGTTTCATGGCCGTGAGACCCATGGCCAGGTTGATCAGGAAGAAGGGGAAAACCGGCACCAGGCGCAAGGTTGCCAGGTAGAAAGCACCATCTTTTTCGATACCCCGGTCCATCTTGGCCACCGTCTCCCCGTAGCGCTTGCGCAGGGTATCCCGCATCAGGAACCTGGCCACGAGGAATGCGAGTGAGGCGCCGATGGTTGAAGCAATCGAGACTGCTGCCAGACCGTAGAGATTGCCAAAAAAGGCACCACCCGCCAGGGTCATGATGGTAGCGCCGGGCAGCGAAAGCGCCGTTACCACGATATAAACAGCGACGAAACCCAGCACCGCAACCAACAGATTCTGATCAATCCAGTTACCGAGAGACTGCTGGTTTTCCTTCAGATTTTCGAGAGTCAGCAGCTCACTCCCGCCACTGGCGATAAATCCGGTGACCACAGCCGCGATCAGCGCGACCAGAATCCATTTCTTGAGTGTCATGAAATCGTCCTTCCTACCTTGAACGTGATAACGAAGAGACCCCCGAGTTCTGAAAGTGTTACATCAGGCCATCAGTTCTGTTTTCGTTACCTGCTTTACGATGTTGTACGTCGTTCAGCCACGCATTGTGTCAACGATTGCTCATGAATATCTAACAATTTAATCACGCATCCTGCTCAGCGAGTGCGGGGAACTTTTCAGCCGCG
>ERZ1699656.22-NODE-22-length-34671-cov-605.005861_pt1 | contig 34671 bp, 30 predicted proteins | sample MGYA00581514_ERZ1699656 | MGnify/ENA primary metagenome ERZ1699656 (study PRJEB42348, sample SAMEA6618691) | metagenome | isolation source: Polyester-degrading enrichment culture growing on monomer 1,4-butanediol, B | collected 2019-04-14 ...
CAGCAGCAGAGCGCCGCCAATGGCCAGAATCAGTCCCTCGGCAACCTCCTTGGCCGGCAATTCCCCGCTGTTCAGCCGCTGATTGGCCCTCAACAGCGTGGCAAGACCTTGCTGGCGAAGCAGCCACGCACCGATCACGGCAGTCAGCAGCACCAGCCCGATGGTATTAAGCACACCAATCATGCCGCCGACCTGGATCAGAACCGCCATCTCGGCGATTGGCATGATGATAAAGAGAAAAAGAAACACGGACATCAGGACCTCAGGGTCTGAACAGGAATTTCAGAAGGTCTGGTATACTCGCAGCCCTTCAGTTTCTAACAAGAAGCCATACACATGGCTCAACGCATCAGTGACACCGGGCCTCCGTGGAATGTTGGAGGCCAAGGATGGCCGGAAACAAGCGCACATGGACGTGCTCGTAGCGGTTCCACGGAGGCCCGGTGTCACTGGTGCCAGCACCCAAGCCGGAAGGCCGAGGGCAAAAAGACGCACAGCAACCGTAAAACCACCTGATAACAGTAGTTAGGGCAAAACATGAAACTTCAAGATTCCGTGATTGCAATTACCGGCGGCGGCCAGGGCCTTGGCCGTGCCATGGGCGAATACCTTGCCGCCAAAGGTGCCAAAGTCGCGCTGATCGACCTGATGCCGGAAAAGCTGGATGAAGCTGTTGCCGCATGCAAAGCCGCCGGCTCCGAAGCCAGAAGCTACGTTTGCAACGTCGCAAAAGAAGAAGACGTTGAAAAAACCTTTGAAGCCATCGTAAAAGATTTCGGCCACCTCAATGGCCTGGTCAACAACGCCGGTATCCTCCGCGACGGTCTGATGGTCAAAGTGAAGGATGGCGAAGTCGAGCGCCGTATGGAGCTGTCCCAATGGCAGGCCGTAATCGACGTCAACCTCACCGGCGTGTTTCTCTGCGGCCGGGAAGCTGCGACCCAGATGATTAAAAACGGCGACCAGGGCGCGATCATCAACATCGCTTCCATTTCCCGTGCCGGCAACATGGGCCAGAGCAACTACTCCGCCGCCAAAGCCGGCGTCTCTGCCCTGGTTCCCGTGTGGGCCAAGGAACTCGCCCGCTACGGTATCCGCTGCGCCGGTATCGCCCCGGGCTTCATCGAGACCGAAATGACCGCCTCCATGAAACCGGAAGCCCTGGAAAAAATGACGGCCGGCATTCCGCTCAAGCGCATGGGCAAGCCCGAAGAGATTGCTTCAGCTGCGGCGTTCATCTTTGAGAACGACTATGTGTCGGGGCGGATGATTGAAGTGGATGGAGCCCTCAGGCTCTAACCGGTTGAACAACCACTGAATGGGGCGCCCGGAGCGCCCCATTACCAACCGAATCGAGACATCGATACTCGTCCATCAACGACCTCGACACCCTCGGACTCGAGCCGGCTTACCTGCTCAAAGTATTTCTCGGACCCAACGGGAAAGGCAATCTGGCCGTTACTACGAATAACTCGATACCACGGCACGACATGGCCTTCTGGCAGCTTACCCAAGGCCTTTCCGATATACCTGGCCTGACGACCCAATCCAGCCATCTCTGCAACTTGCCCGTAACTGACCACCCTACCCTTTGGGACGGCCAGTACCACTTGCCAGATTTTCTGGTCTTTGGTTGGTTCGGACATCAGGAGCTCACCGCTTCTGCGTCAGGCTTTGATTCATGTCGAGGCGCTAACGCATCCAATCGATCACCATGTCGAATCATAAAAATGGCCAACAGGATGGCCGGCACACCCATGATGCCCGCCACCAGGAAGAACTCTGCGTAACCGAAACCAGCCACAACTATGCCTGAGAAACCACCGATGAACTTGCCTGGCAGGGTCATCAGCGAACTGAACAGAGCATACTGGGTAGCGGTAAATGAGGCACTGGTCATGCTGGAGAGCCAGGCAATGAGAGCCACGTTGGCAATGCCGCCACTGAGGTTATCGGCGCTAACCACTGCGGCCAGGGTGGCGATGTTGGGCGGGTACTGGGCCAGAACGACAAACAGAAGGTTGGTGGCAGCGGTCATAATCGCCCCCAGCAGAAGAATCCGGCGAACGCCGTAGCGAACCACCATAACCCCACCCACCAGCGAGCCGGCGATGGTCATGAAGAAACCGAAGATCTTGGTCACGTCCGCCACCTGGGTTTTGCTGAATCCCATGAAATCCAGGTAGAACGGATTGGCCATCACGCCCATGGCGATGTCGGAGATCCGGTAGACGGCAACCATAAGCAGAATAATGAGGGCCAGCTCTTTGTACCGGCGGAAGAAGTCCAGGAACGGGCCGGCCACGGCGGCGTAGAACCATCCAACAAGCCTCGCCAACCGGGGATTCAGATGGGTGAGCTTGGCGGCCTCCTGCTCGATCTTGTGGGCAATGTCCTGAGCGGCGGCAAAGTGGTTTACGCTGGGCTCGCGAACAATCAACACCGTCAGCGCGCCAACGCCTACCAGGGCGGCCATTACCTCATAGGACACCTGCCAGGACCAGAATTCCGCCAGGTAAAGGGCACCGGCGCCGGCCACCAGAAGCGCCAGCCGGTAGCCAAAGATATAGGTTGCGGCCAAGGCGGCCTGCAACCGTTCCTCGGCAATCTCGATACGGTAAGCATCAATGGCCACATCCTGGGTAGCTGAGGAGAAAGCTACCAGCAGGCCACACAGAGCCATCATTTCAGGCGCTGCCGTGGCATCCACGTGGGCCATCAGGTAAAGCCCCGTGGCAATACCCGCCTGCGCAAAGATAATCCAGCTTCGCCGCTTGCCCAGCAGCCGGTCCAGCAGCGGCAGTTTCAGACGATCCACTACCGGCGCCCAAAAAACCTTGATGGAATAAGTGATGCCTAGCCAGCTGAAGAAACCGATGGTGGCAGTTTCCACCCCGACATCCGCCAGCCGCGCATTAAGCGTGGAAAACACCAACAGGAACGGCAGACCCGCCGAAAAACCCAGGAATAACAGGGCGATCACCTGCCACCGGGTGTAGGTATATAGCGTATCCCGAATCAGGGTCAGGCGGGTGCCGGTTAAGATGGTAAAGCCTCCGGATCAGTCGCGGAAATTATTGAACTGCAGCGGGATATCCAGCTCAGCCTCGCGCAACATGGCGATGGCTCCCTGAAGATCATCGCGCTTCTTGCCGGTCACCCGCACTTTGTCGCCCTGGATACTGGCCTGGACCTTCATCTTCTGATCCTTGATCATCCTCACAATCTTCTTGGCCATATCGGTCTCAATGCCCTGCTTCAATAGCAGGTGCTGTTTGACCAGCTTGCCAGACTTGCTGTCTCCGTCCTCTGCCAGAGCGCGAGCATCGATATTCCGCTTGGCAAACGCCATCCGCAGCATATCCAGCAACTGCTCCAGCTGGAACTCCTGCTCGGCACTGATGGTTATACCCTTGTCGTCCAGCTCAATGTCGGCTTCCACGTTTTTGAAGTCCCAGCGATTGCCCAGTTCCCGCTTGGCCTGGTCGACCGCATTGGTCACTTCGTGCATATCGATTTCTGAAACAATGTCAAAAGAAGGCATGGTCGTTATTCTCCAACAGGGTAAGAAGGTATACTTCTTCAATTTGCTGGGGATGATACCAACCCCCGGCATCTCCCGCACCTGACAACGGACTGGTAAAAGTAGATAACAATGCCCAATCTGGACCTTCCCATCCTCGTAGTAGACGACGCGAAATTCAGCAGTATGGTGGTTGGCCGCACGCTGCGAAATGCCGGATATCGCGACGTACGCATCGTGAACAACGCACCGGAAGCCCTCAAACTGATCGAGCAGCGCCCGGTAAGCGTGTTGATTGCGGACTGGCTGATGCCCGAGATGGATGGCCTTGAGCTGACGGACCAGGTGCGACAACAGGACGAGCAGAACAATCACTACACCTACGTGATCCTGCTCACCGCCCGGGAGAGCGTCGAAGCCCTCTCTGAAGCCTTCGACCGGGGCGTGGATGATTTCATCTACAAGTCCGACATGACCAAGCAGCTGATCCCCCGCATCTTCGCAGCAGACCGAATGGCTGATCGCCAGAACACCCTGCTACGGGCCAACTCCCTGCTGATCGAGAACAACCGGGAACTGGAATCCACCAACATCATTGATCTGGAAACCGGCCTCTGCAACACCAAATACGGTCGCGAGCGACTGACCAAGACGCTACGCCACGCTGAATCCCGGGGTGGTGCCTCTGCCTATGTCCTGTGCGGCATTCGCAATTGGCAGGAGCTCAAACGCAAGCACCCGCCCACGGTCATGAGTGAGCTGGCCATCGGCATCGCTCGCCGGCTGAGCACCCTGATTCGTCCCATCGACGCCCTGTGCCGCGTAGGCGACAACCAGTTCGCCATCATTGCCTACTTTCCGAACAGCGACCACTGCACCACCACCGCCTTCCGGCGCGTGTTCGACGGCATCAACCACAAGGCCCTGAAAACCACAGCAGGTTATATTTCCGTGGAAGCCGGCATGGTGCTGTGCAAAGCCGACGCCCAGAACGGCACGCCCTCGATCCAGGATATGGAACGGGCCGCGGTACAAGGGCTGGTGGATGCGTACGATACCCGACGGTTTACCGAGACTGCGCCGGAGATTGGAGCGACCGCCTGAAGGGGCGACACACTCGGTAACACTGATACACACTTCACAAACAGACAGGAAGGCCCGCAAGACTTATTCTGCAATTGTGGATTTAAGCAGTATCCCCCATGGCGGAGGAGCCGAGTAGTACCTCCGCCGCCATATGGGGAATCGAATCCACCGGATTAACGAATTTTTCAGGCACTTTCGTTCTTTCCTTGTTTTTTAGGCCAGCTTTTTAGCTGGCCTTTTTATTTTCTGCCCCAGACGTTTCCGCACCAGTTCCGTTATACTCCCGCTACAACGATTCCAAAAACAGTGCTGTAACCATGAAAACCCTCGGAACCGCCTCTGTCGCCGCCCTACGCCAATACGTTCGTGCCGCCGAATCCGCCGGCGTGAATATCAACCGCCTTTTCGACCAGGCAGGACTGGACCAGAACATCCTCGACACCGACGACGGCCGCATCAACGGCGAGCAGTTCCAGTACTTTATTCATTTACTGTGCGAACAATCCGGCAACCCGATCCTGGGCCTGGAAACCGGCGATTTTGTCCAACCCGGCTCCTACAGCGTACTTGGCTATATCACCATGAGCTGCGCCACCCTCGGCGAAGCCGTAGCACGCATTGCACCGTTTGAAAAACTCGTCGGAGACATGGGCACCACCAGCCTCGCCATGAAAGGCGAAGACATCAAACTGACCTGGAGCTGCAACTACACCGATCCCGTCGTCCGCCCGCAACTGGTGGACAACGTGTTTGCCTCCTGGGTGAACTACGCCCGCTGGCTTGCAGACAATCAGGAAGCATCACCCAGCTCGGTAAAACTCCGCCGATCGTCGCCAGGTTCAGAATTTGAGAAAGCCTACCAGGAGCGCTGGCACTGCCCGGTCACCTTTTCCGCCGATGAAGACAGCATTACCCTCAAGAAAACCCTGCTGGAGACCCGCCTGCGGCAACCAGACCCCCTGCTCCGCAAAACCCTGGAAGCCCATGCCCTGAGTCAGCTGGCGTCCCTGGATACCGACAGCGACCTGACTTCGAAGGTCCGTCACAGCATCCAACAACAGCTCATGCACGGCATAACCCGGCAAGACATGGTGGCCGAAGACCTGGGGATGACCAGCCGGACCCTTCAAAGAAAACTCGGCCAGGAAGGGGTCTCTTACCAGAAACTGCTGGACGAAGTGCGGCAAAAAATGGCCGAGGACTATCTACGAAACAGTGAGTTGGCCATTCCGGATATTGCGCTGAGGCTGGGATATAGTGAAACCACGTCGTTTCACAGGAAATTCAAAGCAGTGACGGGGAAGACACCGGGAGAATTTCGGCAACTGGAGGATAACCCAAAAGCCTGAACGACCAAGGCCGGTGCATGCTTCCAGAAACGTGGAGCGCCAGGGATGGCGCGACCGAGCCCTACAGGGATGTATTTACGGGCGTTTTCTGGAAGCTTGCACCGGCCTTGGTCCGGCACAAAGCCTCAGTCTTATAGCTTGCGGCCTTTACCAGCAGCAATCCGAAGCCGCAGGGCATTCAGCTTGATGAAGCCTTCTGCATCCTTCTGATCGTACGCACCCTGATCTTCCTCAAAGGTGGCAATCTTCTCATCGAACAGAGAATCCTCAGACTTTCGGCCAACCACATCCACATTGCCCTTATAGAGCTTCAGACGAACAGTACCGTTTACATAATTCTGAGTCTGATCGATCAGCGCCTGCAGAGCCTCACGCTCCGGCGACCACCAGTAACCGTTGTAGATCACCTCGGCGTAGCGCGGCATGATGCTGTCTTTCAGGTGCGCCACTTCGCGATCCAGGGTGATTGATTCGATGGCACGGTGGGCACGCAGCATGATGGTGCCGCCCGGGGTCTCGTAACAACCGCGGGACTTCATGCCCACGTAGCGGTTCTCGACAATATCCAGCCGGCCAATGCCGTTGGCACCCGCCAGCTTGTTCAGGGTTTCCAGAACCACGTGGGGCTTCATATCCTGACCGTCGATGGCAACAATGTCGCCCTTCTTGTAGGTCAGCTCTACGTAAGTCGGCTCATCCGGTGCGTTTTCCGGAGACACGCTCCAGCGCCACATATCTTCCTCGGCTTCCGCCCAGGGATCTTCCAGATTGATGCCTTCATAAGAGATGTGCAGCAGGTTGGCATCCATGGAGTACGGGCTCTTGCCCTTCTTCATTTCCACCGGAATGTTGCGCTCTTCGCAGTACTTAAGCAGCTTCTCGCGGGAATTCAGATCCCACTCACGCCAGGGCGCAATCACCTTCACACCTGGCTTCAGCGCGTAGGCACCCAGCTCGAACCGCACCTGATCGTTACCCTTACCGGTTGCGCCGTGGGAAATGGCGTCAGCGCCGGTTTCATTGGCGATATCGATCAAACGCTTGGCAATCAGAGGACGGGCAATGGACGTACCCAGAAGGTACTCACCCTCATAGATGGTGTTCGCGCGGAACATCGGGAACACGTAATCGCGCACAAACTCCTCGCGCAGGTCCTCGATGTAAATTTCCTTAACGCCCAACGCCTCGGCTTTCGCCCGCGCCGGCTCAACTTCCTCGCCCTGGCCGATGTCGGCGGTAAACGTTACCACCTCACAGTTATAGGTATCCTGCAACCACCGAACGATCACGGAAGTATCCAGGCCACCAGAATAGGCCAGCACCACCTTTTTGATATCAGACATGACCTTGCTCCAGACTGAACAGAATGGATGTGTTGAAAATAAGGGCAGTATTGTACGGGAGAGCGGGGGGAATGGCTATAAAGCCCCTCTCCCTTGGCGGGAGAGGGGTTGGGAAGAGGGGGTTGTTGATCAACCAGCAGCTTGCTGACCAACAGCTTCTTCGCGAATGCCGTCCCAGCCTTCCTTAATGGATCGAAGCAGATCAGCAACCTCATCGAGCTTGGCAACATCGTTCTTCGCATTCGCCTCGAACAGGGTCCGCTCCATGTAGTCATAGAGACCTTCCAGTCGAACAGCCAGATCGCCACCCTTCTCAAAGTCGAGGAAGCTGCGCAGGCCGCCGACAATCTCAATCGCCTTCGAAATCAGCTTGCCCTTGCCTTCGTAATCCTTCGCCTGCATCCGCGCCTTTGCCATGTTGATGCGTTCAAGAGCACCGTTGTACAGAAGCTGAATCAGCTTGTGAGGATCGGCATCGGTGATGCTGGTTTGGGTGTTTACGCGCTGGTATGCCTGTAAACCGTTCATATCAGACCTCTTCGTTCGCTAACCGGCTAACGCCAATCAGTTGTTGTTCCGGTTGTTTTGGGGTGCAAGCGCGGCAAGCTGCTGCGTCAAGTAGTTGCCAGTACTGTTTAACTGTGAAATCAGGGAATCGGCTGCGGTAAACTGACTTACCAATCGCTCCCGGTAAGACTGAATCCTATCTTCAAGCCGGATTCGTTCTTCTTCAATTCGGTCCAGATCACGGTTGAGACTCTCGGTCTTGGCATCGAGAATCCCATCAGCGCCCACAATATCAGTAACCAGATTAACCGCCTGCTCACCAATACCCTCGATAAAATTTACACGACCAAGATCGCCATCGGTATAGCCAGCGATCTGAAGCTGCATGCCTTTCGCACCGCCGGCACCTGTTACCGTAAGAGTGCGGCCATCACCGGATGCTTCCTGACCATTGACCGTGCCAGCTACGTCTTTGCCAACGGTACCCGTCTTCACAGAAAGACCAAGGGCAGCCCCATTTTCTACCGACATCACGCTTACGTTTGATCGGCTTCCAAAAGCACCAGAGGTGAACTGAAGAACACCATTGGCGTCCAGGCCAACCCGGACAGACTGACCAGCTGAGTTCAGAGCGGAATTACTGTCAAGCTGGCTCTGGATTTCGGCCACCAGATCTTGGGCCGAGCTATATGTTTGCTGGGTTAGCTGGATAGAAAAATTGGTGGACCCATCGACAGTGAATTCAATTTCGTCGTTGCTGGCGTCAATTACAACGCCATCCGCCAGGGCTGTGTCACCAAGCACGCCACCCTGCGTTGCAGCTTGAGTGATATCGATAGCGTAGTCACCACGCGTAGTGCCAACACCCGATGACAGGAACTCAACGTTGGCACTGGTCGTGCGCCCCTGCTCCGCAAAGAGTGCAGTTACATCATCGGGGTTGTTCTGCAACTGCTCTTCAAACTTCACACGATCGAAGGTCAATCCACCAGTTTGAAAGTTTGTCGTTATGCCGGCATCAGCGAGGGTCCGAACACTAGCGCCTTCCAGGCCTGGCACAACACGCCCCAGGACGTTCCGCAACTGAGACTGAACCGCCCGAATCGCAGTGTCTCCAGAGAGGATCCCGCCCTGCCCTGTCTCCGGATTGAAGCCCGACAGGCCATTAATGGTTGTCTGCAAAGCGTTGAACTTCTCCACAAACGCGCCAACCCGATCAGCAACTGCGCCAAAGTCCTGTTCAACCTTGATAGTGGAAGACACACCCTCAGCTTTCGCCTCAAAGCTCAATCCGTCAATCACATCAGAAAACGAATTGGTCGAGCGGCTGATGGCAATGCCATTGACCTCCACTCTTGCATCCTGAGCCGACACTGTCTCCTGCATATTCTGGGTGGTCTCGTTAAACACGAACTGTGAGAGACCTGCTCCATCGTTGCTTACGCCGTCGTCGTCAGTGACAGAAATCGAGACCGCATTGGCTTTGCCAGTGGATTCTGAGGAAAGCACCAGGCGAAAACCACTACCGGTGTCAATCACTCCGGCAGAAATGCCAATTCCGGCCTCGTTGATCTCATCTGCCAGCCCCTGCAGTGTATTGTTGGAACCGTCGATTGTAAGAGAAGCCGTTTTGTCGCCTGATGAGATCGTCAGCGTACCCGTGCCCACCGAAGTGCTGTCGCGATCTGCAAAGGCACTCGAAGCCAGGGATTGGGACTGCGCAAGGCTGAGAACTTTTACATTGTAGCTGCCACGGCTCGCCTTGGAGCTATCTACGGTAACCGCAACGTCCTCATTGGATGAGGTCGCCGAGAATGCCTTGAGATTATCGGGCGCACTAAGCTGCCTCATTGGAAGACGCAGTTCGGTAATGGCGCTTTTCAGGGTACCGTAGGCTGAAATCAGCGTTTCAGCCCGCTGAGCACGGCTATCCAGACGATTTTCAGTAGGCGCCCGTTCAGCACTCACCAGCTGATCGACCAGATCGGAGTTCAAGACTCCAGAACCAATACCCAATGAAGAAATACTTGCCATAACCGTGCCTCCTAGAGGGGGCGAATCTCTTTGTTGATCAGTTTATCGGCAGGCGGCGGCAAAACTTTGCCTATTCCTACGACCAATTTGTAACAACACGTAACCAGAATCCGTTCTGCGCACCTCCTTCAAACGCAGAGCACCGCCGGACCCTCTCGGGAGCGGCGGTGCTGAAATACCGTTGCCTTGCATCCGCGTTAAAGCGGCAAGCTTTTACACCTTGATGTTAAACAACGTCAGCGGTTCATCCTGTTGCAATTTTTCTGCCAACCTCATTGCCACTTCGTCCGGAATCTGGCGAATAACCTCCTGGGTACTTTGATCAACCACCTTAACAATGGTCTGCCCCATCTCATTATCCACCTCAAACTGAAGATCACGCTGCACATTCTGCACAAAATCATTCAGCTGGCTCACGGCATCATTCAACTCATCCCGCTGCTCTTCCGACCTGGCCTGAAGCTTCTCAGCTTTGGACGCCTCGGTTGTCGCCTGCAGGCTCTGAACCGCTGAGCCATACGAACTTGAAGCAGCAAGGTCAGGGGCTTTTCCACCCTCGGCCTGAGATGACGACATTGCCTTAGCCGGAGCCTGGGCGCCAGAGCGAACTAGCTTGAGATCCGGGTTGTTCAGGTTAACGTCATTCATAGCTTTACCTCGCTATTCCACAACGGCGTAAAGCCGGAACCCGAAGGTTCCGGCTGTTACCGCCAAGCCCTTACTGCAGCAGAGAGAGAACCTGCTGAGGACGGGCGTTAGCCTGGGCCAGGACGGAGATACCGGCCTGCTGCAGCACCTGAGCCTTGGACAGCTTGGCTGTCTCCGCTGCGAAGTCAGCATCCAGAATCCGGCTCTGAGCGGCGCTCAGGTTGGTGCTGGTGGACTCCAGGTTGGAGATGGTGCTTTCGAAGCGGCTCTGCAGGGCACCGAACTTGGCGCGCTGGGAGTTGATTGCATCAAGTGCAGCATCAACGGTAGTGAGCGCCTGGGTTGCCCCCTGAGTTGTCGTGATATCGAGGTCAGATACTGATCTTAGTTCCGATACACCTGTAGCAGCTATATCCGTAGTTGTTGCAGTGACAGAAAAGGATTTCTCGGAATCAAGCTGCAGGTAGCCACTCGAAACCCCAGTCGCACCCTGCGCGATGTCCACGGAACCAACACTTGTCAACTCACCATCGCTGTCCCGGGACTGCTTGTCCAGCGTCAGAGCACCTGCCGCTGTTGTTGCCTCAATAACAATGTCTTCACCGGTTTCGTTAGTTAAGAGAATGCCGGATTCATCATCATTGAGCGCAGCAGTCACGCCAGTTTTAGCTGTCTGGTCATTAATCGCAGCGACAGCAGCAGAAAGGCCATCAGCTGAGTCGGTAGCACTTACTGTAAACGCTACGGAGCGAGACTCTGTTCCATTTGAGGTCAACTCAAGCGCGTAGGCGCCTGTAGATGCAAAACTCAACTCAGCTTCAGTTCTTGCAGTCGCTGTAACACCCGTACTGCCCGTTAGGGCATTGATATCAGCGGCAACATCTTTCGCTGTTGCGTTATCTCCGACGGAAACTGAACCTGACCCCAGTGAACCATTAACATCTAGAGAGCCGCTAGCAACTCCATTGTCTGCGCTCCCACTCGAAGCACCGACACCGTCTGCAAGAACCTGATTGTTTCCGTACTTGTCTGTTCTGAGGTTAGAAGTAGAAGCAGAGATCGTTTCGTTAGCGTTTGCACCAACTTGGAACTGTGCCGTGCCGAACGTGCCGTCGAAAAGTTTCTGGCCGTTAAAGTTAGTGGTCGTTGCGATGCGATCCAGCTCGGAGACAAGCTGATTGACCTCGTCCTGAAGTGCTTGACGATCAGAGGCAGAGTTAGATGCGTTCGCAGACTGAACGCCAAGTTCACGTACACGTTGCAGAATGTTGCCTGCCTCGCCCAGTGCACCCTCAGCGGTTTGAGCCAGAGAGATACCGTCGTTGGCATTTCGGGTAGCTTGATTCAGACCACGGATCTGCGCTTCAAAGCGGTTGGCGATAGCCAGACCAGCCGCATCATCCTTAGCCGAGTTAATTCTCAGGCCAGAAGAAAGACGCTCGAGCGCTTGGTTTGATTGCTCCTGAGAGCGGTTCAACTGATTCTGAGCAGACAGCGATGCAACGTTGGTGTTAATACCGAGAGCCATAATGCTTCCCCTTCGACTGGTGTCGTTTTCTCTTGAAAAGGTCTGGCGCCCGTTCTAAATCGGGAGCGCCGTCCTGTTACCTCACTTAACGGCACCGATCTGACTCTCTTTAGGAAAAGTTTTGCCCATTTTGTAAAATAATGTAATAGCTTTAAAACTCGGTCCAAGCATCCAACCACTGCCGCAGATTTTCACCTGTCAGCATCCAGTCCCGGCAAACGGTTTTCCTGAGGTCATCGCCTTGTCTTGCAGACTCATTCAGATCGCTGAGGTGCATTCTGATCGCGTCCAGCCAGTCTTTGTAGCGATTCTTGACTCTGGTAACGGGGAGGTCATGCTCACGGTATGGCTCAACGTCGCTACAAACAACCGGAAATCCGCACGCACCATACTCCAGCAATCGAAGATTACTTTTACATCTGTTAAATAAGTTATCTTCGAGAGGAGCAATCGCAAGGTCCAGATTCAAGGAAGCCAGCTTTTGGGGATAAAGAGCGATATCTACACCCTCATGCACCTCTTTAACATAGGGCCGAAGGCTGTCTGGACACATTCCAAGGAAAACCCAATCAACCTCCTCCGCCAAGTCACGCACAATCGCTTTGACCAATTCAAGATCACCGGTATGTCCAATACCACCAGCCCATCCAACCCTCGGCATTTCTGACTGAGATCTTTTCGACGTCAGCTGCTCCCACCACTCCAGTGGCAAGCGGTTCTCAACTACCCGAATATCTGAGTGAAGCCCCTTGAACGCTTCCGCCAACGGGTGAGTGGATACCACGAACCGATCAACCTGCTTAAGAGACCGCCTCAAGGATTTGAGAATATCCTTTGGCATATTCTTCCGATAGGCGCTCTTCAGAGGCAAATTTGGCAAGTAGTCATCTAGCTCAAAAATAACCGGCTTTTTTAGAATATCCCGGGCGTGTTTCATATTCGCGATGGCTTCGTCAGTGACCTGACGTTGAAAGACGCAGGCATCTGGCTCTAGCCGTCCCATTTCCGGAACGGTCAGCCATTCCCGCGCAATCATACCGCCGGCCACCCCTTGAGCTTTCATTGCCTCGATCGGTTGCATGACCCTGTAGTGCCCGCAGCCCCACTGATCCGCCGGATATACAAGAACCGTTTTTTGGCCCAATAATTTTTGAGGCTGCCAGCTCAGATCAATCCTTTGTTCGACCTCAAAACCCGATCCTTTCAAGGAAAGATTGCGATTATATGAAGGATCATTCGCCAAATAAGACAGCCATCGCTCATACACGACCTGATTGCACTGGGCGTATTGAGCTCTTTTGGCAGAGGACTGCTTAGATTGACCCTCTCCTTCCCCAGAGGTTGAAACCCTCATTACGAGAGATCGCGGAGTCCAGACATTCAACCGACCCGTTTGCGTCGCACGCAGGCAAAAATCAGCCTCAGCCAAATCGTCTGGCAATGTCTCATCGAAACCTCCGAGACCGACAAACAGTTCTTTTTCGAACACCATACAATCTGCGGAGACGAAAATGCAGTTCTGATCAACTTGCAGGCGATTCATATAGCCGGCGTCATTTGCATCACTCCCAACAAAGGTGGCACCTGAAACGCCGTTGAGACCGGCTACGAGTGAGCCTGATTCAACTTGGCCACTTTTCATCAACAACTTCGCACCAACAACGCCGACCTCCGGCCGCTGAGCATGATTTAGAAGAAGGCTCAGCCAATCTTTCTGAATAATTCCTATATCCGCGCTCAAAGAAAGCAGGTATTCGCCTCGAGCTTCGCTGGCCACTCTGTTAACGGCGCCGAAACGTTCCAACGTTTTTTCACTTCGAAACACACGAATGTTGGACACTCCGAGACCTTCCAGGCCGTCAAGCCAGAATTTCATCTCAGGCGCCTGACTATTGTTGTCAAATATCAGTAATTCATAGTTCGAGTATTCTGTTTTATCGAGAATTGACTCCACGCAAGTCTGTAGATGAGACAGGCAGTCTTTTGCAATCATGATGATCGAGAAAGAGGGCGTATCAGCATGACCGTAGTCAATATCATAGGTGGCCGCAACACGCCCGGGAGAGGCCGCCGCAGCGTGATAACCTCGGCGGCTTAAATGATTGAGAACGACCTGGCGCTCCTCATCCGCATCAACCCAGTATTTTCCTTGGTTAACTAAAAAGATTGTCTCGGCAACGTGGCCAAATGCACCAAAGCCTGACTGGTCGAGTATTCGCAAAATGAGATCGAATTCAAACGCGGTATTGATTGAGTCATCAAAGCCACCAAAGAGTGAGAGCACTTCTTTTCTGAAAAACCAATGTCTCGCCATTACAGATGGGTGACTCAAGAGCATATCGAGATTAAAATCCGGGCGAAGCACCGCACCGCTGATGTCATTCTCGTCTTCTACAAACTCATCACCATATACGGAAAGACATGTATCAGGTGCGGATTGCAGCTCAAGAACCAAGTTCAGAAACTCGAACGGTGCGATGGCAACTGCCGGATCAATAACCGCGAACCAGCTTGCTCTCGAATCTGACAATGCCTGATTAATTGACGGAACCACGCCACCCTGGTCAATAGGTCTTATTGTGGTATCTGGAAGCTGCTCGCTCCGCCAAATATCCTCTTGTCGTGTCACAACAATGCATGACAGGTTTGGCACAACACCGTGAGCAGCCTTATAAGAGCTGGTAAAACTATTCCGCGACGCGTCCCAAGGCTGAGCATCTAACACGATTAAGCAGACATAGGATTGCCTTCCAGCCAGCGCTGCCAGCTGCTTCCGCTGTGAATCACTCGGTACACGTGCACCCAACCACCCGGCCAGAGGGTTAATCGACCGACGATCACTGCTCTTAGCGGCCTTCTGCGTAAGCTCTATGAATCGGTTAATCTGGAACTCCGCTTCTTCATCTTCGCTCTTTCTTTTTTCACGAAAATGAACCAACCCCCGCTCCGCCTCTTTCAGGCTTTCTATATCATCGGAATATGTATACCCAAACCCACCATAAATTGACAAAACACTTTCTGAGAATTCATAACGGCTACCCCCCAAGGAGCGCATGACCACCAGGGGGCAGCCGCACAGCATCGCCATAGTACAGGTTGTCGAATATTCATAAGAATATAGCGCTTTAGCTTCTTGAAACTTTTCAGCTAATTCTTTATGGCTCAAGGGCCGATCCATCGAAATTATCTCAATATCTAGAGGTAGCTGACTAAAATCGATTTTCGACTTGGGAAAGCGATTTATATACAACAAGTTCCTGAACCTATCGCCTGAAGCGGGAGGGGAAAAAACATCTAAATCAATGACAGGTATTTTAAGCTTATGACCCTTAACCTTTTGACCAGCCATAAAAGGCTCGTTATAAAAAAAGAACAAATCAGAATCCGCTGCATTGACTGAATTTCCGTTAACGACCCCCTCTACATTAAGCATATATCGCACACACACATAACAATCTAATGGGTTACCTTGAATTATTTCAGGATAAACAGCAATAGGATTTCGGCCATCTTTAAGATGTTTAGCAGCGCACTCATGATCTAGTATTGGCGCATTTATTCTATGATCCGTAAGCTTAGAGCCTACAATAAAAGCCTCAAATCCCAGCCGATTCAACCGATCACATAGATCATATAAAACCTGGACACCAGCTGAATTTTTAGTGAAATCTGGAGCCATAATGTAATACGGAGAAGACATAGAGAACCCTTGAAATAAAGCCCATTAAGTAACTGAAACAGTTTATGAACGAAAATCACACTACTAGAAAATTTGAACAATTAGCTCATAGTCACACCGGCCGTTAAAAATCTCACCACTTCCTTTAAAGATGGAGCTAATATCTGAGTTGGATAAACCTATAAACAAAAAGAGGGCACCCAACTCTTCGTAAAAAATCTTCTATGAAATATACCTGCCTTCCTCCAGAAAGGCCGTAACTTATCCTGATCGATACGGCTGGGCCAAGTAACGGTGATCAATTCATCAGGCACAGAGAACTCCCTACAGAGTCGTTGTCGTTCATCATTCCCAATCCTAGCAGTAAATCGAAGCCGTGCTCCAATGGGTTTCCAGTGCGGCATATACCGGCAAATCCTTACCACGATGCAGGTCATTTTATTGACAGCGCAGCCCCAAAATCGAACTCTGCCTGCGCAAAAAAACAATAACAAATTGTTTTAAAAGATTATTTGTAGATCTGGCACGGCCCTGGCTTAAACCAATTCAAACGGCAAATAAACGAATTCCGGCCGGCAAAGGTTCACCTTTACGCTCCAATACGAACCAGCCCCCGGCAAGCTGAGCAGGGAGAACAGATATGCCTCAGATCATAAACACCAACATTGCGTCGCTGAACGCTCAACGCAACCTGAATGCCTCTCAGCAGGATGCAAACACAACGCTTCAGCGCTTGTCCTCTGGTTTGCGTATCAATTCGGCCAAAGACGATGCTGCAGGCCTGGCGATTGCTGAACGCTTTACGTCTCAAGTTCGAGGCCTAAACCAAGCAGTGCGAAACTCCAATGATGGTGTGTCGCTTGCTCAAGTGGCAGAAGGCGCGCTGGGCGAATCCGGCAACATTGTTCAGCGGATGCGCGAGCTTTCCGTTCAGGCGGCAAACGCGACCAACTCCGCTTCAGACCGGAAAGCCTTGCAGGCGGAAGTGAATCAGCTCAAGCAAGAGCTGGAGCGAATCGCCACGACGACAGAGTTTAATGGCCTCCGACTCCTAGACGGAACATTCCAGGCGCAAAAGTTCCAGGCCGGCGCCAATGAAAACCAGACTATTTCTGTTTCTATCACAGGCACACGCATCGACACTCTGGCAAACAATACCATCGAGACAGTCGCCAGCGGGAGCTCTACAGGCGCCATCACTGTAGCGTCTGGCGGTGCAGCACCCGCTCTAAACGCAATACAGCCTCAGGATATTAGGATTTCCAGCTCACTCGATGAGCAAACCGTCAATATCACCGCTTCTGGTGCGACCGCAGAGTCTATCGCGGCGGAGATCAATAACGCCGCTGAGACAACTGGAGTCTCGGCAAGCGCCCGCACCAGCGTCGAGCTGTCTGATTTGTCCGCCAGCGGCACTGTTACGATGACGCTGTCTACCGGGGACGGTAACGATGCAACCGTTTCGGCTCAAATTGCAGATATTAACGACCTCGAGCCTCTGGCAAGGGAGATAAATGCCAGCAGCGGCAAAACCGGTATTACCGCGGAGGTGGACGGCGGTAAAATTAAGCTGATTCAGGAGAGTGGCAAAGACATAGCCATTGAGGGATTCACAAGCAACGGCACCGGCTCTCCAACTATTGATCTTACCGGCTCATCTCAGGCCACGGGCCAGTTAACCACCGGTGGTGACGACAGTGCTCGAATCGCCGGTGAAATCAATTTTGACTCTGCATCAAGCTTTGCCGTTTCTTCCACAGTAGCCGGCAATGCTGGCGGGATCTTTGCCTCAACAGACACCTTTGGCTCTGACCCTGAAAAGCTGGCCGACATCGACATCAGTACGTTCGAGGGAGCCAGCAGCGCGATGAGGGTGCTCGATTCGGCACTGGAAACCATCAACAGCATCCGCGCAGATCTCGGTGCCGTTCAGAACCGCCTCGAATCCACGATCGCTAACTTGAGCACAACCTCGGAAAACCTGTCTGCAGCAAGATCGCGGATTCAGGATGCCGATTTCGCCGCCGAGTCCGCAAATCTTGCAAGAACCCAGGTTCTGCAGCAGGCTGGTTTGTCAGTGCTCGCTCAGGCGAATGCGCGTCCGCAGCAGGTGTTGCAGCTACTGCAGGGTTAACGATAACGGTTAACTGCCACCGCAAATCAACGAGAGGGAAGCTGCTGCCTTTCCTCTCGTATTTTTCCTAACCGCGCATCTTCGTTCGCAACACAAATATGGGTCGGTTAAGGAACTCTCCCATACTGTCGTCTCGTAGAATATTCTTCTCAGAGAGAGGCTGATAAACCACACCACCTTCCTTTTTACGCTCAGCAATCCCTATATCTTGCACCTCCCAAAACTCATAGGTTCCCTCTCGGATAAACTCGATCATTTCAGCTTTAGTGCCATTGGGAAACAAACAGGAGTGGCGATCCCCCTTCCAGTTGAAACCCATCTGAAAGATTAGCGTTTCAACATTTTTACTCAACCCATTGAGCTGATCCAACATTTTCTTTTTAGCGGCCGTCATCGACAGGCTACTCTCACCATAATCATCGCCAAGATGATGCAATACATTAAGGAGCAGACCTACATCATAGCTGCCTGCTTCGCCCTCAAACTGGAAGTATTCATTAATAAAATTAAATCTCTCAGGGCTATCAATAAAATTAACAGCTTTATTGATAAACTCCCCACAGGTATCCTTTCCTTCATATCCAATAACCTCGCGCGCACCGCACTCCAAAACACCAAACAAAAAATAACCAATATTACAACCGACATCTACAACCTTTTTGTTATAGAATTCAACTTTATTTACGAAATAGGAAAATCGCTCTTTTTCCCAAAATACATAATTATTTTCGTATTCCGTTCCCTTTAAAACAGTATCAAAGCACTCTGGCAAAATATGATAACCAATATGTTTTTCGTTCCTGCTTTGCTTTTCTAAAATACTCCGCAACCCCAACGCCTGATCTTTAGTCAATTTCATATTTCACCTATTATCAATTTTAAGATTACGGTCAAGCCAAGGCGCAAGAACCTTTGGAGGGGTAGCATTAAAATAGTTATCGAAAACATCAACTGCTGCCGCCTGACTGAAAACACCGTCCACTACATGCTTCCAATAAGCAGCATCACAACGACTTATGACAAGGTTTACTCTAACAGGAATTGATTTCATTCCCAAAGCTGCTGCCGCTGAAGCCCGATGGTTTCCTGCTGTTATAAGCCATCTCCACTCGGAGTTTTCACCCACCAGTGCAGTTGCTTTAACATCACCGTCGATTTCATCCGATCGTTGATAACCTGATTTTTCTATGCGTCGTAAAACATACAGCAACCGTTCAGCTTCAATCTCTATTTTTTCATTACTGACCGGTCCGCAAAATAGCCAGCCATCTGAAATACCGACGTCACGGCCGACAGCTTTATTCTCTTCCATGGCTGCATTTTCAAAGGCTTGCTGATAAGACTCTATTGTTCTGGCGCGCCATGGGAATACAGCACCCCAAGGGGGAAACTTTGCAAGTTTGGAATCTTCGGATATACCGAGCCATTCAGCCGCGTTGGAGGGAGTAACTGTCTCATAATATTGACGCAAATAAGCCCGCATTTTTTCAAGGGCGCCCTCCTTGCTTAAACCATAAGCCAAACCAACTTTCGCAGTCTCAACAAAAGGAGCATTCTCAGCCAAACAAACCCCTGGCTGGGACCTGCCATGAGAAAAAAAACCTGTCAACAAAGCTGCGCTAAATATTTCACTGTAGCGCAAAGAGATTGGGTGGTTTGTAGTTTCCCTTAAGTCGAGTATTCTCGGCGCATCGATCATCTGTCAGCATTCCAGCTCATTGTGAATTGATGCAGATACGAAAAGGTCCTCATCCAAATTTGGAGAAAACACAGACGGCTTAAAGCACGCACTCTTTATTTTAGCGACGCCATAGTCATCGAAAACCAATCGACCTTCACTTAGCCATTTAAAAAACTGCAGCGTCGTATAATACTGCATCAGAAAAACTTTATGCCGATTAGCGGCTAAAGATAACCGCCGATCAATGGGATAAGCCGCTTGGATCAAAGATGGCCCTGAATCCAGAAAGGCATCTACTTGATGTATTGTACACCCCATAAAAAGTGCGCTCGACGCCATAGTATCGTCAAACGCGTTCAATCCTTTGAAAGAAGGCAATAAAGAAGGATGACAATTAAAAATTCTACCACCAAGAGCATTTACAAGAAACTCAGAGAACAGCTTAGTATAAAAAGAAAGAATGATTACTGTCTCATCACCCCCATATCTTTTTAAAAGGTTCTCGGAAAACTCCTGACCATCACTTGCAGAAAGCTTACATTGCGGCAATCCTAAGCCGCAAGCTTTGGACAACAACCCACAATCCCGGTCAGCCACGACTTCAAGAATCTGATCACGCACGAATTTATGCCTGGCCACATGTGAAAAAACTCCACCACCAGTGCTTCCGACAACCATAACTTTATATTCTGACTTATCTATCAAGATACACCATTTTCTCAGAATCTATAAAACCAAATCTTCTAAACCAAAAAATCGACAACAGCCAACAAAAATAAAAAATAAAAAATAAAAAATAAAAGCTACTCCAGAGTGTAGGACGACATCAAATATTTAACATCAACTTTGGAACAAAACATAAGAACATCGATAATAGACAACCAAGGAACGAATGACTCAACGCCTTGGTCATACTCTCTTATTTCAGGCTTAACAAAAAGCAGTTTAACGCCTTTACCATTGAAATATTCTTTTGAGTAAATCTCCTCTCCACCAGGAGCATTCACATAAACGTCCGCTCCGGCCTTCTTTGTGATTTCGATCAGCCTATCAGCTTTATCAAGCCCCCTTGTTTCTGGTGACAACACCGAAGATCTGAAAAACTCAAACTCAACATTAAGATAAGAATATATTGAAACAAAGGACTCGGCAATCAGACCCGAGATATCAGAATAATCCTTAGAAAAAGGATCCATCAAAACATCAACCACTTCACCAAAAAAAGGAGCCTTTTTATAATTATAATACAGCTTATTATAGAATGAATTTTTCCACTTCGGGCTAACCAGAGGCTTTATTTCACTAATCACCTTATTCCTGCTCGCCTTTTCCACTGGAAGGGTAAAAAGCATTCCATCTCCGGCCCCTTTATTAAGCATTCTATTTCTATTAACCCAGCCTTTTTTTACATAATTAACATCGTCATAAAAAACAAAAAAGTCGCTAGCATGGATCAAATTAAAATAACCGATGTACGGAAAAATATAAGGCTGCATTATCGCCGCACGCATATCTATAACACTCCGACTTTCACAACCAACTGCCTCAAAGCAGGCCTTCAATTTTACTTACGACAAATTTGACAGATTCCAACTCAAGCTCTGCATAAACTGGGAGACAAAGAATGCGACTGCAAATATCCTGAGATATATAACAATGACCTGAGCTAGAAAATACTTCAGTGGTATCCAGTGATGGATAAAAATATCGCCTGGCCATAACTCCATGTTGCTTTAGCCTGTTAGTAACTTGACTCGTCTGGCATCCACTCTGAAAAAGTACCGGAAAGTAAGCATAATTGTAGTCGAGCTGGTCTGGCTTAGCTTGCAGTTGTAACGTCTGCCCTAAAGACTTCTCATAGCAATGCCACACAGCTGAGCGGGCTTTCAGGTTTTCAGACATTTCATCAAGAACACATAAACCCATCGCCGCCTGCATTTCGCTCATCTTGGCGTTAATACCAAGCTCCTCAATCGTTTCCGGCCCGGTAATGCCAAAGTTGATCATTTTCTTGGCTCGCTCAAGGTCTTCCTTCCGCCTGAACACAATGGCCCCACCCTCTCCGGTATGGAAAAGCTTGGTGGCATGGAAACTGAGAGTCGTAGCGTCGCCATGCTTAAGCAGACTCTCTCCTTTATATCTAGCACCGAACGCATGCGACCCATCGTAGATAACCTTCAGATCACGTGCACGGGCAATAGCCTCTATACTGTCCACATCACAGGCATTACCGAACACGTGCACAGGCACGATCGCGCGTGTCGCAGAGGTGATGACACGGTCAATGTTGTCAGGATTTAGACACCAAGTGTCCGGATCGATGTCGGCAAATACTGGTTGCACGCCATCCCATTTCAACGAACTGGCCGTGGCGACGAATGAAAAAGGCGTGGTAATGGCATCCGGTCGAGCACCTGGCGACGAATCACTCACACCTAACGCACGATAGGCAATCTGCAACGCCAGCGTTCCATTTGCCACCAACAATAGGTTTTCTACACCGAGATAATCTTCCAGGCGGCGAGTTAATTCTTGCACTAACTCGCCGTTGTTTGTGAGCCAATGGCGGTGATAAATCTCATCCAGATATTGATCCAGCTTCTCCCTGCTGGGAAGGAAGGGCTTGGTGACGGGTATCATTCAGTCGCGCTCTTTAAATTCAACAATTAACCGCTCCGCCGCACTCCGGTTAGAGGCAAGCCCTGTTAGCCATACATAGACCTTAGCACCACCTCAAAAGACTGTCAGCTTCCGTCTCTTCTGCGCGGACTCGTGCATCAGCCAAAGACTTTGCAGCCATTGAGGCACTTGCTACGTCCACGATCACACTATGCTTAACGTTCTAAATCAGAACGTTGAATGACTGGTCGAAACAGGTCTTGAAAAAGCCGGCCACGGGCATCTTTTTCGGAAATAATAAGATCGCCAGGCGCAACGCCTCCCCAGTCGATCCCCAAACGCTCATCATCCCAGCGTATGCAGCGCTCAAATTCAGGTGCGTAAAAATCCGTGCACTTGTACTGGAAATCTGCCAGCTCGCTTTTCACCAGAAAACCATGCGCAAATCCGGGAGGTATCCACATCATCCTGTGATTGGTTTCTGAGAGCACTTCTGATACCCAGCACCCAAAGGTTGCCGACTCCGGACGGATATCTACGGCAACGTCCAGCACTTCACCTAGGCTTACCCAGACGAGCTTCCCCTGTGGCCGCTCACGCTGATAGTGCAGACCTCTCAACGTATTCCGACAGGATCGACTGAAGTTATCCTGGACAAAAGACAGGTCAAGCCCAAGCTTCTCAAGTTCCCGCCTATTCCAGGTTTCCTTGAAGAACCCTCGGCTGTCCCCGAACACTCGGGGCACCAGCACTTTTACATCGGGTATCTTGGTCTCAATGATATCCATGGTCGCCTTGTTATCTTCTATTGCGCGAGTCGTCTGAGGTAGTGGCCATAACTGTTTTTATCGAGCTTATCCGCCTGAGCCAGCAACTGATCACGGTCTATGTAACCCATTCGAAAAGCAACCTCCTCAAGACAGGCAATCTTAAGCCCCTGCCGCTTTTCAAGCGTTTCAATAAACCCGGACGCTTCATACAGAGAGTCAAACGTTCCCGTGTCTAACCAGGCAAAACCACGACCAAGGAGTTCCACGTTCAATTTCCCGGAAGCCAAATACGCCTGGTTGACCGCTGTGATCTCAAGCTCTCCACGCGCCGAAGGCGAAATACTGCTGGCGATCGAAACCACATCGTTATCGTAAAAATACAGACCCGTGACCGCATAGTCGGACTTTGGCACCGCGGGCTTTTCCTCAATAGAAACCGCTCGCCCCTCCTCGTCGAATTCAACAACGCCAAACCGCTCGGGATCCTTCACCTGATAACCGAAAATCGTAGCACCGGAGTCAAGCGAGGCCGCCCGCTGAAGTTTCTGGCTCAAGCCCTGGCCGTAATAGATGTTGTCCCCTAACACCAGGCACACGCTCTCCGCACCAATAAACGACGCACCAATAAGAAATGCCTGGGCGATACCCTCGGGCCTGGGTTGAACCGCGTACTCGATCTCGATGCCAAACTGGCTACCATCGCCCAGCAGCCTTCGGAATGTCGAACTATCCTTAGGTGTGGTGATAATCAGAATTTCCCGAATACCCGCCAGCATCAGTATCGACAGCGGGTAATAGATCATGGGTTTGTCGTAAACCGGCAACAGTTGTTTAGACACGCCCTGAGTAATGGGGTACAGCCGGGTTCCGGAACCACCAGCCAACACGATACCTTTCACAGCTGCCTCCGTTTCTCGAAATAAAGCCATTCGTCGACAACCCGAATCACGCCCGTGGTCCAATCCGGAAGCTCCAGATCAAAAGCCTTTTCAAGCCGGGACGTATTCAGGCAGGAATTCTTCGGCCGCAAAACCTCGGAGCCATAGTGCTCAGCCGCTACCGGGATAATGGCCACATCGTCAATCACCTGCCCAGCCGATCGTTCCCTTAACCGGTCTGCAATGAGACAACTACAGCCGTACCAAGACGTTGCTCCACTCGCAGCCAAGTGATAGAGCCCGCATAACGCACGATCTGGGTAGGCGCGGGTAACAGCGTGAGCAGTCACGTCCGCCAGCAGTTCTGCCGAAGTCGGCGCGCCCCGCTGATCGTCAACCACCGTTAGCCGATCTCTCTCACGTAAGAGCTTCAGCATCGTTGTCAGGAAATTCTTGCCACGGACGGAGTAGACCCAACTGGTCCGGAAAATAATGCAGTCACAACCAGACGCCATAACTCGACGGTCACCGTCGAACTTGCTCTCACCATAGACATTCAGGGGCTGTGCAGCGTCCGTCTCGGAATAGGCATCGTCAGACTGGCCGTCGTAAACGTAATCGGTTGAATAATGAATCATCAAAGCACCACAGCGCGCCGCCTCCTGCGCCATGGCTTCAGGCGCCAGAGCATTGATGGCAAAGGCCCGGGCCCGTTCGTGCTCCGCTGCCGCCACATCGGTGTAGGCGGCGGCATTCACAACCACATCCGGACAATGTAGCCGAATGGTTTGCCTCAGGCCCTCCAGATCACTTAAATCACCACCCGCTCCCGGCTTTCTGGCGGGTACCACTATTTGCCCGAGAACCGACAACGAACGCCTCAACTCCCAGCCAACCTGGCCCTCACCTCCAAACAGAAGAATGCGCATCAAACGCTCCCTGACCGATAGCTACCGTCCGCAATTCGCTCGCACCAGTTCTGGTTATCCAAATACCAATACACTGTTTTCCGAAGCCCGGTTGAGAGGGTTTCTTTTGGTTCCCACGCCAGGTCACGGCGGATCCTGGAAGCATCGATAGCGTAGTGCAAATCGTGCCCGGGCCTTTCCTCAACGAAGGCGATAAGGTCTTCAAAGCGCTCAACTCCCGGCGGTTTCTCGGGAACAACTTCCTCCAGTACATCACACAAAGCACGAACCAGATCAATATTCCTCATCTCGGCATTACCGCCAATGTTGTAGGCCTCGTTCGCACTGGCTTTCGTGAGCGCTCGATAGAGAGCTTCAGCATGATCCTCAACGTAGAGCCAGTCGCGGATCTGACGCCCATCACCGTATACCGGCAAAGGTTTACCTGCCAGCGCATTGGTAATCATCAACGGTATGATTTTTTCTGGAAACTGAAACGGCCCGTAATTGTTGGAGCAATTGGTAATCAGAATCGGCAAGCCATAGGTTCGGCTCCAGGCCCGGACCAGGTGATCCGAACTGGCTTTGCTTGCACTGTAGGGGCTGCTCGGTGAGTAAGGCGTTTGCTCAGTGAAGGCGGTTTGTCCTGCCCGTGAATCCGCCAGATCACCAAACACCTCATCGGTGCTAACATGATGGAATCGAAACACCTGGCGCTCACCTTCCTCAAGCCGGCCCCAGTATGCGCGGGCGGCCTCGAGCAGGGTATAGGTTCCAATGATGTTGGTCTCAATAAAAACAGCAGGCCCCTCGATAGATCTGTCTACATGACTCTCAGCAGCCAAGTGCAGCACAGCAGAAGGCCGGTAGCGTTCTAACAGGCGATCTACCAGCTCACGGTCACAGATATCGCCCTTTTTGAACACAAAACGAGGATGGCCCGGGAGCCCGGCGAGATTGTCCAGATTGCCGCAATAGGTGAGCTTGTCCAGCACCACAACGCTATCGTCAGTGCGCTCAATAATGAACCGCGCAACGGCAGAGCCAATAAACCCTGCCCCGCCTGTTACGAGAATTGTCCTCGTTATGCTATTGCTTCCCGTCATAAGTTCCCGCCGTCTCTTTTCCTGGCATAGAGGAGCGAGTATAACCAAAACCTTCAACTCGTCGCTGTAAACAGAGACGACTATGGACAAAACTGAAACTGGCACACCTTTCGCTACAACTCCCTCAAACCCCGGCAAACCGTCAAAAAACTGCAGACCTTTGCCGCATCGGATATTGGCTGGTAACGAGGTGTTCCATGCAAGTACAACATCACAACGCGCATCTTTCCCGCTCGGTTCAGGCCCAGGTTGCCCGCCTGCTGCTGCAAGCCAACCTTGCCTACGGCGAGTCCAACAGCAACGGTCTCAGCCATATCCAGCGGCTGAAAGCCCGGCAGGAGTGCCGGGGCTACCTGAACGAGGCACTGGCTCTGGAGCCTGAGAATGCTGGTGGGCTGGGGTTGCTTGGCCGCGTGGAGATGGACGACGGGCAGCTTGAGAAGGCTCATACCCTGTTCACTGCCAGCCTGAACCATCAGCCGGATCAGGCGCAGCAATACTGCAACTTGGGCTACTGGGCCCTGAAAACCGAGCGGCCGGCGCTTGCAGAGCAGTATTTCCTGCAGGCCCTGGACTGCGACCGGCAATCTGCCGCCGCTTTCTGTGGTGTTGCGCATGCCAAGCGTCTGCAGGGGCAGTTTGATGTGGCCTACCTGCATTATCGCAAGCTACTGGAAACTGGTGCCGAATGGGATTCCGTTTACAGCGGCATGCTCACCTGCGCCCAGCACCTGGAAGTGAACAAAGCAGATTCCGCCCTGGCCCAGGATGCGATCGCTCTGCTGCAACGGGACGGGTTGCCGCATCAGGAGCTTGGCCGGTTCGTCGGTGCGATCATTCATCAACAATACGATCTGGATAACCCGGACGCACAGATTTTCCTGGATGCCGCCAGCGAAGATGAACTGCTGATCCTTGCCCTCCAGAAAACTCTGATGCCCAATCCCGCGGTGGAAGAACTGGTCACCCTGCTGCGCCGGGCGATCATCGCCGAAGTCGCACAAACCGTTGAACTTCGGGACGAACTTCAGCGCCTGACGCTTGCCATCGCTCAATACGCCGACAGAACCGGCTATGCCCTGGCAGCTGAAGACGATGAAGAACGACTGGTCTCAGCCATCAATGACAGCATCCAGGCCCAGCTTGCCCTTGGCGAGGAACAGGACGGACTCATCGGCTCACTGATGATCAGCGCCATGTATGGCGCCCTCTTCCACCAGACCTTCGCGGTACAACTTGGCCAATGGAACCTGGTGGACTGGCCTCTGGCATTGCAGCCAGTCTTAGCCGCCAGTTATTACGACCGGGCCGAAGAAGAAGCCATCAAGCAGAATTTCGATGAGAAGGCCGACGAGCTCTGTCTGGATAAGACCGATGTTCCCCAGGCATGGCCGTCCTGGTCCCAGTTGGCCTATCGTACCGAAAGCTGCCTGAAGACACTGATGGCCACTGAACTGGGGCTGGACACGGAAAATCTCCCGGCCACCCTTCGGATCATGGTGTGCGGTGCGCAGTCCGGCCAGCGGGCGATGGAACTGGCCAGCTATCTGGACGATGTGGAAGTGATCGCAGTGGATGAATCCCTGGCCAACATCGCCAAAGCCACGCGCATGGCGAACGAGATGGGCATGGACAACATCGTGTTCTGGCCCTGGTCCATCGCCCAGCGTTTTGTGGCCGATGGCCACCAGGTGCACTGGATTGAAGTCGGTCGGCTGCCCTCACCGGCCATGACCACTCTGTCTCTGGCGGCTCTGGTTAACCAGGCCACCGGCTCCGGCGCTGTGGTGCACATGCACACCGCCATTGCAGAGCAAACCTCCGGCGACAAACAGATCCGAAAACTGGTTGCCGAGCACAAGCTTCAACCCACCCGCCAGACTCTGCGCCAGCTCCGTCGAATGGTTCTTGCCAATCGCAACGATGCCGCCTGGCAGGACCTGACCGCCGACGCCGATTTCTACAGCCTCGGCGGCTGCCGGGACAGATGGTTCCGGCCACAGGACACAGCCCAGCTGAAAGAGCTGATGGCTATGGCGAGCAACGAGGTGGAATGGAAACTCGTGAAAGCACGGGATGTGGATGGCCACAGCCTGGCAACCGGGCCGGTTCAGCAACAGATTCAGGCGGAGGCACTGGGCAGTGAGGTGCAAAGCCTGATGGGGCAGAATTTGAGCGTTTATTTTTTAAAGCGGCGGTGAATGAATTTCAGGCCTGAGGTGTCGGATTACGGCTTTCGCCTAATCCGACCTACGGGGTAGAATCTGCGCTCAGAGCTTCCCGCGCCTGATTCAAAACGTCGTCCAGGTTGCTTTCCACCACGCCCCAAACAATCACCGGATCGATAGTCGCATAGCCGTGAATAAGCACGTTCCGAAATGCGATCATCTTTTTATAATCGACAAACCGCTCAGCCTCGTTCGGAGCAATCTTGTGCAACTTACCCATCGCCTCTCCGATGATTTCGAACTGGCGCTCAACAGCAGACTGCAACAACTCATCACTCAGATATTCGTCTTCACTGCTACCAGCAACAAAACGCTGAACCTTCTCAGCAGCCGCAAGAATATCGTAAAGGTACTTGAGAGCCTCACGCTGCATACAAGGAATGCCGCTCTTCGAGAACCGAGTCTCTGAAATACGGATTGGTCAAGGATGCCACTGTGACCAAATCCACCGGGCGAGAAAACATAGCTTCCAGATCTTCTTTTAGTCCGAAAAACGCCGCAGCTTTTTGTGAGGCGGTTAGCGTTGGATCAAAATCCACAAGAAAATCCAGATCACTGTTCTCATTGAAATGCCCTGTGGCGGCTGAACCAAAAACACCAAACGACATTACCCGGTGCTTTTCACAAAGCAGGCTAATCTCGTCCTGTTTTCCTTTCAGCATCTCTAGTGCATTAAATGCGGCCATACTTTACTCAATCGCTTGCAGTATATGTCTGGAGTTTAAACCTTGCCCCCCAAACAATAAAGAAAGCGGCGGCCGGAACGGCCAACATCCTTATCCTCAGATATAAGGAATCAAAGATTCCCCATACAAATGCAAATCCTCAAGGATATGCCGCTTCTCCGGCGTCAGTTCCGGATCCGCCGCCAGGCGCTGTAGCTCCTGGGCATAAGCCTCCAAAGACCGCCAGCCCTTCTTCGGGTGCATTAGCCTCTGGCTGCGAAACTCCTCCCATCGCTCCAGTTCCTCGCCCATCAGGCTGCCCGGATAGTTCCGCGCCCGATAACGAAACAGCAGTTCCTGCAGACGACCATCCTCGAACGTCACATCCAGCTCGCCCAGGGTTTCCACCGGCTGCTCCAGCACCCAGTTCAGCTTCTCGCGGTCGGCTTTGCTGATAAAGCCGCCGGCATAGAGTTGTTCGTCCGGGTCTGTAAGGTCGCTTTCATGGGGCTGGTCGAAGGCCTCGGCAATCTTGGCTTGTAGATCCGGGGCCTTGCGCAACATGGCCAGGTTGGCCCGTAAAGTATCACCATCCAACGCCAGTTCTTCCAGGCGCTCTTGTGAAAGAGTGGAAAGCATGTTCGCCGGCGCCAGCACCGGGCACTTGTTCAGTTGCACCCCTTTCAGTGGAAAGCGGCTTATGCCCTCCCCCAATTCCGCCTGGGAAGTAAACACCCGCTCACGAATCTGCTCAGGGCTGGCGTTTATCAACTCGCTGGGGTCTTCCCGCAGATCGTAAACGATCACCAGATTCTTATTGGTGGGGTGCTCGGCCACCGGAGCCACCAGTGCGCAGCAACCCCGGCTGGCCGGGTACTTGGCTGAAATATGGAATACCGGCTTCATAGTGGCCGTATCCAGCATGGCGCGGGCAGAGTGTTTGTCCTTGTTCTGCAGAACAAAATCAAACAGCTTTGGCTGTTTCTCCTTGATCAGCTTAGCTACTGCAATAGTCGCCTCTACATCCGACATGGCATCGTGGGCCGCTTCGTGGGCGATACCGTTGGCAACGGTCAGTTCCTCCAGTTTGAAACTGGGGCTGCCATCTTCCTTGCGGGGCCAGTTGATACCCTCCGGGCGCAGTGCATAGGTCAGGCGCACCATATCAATGATGTCCCAGCGGGAATTGCCGTTCTGCCACTCGCGGGCATAGGGATCCCGCAGGTTGCGGTAGAGCGTGTGGCGGGTCACTTCATCATCAAAGCGCAGGCTGTTGTAGCCAACCACACAGGTGCCGGGCTGGCTGAAGGCCTCGTTGATCTGCGCGATAAACTCGGCTTCCGGGAAGCCGTCTTCCAGTGCTTTCTGGGGCGTAATGCCGGTAATGAGGCAGGCTTCCGGCGATGGCAGGTAGTCGTCCGCTGGCTTACAGTAAATCACCAGCGGGTCTTCGATGATATTGAGATCCGCATCCGTTCGCACGCCGGCAAACTGGGAAGGCCTGTCGTGAACCGGGTCTACCCCGAAAGTTTCGTAATCGTGCCAGTAAAACGAGCGGATCAAGGGATTAGGCTCCTGCCGAATGAATTTGCACTGGCAGGAGTTTAGCATTTAAAACAATCGGGTACCCATATCGTCCCGATGGGTCTGCAGCCGGTCCACACCCTGGGTGATCAATTGGCTCATATCCACTTTCATGTTCGTGGGCAGATTGATAAACACCCCTTTGCCAGCGTTGATTACATTGGCACCGTCCGGGCTCTGCCAGTCTACCCCTTCTCGCTGGAAACCAATGAAGAAATCGCTGGTGAAATCGGTAACGCCATCAACGCCCTCTTCGCCCACATACAGTGACTGAAGGTGCGTCAGAGGTGCGCAGTTAGTGCCTGACGCACAGTCCGCCGTTCCATCATCGATGCCGATATGGCTGGCCCGATAATTGGTGGCCTGGGTGTTCTCATCAAAAAGCGTAGCGTCGAATTCCTGCCCGGAGCCGTCCACCAGCTTCAGGCCAATATCGCCACTGAAACTGCTGGTAAGCGAGGAAACCGACCCTCTCGCCTGCCCGAACCCCATACGAAAGCCCGAGAGTTTCCCCTCGGCAGGGTCTTCCGCCAGCTCGATATAAGGCTTGAACGCCTCGAAATGAACGGTGTCTCCGGCACTGTAGGTGCGGCCGTTAAACTGCTCACCGTCATTACGGGCAATATGCCCGAGCGCCACATGCTGGGCAGCGAAGTCCACGCCGCCATCAATGTCGCCGGCTTGCACGTCATCCACGTTCATCCGGGTTTCCACATCCATGGTCAGCGTCATACGCGTGAACGCGTGGGTATCCCCAGGGATGTTCTCGATCTGCATAAAAGCCTGCCCGGTCACCTCACCCATTGTTTCCTCTGAAATGGGCTTCAGCTCGGCCTGGGCAACGGGCGCAATACCCAGGCAGAACAGGGTGACGGCAGCGTATCCATACGCTCGCTGTCTCATATTTTGCGTCTCTGAATTAGTTATTTAGAGTCAGTTTCCGACGCCCGACTCCTCTGCAGCCCGGTTTATTTTTGGTTTTCCGGTGCTCACAGGCGGCAGGGATTTACATTATTTTTTATTTGCCGCAAGCACACTATAACCAAGGCAGATCGGCCAATAGAGTGAGCAGAGTCACAATCACCATTTACAATTCAGTAATACTCAACCAACTTTGAATACAGTCACAAAACCTTTGCCTTAGAATACTTACAACACCTTACCGATTGTTACGCATGCTGTAGCAAACGTGTACATAGCAAAGACTACTGGTATACTTTCGCACCTTATGAGCAACCCCCTACGGCCCCATCAATGACCACCCGCATTCTGATCTGCGACGACTCTGCCCTTGCCAGAAAGCAAATGGCCCGAGCCCTGCCAGAAGGATTGCGCGGGGATGTCAGTTTTGCAAAAGACGGTGTGGAAGCACTGGAGAAATTGCGGGGGCACGAGGCCGAGCTGATGTTCCTGGATCTGAACATGCCGGAGATGGACGGCTACCAGGTGCTGGAACAGGTTCGCAGGGAAGATCTGCCGGTGATGACCATCGTGGTTTCCGGCGATATCCAGCCTGAAGCCCGGGAAAGGGTCAAAAAACTCGGCGCTCTGGATTTCATCAAAAAGCCCACCGAAACGTCCATCGTGCTCGACCTGTTGGTGGAATACGGCGTGTACCGCCCCGGAGAACTCGAAGACACAGCGCTGCAGGATACCAGCCTCAAGAACACAGGCAGCGCCGCTCCGGAAATCTCCGTTCCCCTGAACGACTACCTGCAGGAAATCTCCAACGTCGCCATGGGCCGTTCTTCGGATCTTCTGGCCCGACTGCTACGGGTTTTCGTGAAACAACCGATCCCCAAGGTCGCGTTCCTGGCCAACTCCGAACTGCACATGGCCATTTCCTCGGTCAGCGACAGCGACACCTATTCTGCGGTGTGCCAGGGATTCACCGGGGCTGGCATCGCCGGAGAGGCTCTTCTGCTGTTTGCAGATGCCAGCTTCCGGGAAATGGCGGAAATGCTTCACTACGACACCCTCGAAGGTGAGGCGGTAAACGTGGAGGTGCTGATGGATATGTCCAGCATACTCTTCGGCGCCTTTCTCAAAGGCATCGGCGACCAGCTGGACCTGAAACTCGGCCTGGGGCATCCCACCGTACTTGGCCAGCATCGGCAGATTACCGAATTGCTCGAGCACCACAGCGCCAGGGAAGAACAGCTGCTGTGCATCGAAATCTGCTACGCCCTGGAAGACCGGGACATCGAATGCGACATGCTGATCCTCCTCACCGAGGATTCAGTGCCTTTTCTCGAAGATCGCCTGCAATATCTGGTGGACTGACTCATGGCCATAGAAGAATCTGAAGCCAACTCCTTTCACTGGCTGATGGACATGCTGGAATCCGTGGAGGTGGGCCTTGTGGTGCTCGACTTGGATTTCAGGGTGGAAGTCTGGAACGGCTTCATGGAGAACCACAGCGGCATCACCGCCAGCAAAATCCAGGGCCAGGTGTTGTTCGACGTATTCCCGGATATCCCAAAGGCCTGGTTGACCCGTAAAGTGGACGCCGTCGCCTTGCTCAACACCAAAGCGTTCACCTCATGGGAGCAGCGCCCTTACCTGTTCCAGTTCCGCAATACCCGGCCCATCACCGGCACGGAAGAGTACATGTTCCAGAACCTCACCATCAGCCCGCTCTCCGGCACGAACGGGGAAGTCGAGAAAGTGTGCCTGATGGTGTACGACGTTACCGACATCGCCAGCAGCAAAATGGCCCTTGAACGGGCCAACGAGCAGCTGGCCAAACTGAGCATGACAGATCGTCTCACCGGTCTGCTCAACCGTGGCACCTGGGAAAACCTGGTGGACGCGGAGTTCGAACGCTTCCGCCGCTATGGCCACACCACCAGCCTGGTGATGTTTGATATCGACCATTTCAAGCCAGTGAACGACACCCACGGCCACCTGGCCGGGGACGAAGTGATCAAACACACCGCCAGGGTCACCCGCAACGCCATCCGCCAGTCCGACAGCGCCGGCCGCTACGGCGGTGAGGAATTCGGCATCATACTGCCGGAAACCGATGCCGAGGGCGCAAGAATCATCTGCGAGCGGATACGGGAAAGCATTGAACAGAGCGTGGTGGAAACCAGTGCGGCAGCCATCCGCTATACCATCAGCATCGGCATTGCCCAGTTAACGGACGAGCCTGAGAACTATATGCAGTGGATGCAGAAGGCAGACGAGGCGTTATACGCGGCAAAGGAAGGTGGTCGAAACCGGGTAGTGGTGGGTTAAAAGCCCCTCTCCATACAAGGAGAAGGGCCAACTGACATCAGTCCTGCTGCCAGCTCTGCACAGCTTCCTTACCATGCTTCTGACGCCATTCATTCAGCGTCTTGTGGTTGCCACCGCGGGTTTTGACCACTTCACCGGTGTGCGGGTTCTTGTAAGTCTTCATCGGGCGCTTCGGGCGGCTGCCAGAAGTTGAATCAGATTTGCCGCCTGACACGGAAGGGTCGATTGCAGAAAGAATCTGAAGTACATCCTTCGGTGACTTGTCATACTCCTTCATCAAGGCGCGAACCTTGTTTTCAAACTCCAGTTCACCTTTCAGAGCCTGGTCTTTTTCAAGCTGTTCCAGCTCTGCAGCAAGCTTTTCCATAAGCTGTTTTTTCTGGTAATAGTCGTTAATCTTTGCCATGGAATTAAAACCTTATTCAAATAGGGGTTTTAAAAAACTTAAATGGAGTTGACTAAAAGTCCCGCAAATAATAAATGAATAAGGCAGGTACCGCAAAGTTTATTTATTTAAGAGTTATTAATTCCGGTAACTCTGGAATTTATTCAACTCCCAACAGGAATCAAAACATTGGAAAACCGAAGTCTATCCAGCTCTTTTTTAAATGCCTGTTTAGCGTCTTCGTCCCCGTGAACAATACGGATTTCTTGCGGGGCTTGTGAAATACCCTGAATAAATCGAAGTAAATCCGATTGCCCCGCATGGGCGGAATACCCACTTACCTGATGAATCCGGGCCCGAATATCATATCGGTTGCCATCAAACTCAACCCAGCCCCCTTTGGGGCCATAGTTCAAGATATCACGCCCGGGAGTGCCCGCGGCCTGATATCCCACAAACAATACATCATTTCGCTTATCACTTAACATTGCTTTGAGATAATTGACGATGCGGCCGCCGGCACACATCCCGGAACCGGCCAAAACCACACAGGGGCGATGAGACCGCGCCAAATAATCCACAGCATTCAGATGTTCTTCATGGGAACTAATAACCGTCAGTTGTTCAAACGACAACGGGTGCCGCCCTTGCTTAACCAACTCAGTGGCCTCGGCATCCCAATAGGGTTTCAAATCCCGATATATCCGCGTGAACTCTGCGGCCAACGGTGAATCCACGACTATTTCCAGATTATTCCAAAGCTCTCCGCCAAACTC
>ERZ1699656.27-NODE-27-length-32972-cov-110.315340_pt1 | contig 32972 bp, 31 predicted proteins | sample MGYA00581514_ERZ1699656 | MGnify/ENA primary metagenome ERZ1699656 (study PRJEB42348, sample SAMEA6618691) | metagenome | isolation source: Polyester-degrading enrichment culture growing on monomer 1,4-butanediol, B | collected 2019-04-14 ...
CAGGATGCTTTGGATGTCGGTACGTTTTGGCATAAATTCGCTACTACTGACCTAAAAAAAGAGGAGGCGGTTTTCAAAACCCGCCCCCTCTTTGTAGCAGACTACTAAAGCCATGCGCCATTCATGGTAACTCGTGATCAATCATCTGATGCGACGGCGGGCCATTCCAAGGCCGAGCAAGCCTATTCCGAATAATCCGAGTGTTCCTGGTTCTGGCACCATGGCCAAAGAGAAGTTATCAATACCATAGCCATCGTCTTCATGGTTGGAAAAGATCGAAAAACTATCAATACCGTTCTGGTCAAACAGGCTTATATAGTAAACCTTTTTATTGCCCAGATCCTTTCCGAAGATATCATTGAAGTAGAACGATGTTACCTCACCACTGGGCGAACCAATATCAAACCGCCCGTCGGCGTCATTGGGGTCTGTCATGTAGAAGCCAATGCCCCGGTACCCACCAGTCAAGTCAATTCTCAATTCCTGAGCATCCATACTGTCCAACCAGTTGTTTCCCGGACCATAAGGAGCAACACCAAAACGCCCATTGAAAGGCGACGCATCTTTATCTAGAACCGCAAGCCCCTTATCACATTTATAACTGTAACTACCCTTCGTTGCATCGCAGAGGCCATTGGCACCAGGTGTTACGGATGTAAAAGTAGCCTGGCCACTCTGACTCGAGATGCTTGTCTGCTGAAGGCCCAGCGTGTATCCGCTATTGAATGTCTCGGTAATGAATGAGGAGTAACCATTCAGGAAAGTCTGTTCGGCACTCTGCGCATTTGATAAGCCTTCTGCGCTTATGCTGTATGTCGGCATCGCGTGAGCCAAGGATGATGATCCGAGTAACGCCACCGACCAAACCGCGAGAGCTCCAAGTGCTCTTTTATAGACCATTTCTATACTCCTTTTTCTACTGCGAACTGACTACCTGTGGTCAGTATCAGTGTCAAAAGCAAGTAATAGGCCCAAACCCATTTTCATCCATTTTTCAAGCGCCTAAGAAACCAACTACCTAAAATAATGCGTGAGATGTAAATTAATTCGACACCCATGCCAGCTCAGCAATCGCATCAGCAAGGGGCATTATTTATACCCCTCTTTCCAAAGTCCCCGGGGTTTCAGGACACTGTTTTTAAATCACAAATAAGCCCAGAAAGTCCTGTACTGACGTTTTTTCTAAGCTGGCTTGAGTTTTACATAAAGCAAAAATCTGGTCGCAACGCTGACCTGGAAACCGAGTAGCAAGATTGGATCGGAATTTTTCTTCCAGCAGAGGAATACCTTCTTTCCGGCGCCGTCGGTGGCCAATAGGGTACTCAACCGCAACGTTATCTGTGCTGGTGCCGTCTTTGAAGTACACCTGAATCGCATTGGAGATGGACCGCTTGTCTTCCTCAAGGTACTCGCGGGTATACCTTTCATCTTCGACCACTTTCATCTTTTCTCGAATCTCATCGATAATTGGATGCGATTCGTGGAAGTTGTCTTCGTAGTTTTCGGCTGTCAGCGATCCGAAAATCAGCGGCACAGCTGCCATGTACTGAAGGCAGTGGTCTCTGTCAGCCGCATTAGCAAGCTTGCCCTGCTTGGAAATAATACGGATAGCAGATTCGTGGGTAGTGATAACAATTTGATCAATCTCTTTCAGGCGATTTTTAACCTGAGGGTGCAACTGAACTGCCGCTTCGGCAGCCGTCTGCGCATGAAACTCCGCAGGAAAGGAAATCTTGAATAGGATGTTTTCCATTACATAGGAACCGAAATCCTGTGGTAAAGAAAACTGACGTTCCTCCTCGGGTTTGAGCTTCTGATCTTTATTGGTTTTGCTGAACAGTACGTCATAAAAACCCCACTGCGACGCGGTAAGTACTCCGGGTATACCCATCTCACCTCGCATAGCAATGTCTGCCAGTCGCACAGCTCGGGAACTGGCATCCCCTGCGGCCCAGGATTTCCGGGAGCCGGCATTCGGTGCATGGCGATAAGTCCTCAGCGACTGGCCGTCTACCCACGCATGCGACAGAGCCGACAGAATTTCTTCGCGGTTTGCTCCCATCAGTTTTGCCGTAACGGCTGTAGAGGCCACCTTCACGAGAACCACATGATCCAGCCCCACACGATTAAAAGAATTCTCGAGTGCCAAGACGCCCTGGATTTCATGGGCCATGATCATGGCTTCCAGAACGGTCCGCATGGTTAGGGGTTCTTTGCCTTCAGCAACCCGTTTTTGTGAGAGGTGATCTGCAACCGCCAATATGGCGCCCAGGTTGTCCGATGGATGCCCCCACTCAGCCGCCAGCCATGTGTCGTTGTAGTCTAGCCACCGAACGATACAACCTATGTCCCAGGCAGCCTTCACCGGGTCCAGGCGGTATGGCGTTCCGGGCACACGGGCTCCATGCGGGACCGCTGTACCTTCAACGATTGGGCCAAGATGTTTGGTGCATTCGGGAAAGCGCAGAGCCAGAAGACCACAACCAAGGGTGTCCATCAGGCAATAGCGAGCGGTGCTCCAGGCTTCTTCGCTGGTTATTTCATAGGTAAGAACGTAGTCCGCAATTTTTTGCAGAACTTCGTCGTAATCCGGACGTTCGTTGAGATCAAATGTTGCAGACATAGAGGAGCCTCCTTGCCCCCACTATAGATTCCGTCAGTAACTATCGCCAGGCACCCTGACCCAACCTTCCATCAATACTCGCGCACTGCGGCTCATAATGGCTTTGGTTGCGGTCCACTGACCATCCACTTCCTTTGCTTCTGCCCCCACACGCAAAGTACCGGAAGGATGACCGAAGGTCACAGCGGTAAGGTCGCCACCACCTGCTGCAAGGTTTACCAGGGTTCCGGGAACGGCGGATGCGGTAGCAATCGCTACGGCCGCCGTGCCCATCATGGCGTGATGAAGCTTACCCATGGACAAAGCACGAACCAGGACATCCACATCCCCTGTCCCGATGTTTTTGCCGCTTGAGGATACGTAATCAGACGGCTTCGCCACGAAGGCCACTTTTGGGGTGTGCTGGCGATTGGCAGCTTCTTCGATGTTCTGGATCAGCCCCATTTTTACAGCGCCATGGGCACGGATGGCTTCGAACATCAGCAGTGCCTTGGGATCACTATTGATGTCATCCTGCAGCTCGGTACCTTTGTACCCGATGTCTTCGGCGTTCACGAAGATCGTGGGGATGCCCGCATTGATCATGGTGGCTTTGAGGGTGCCTACACCGGGCACTTCAAGGTCGTCCACCAGGTTGCCGGTGGGGAACATGGAGCCTTCGCCATCGGCCGGGTCCATGAATTCCACCTGCACTTCAGCGGCCGGGAAGGTTACGCCGTCCAGCTCGAAATCGCCGGTTTCCTGAACCTCACCGTTGGTGATAGGCACGTGGGCGACGATGGTTTTCTTGATATTGGCCTGCCAGATGCGGACAGTGCAGGTGCCGTTCTCCGGAATCCGGTCTTTGGCAACGAAGCCGCTGTTGATGGCGAAAGCGCCCACGGCAGCAGTGAGGTTGCCGCAGTTACCGCTCCAGTCCACAAACGGCTTGTCGATGGAGACCTGGCCGAACAGGTAATCGACATCGTGATCTTGTTGGGTGGGCTCCGCTAGGATCACGGTTTTGCTGGTGCTGGAGGTAGCGCCGCCCAGACCGTCGATTTGCTTCTGGTAGGGGTCGGGGCTGCCGATGACTCGCAGCAGGAGTTTGTCCCGGGCTTCGCCTGGGGTCTGGCAGGCTTCCGGGAGGTCCTTAAGGCGGAAAAAGACGCCTTTTGATGTGCCGCCACGCATGTAGGTGGCGGGGATTTTGATTTGGGGCATGTTAGGCATGGGGTACCTTTTGGCTTTTTGTCGGATTACGCTTCGCTAATCCGACCTACGAGATTTGGCAATAACTATGGCGTAGGTCGGATTAGGCCCAAAGGGCCGTAATCCGACATTTTTTCAGGCTACGCCGCACCTTCCGATTGCAGGAAATCCTCCGCAAACCGCTGCAACACACCGCCTGCGCTGTAGATGGACACTTCTTCAGCGGTATCCAGGCGGCAGATAACCGGAATGCGCTCAGTGCTACCGTTCTTCCGATGGATAACCAGCGTAAGCTCCGCGCGGGGCGCCGGGGTGCCTTCCACGTCGTAGGTTTCGGTGCCGTCGATGCCGAGTGTCTTACGGGTAGTGCCCTCCTCGAACTGCAGGGGCATCACGCCCATACCGATCAGGTTGGTACGGTGAATCCGCTCGAAGCCTTCGGCGACAATCGCTTCTACACCCGCCAGGGCAACGCCTTTGGCGGCCCAATCGCGGGAGGAGCCCTGCCCGTAGTCGGCGCCGGCGATGATGATCAGCGGCTGTTTGCGCTCCATGTAGGTCTCGATGGCCTCCCACATGCGGGTAACCTTGCCTTCCGGCTCGATCCGCGCCAGGGAACCCTGCTTCACGTTGCCGTTTTCGTCCCGGACCATTTCATTGAACAGTTTCGGGTTGGCGAAGGTGGCACGCTGGGCGGTCAGGTGATCGCCACGGTGTGTCGCATAGGAGTTAAAGTCTTCCTCAGGCACGCCCATCTTGTGCAGGTATTCACCGGCTGCGCTGTTCATCAGGATCGCGTTGGAGGGCGACAGATGGTCGGTGGTGATGTTGTCCGGCAGCACCGCCAGCGGGCGCATGCCCTTAAGGGTCTTCTCACCTACCATACCGCCTTCCCAATACGGCGGGCGACGGATGTAAGTGCTCTGCGGACGCCACTCATACAGCGGGTTGGTGTTGGCCTGGGCATCCCGGGTGATGTCGAACATCGGGATGTAGGTGCTGCGGAACTGCTCCGGCTTGACGCTGGATTTCACGATGGCATCGATTTCCGCATCGTCCGGCCAGATGTCCTTCAGGGTGACAGGATTGCCATCCTGGTCGTAGCCCAGCGCATCTTTCTCGATATCAAAACGGATCGTGCCCGCGATCGCGTAGGCAACCACCAGCGGGGGTGAGGCCAGGAACGCCTGCTTGGCATAGGGGTGAATCCGGCCGTCGAAGTTCCGGTTACCGGAGAGCACCGCCACGGAATACAGGTCTCGGTCGATGATTTCCTGCTGGATTTTCGGGTCCAGGGCACCACTCATGCCGTTGCAGGTGGTACAGGCGAAGGCCACCACACCGAAGCCCAGTTGCTCAAGTTCCGGCAGCAGTTTGGCTTCTTCCAGGTACATCTTGACCGTTTTGGAGCCCGGCGCCAGGGAGGTCTTCACCCATGGCTTGCGGGTCAGCCCCAGCTTGTTGGCGTTACGGGCGATCAGGCCTGCAGCCACCATGTTGCGGGGGTTACTGGTGTTGGTACAGCTGGTGATAGCAGCGATGATACACGCGCCATCCGGCATCTTGCCCTCTTCCTGCTCCCATTCACCGGCGATGCCGCGTTCTGCCAATTCGGATGTTGGCAGATGCGCATGGGGGTTGGAGGGGCCAGCCAGGGTACGGGTCACTTTGGACAGGTCGAACTTCAGCACGCGCTCGTATTCAGCGTTCTTCATGCTGTCGGCCCAGAGACCGGTTTCCTTGGCGTACTTCTCAACCAGAGCGACCTGCTCGTCTTCACGACCGGTCAGCTTCAGGTAATCGATGGTCTGGCCGTCGATGTAGAACATCGCGGCGGTGGCGCCGTATTCCGGAGTCATATTCGATATGGTGGCACGGTCGCCAACGGTAAGGCTGTCAGCGCCTTCACCGTAGAACTCCAGGTAGGCGCCAACCACACGTTCTTTACGCAGGAACTCGGTGATGGCCAGCACCATATCGGTACCGGTAATGCCAGGCTGCAGCTTGCCCGTCAGTTCAACGCCCACGATATCCGGCAGGCGCATCATGGAAGCCCGGCCAAGCATAACGCTCTCGGCTTCCAGGCCGCCTACACCAACGGAAATAACGCCCAGGGCGTCAACCATCGGCGTATGGCTGTCAGTGCCGACACAGGTATCCGGGAAAGCAACACCATCGCGGTTCTGAACCACCGGGGACATTTTCTCCAGGTTGATCTGGTGCATGATGCCATTGCCGGGAGGAATCACGTCTACGTTCTTGAACGCGGTCTTGGTCCAGTTGATGAAGTGGAAACGGTCGTCGTTGCGGCGGTCTTCGATCTGGCGGTTCTTCTCGAACGCGTCTTTTTCGAAACCGGCGTGTTCGACGGCCAGGGAGTGATCCACGATCAACTGGGTCGGCACTACCGGGTTGACCTTCGCAGGATCACCACCCTTCTCTGCGATGGCATCACGCAGGCCGGCCAGGTCCACCAGGGCGGTCTGGCCGAGGATGTCGTGGCACACAACGCGAGCGGGGTACCAGGGGAAGTCCAGGTCGCGCTTGCGCTCGATCAGCTGCTTGAGAGAGTCCGTGAGCATCTCCGGATCGCAACGGCGAACCAGTTGCTCCGCCAGGATCTTGGAGGTGTACGGAAGCTTTTCGTACGCGCCGGCCTGGATGTCTTCCACGGCCTGGCGGGTGTCGAAATAATCCAGGTCGGTGCCTGGTAACGGTTTACGATATTCGGTGTTCATGGGCGCTCCTCAATCGGTACCCACTTGGCATCCGCCGGGCCTGTGTAATCGGCACTTGGGCGGATGATGCGGTTGTTGGCGCGCTGCTCTTTCACGTGGGCGGTCCAGCCGGAAACCCGGGACATCACAAAGATCGGGGTGAACAGTTCGGTCGGAATGCCCATGAAGTGATAAGCGGATGCGTGGAAGAAGTCGGCGTTACAGAACAGCTTCTTCTCGCGCCACATGACTTCTTCACAACGCTCGGAGACCGGATACAGCACGGTATCGCCCACTTCGTCCGCCAGCTTCTTGGACCACTGCTTGATAATGGCGTTGCGCGGGTCGGACTCTTTGTAGATCGCGTGGCCGAAACCCATGATCTTCTCTTTGCGCTCCAGCATGCCCATCAGGCCTTCTTCGGCCTCTTCCGGCGTCTTGAACTTCTGGATCAGGGCCATGGCCGCCTCGTTGGCGCCGCCGTGCAGAGGCCCGCGCAGCGAACCGATAGCACCGGTCACACAGCTGTGGATATCAGACAGCGTGGAGGCACACACGCGGGCGGTGAAGGTGGAAGCGTTGAATTCGTGCTCTGCGTACAGGATCAGCGACACGTTCATGACGCGCTCGTGCAGTTCGCTGGGCTTCTTGCCGTGCAGCAGCTCGAGGAAATGGCCGCCGATGGAGTCCACATCACTTTCAGTTTCGATACGAACGCCTTCGTGGGCGAAGCGGTACCAGTACGTAATGATGGACGGGAACACCGCCAGCATGCGGTCGATCTTGTCGTCCTGCTCGCTGAAATCTTCTTCGGTTTCCAGGTTGCCCAGCATGGAGCAGCCGGTACGCATTACATCCATCGGATGGGCGTCTTTGGGGATCTGCTCAAGCACGGTTTTCAGGGCAGCCGGCAGGCCGCGCAGGCTTTGAAGTTTTTTGGTGTAGGCGTCCAGTTCCTGGCGGTTGGGCAGTTTGCCGCGCAGCAGCAGGTAGGCGATTTCCTCAAACTGGGCTTTTTCAGCCAGATCGGCAATGTCGTAGCCGCGGTATGTCAGGCCGGCGCCGCTTTTGCCTACCGTACAAAGTGCAGTTTCGCCAGCTACCTGGCCTCGGAGGCCTGCGCCGCTCAGTTGTTTTGCTTCAGCCATTGTTGTCTCCCATCGTTATCTTGTTTGGGGTGTCGGATTACGCCTGCGGCTAATCCGACCTACATTTCCAAGCCGGAATTTTCGTAGGTTGGATTAGCCGGAGGCGTAATCCAACAAATCGGGTTAACCCTTGCTCTGCTGGAACAGTTGGTCCAGCTTCTGCTCGAAATCGTGGTAATTCAGGAAATCGTAAAGCTCCATCCGGGTCTGCATCAGGTCAACCACGTCTTTCTGGTCACCCTTCTCCAGGATGTTCTGGTAAACAGTCAGGGCGGCCTTGTTCATGGCGCGGAAAGCGCTGAGCGGATACAGAACCATATCTGCGCCGGCCTCGGCCAGTTCCTGCCGGTTGTATAAAGGCGTGGCACCGAATTCGGTAATGTTGGCCAGGATGGGCACGTCCAGGGCTTCAGAGAAGGCTTTATAGTGCTCAAGCTCGGTGACTGCTTCGGCAAAGATGCCGTCAGCGCCAGCTTCGATGCAGGCCTTGGCACGCTCAATGGCAGCTTCGAGGCCCTCTTTCTGGAAGGCGTCGGTGCGGGCCATGATGAAGAAGTCTTTGTCTTCACGGGCATCCACAGCGGCCTTGATGCGGTCGACCATTTCTTCCTGGGATACGATTTCCTTGTTCGGACGGTGGCCACAGCGCTTCTGGGCAACCTGGTCCTCAATATGGACAGCGGCTGCACCGGCACGTTCCATCTCTCGAATGGTACGGGCGATGTTAAAGGCGCCACCCCAGCCGGTATCAATGTCAACCAGCAGCGGTACGTCGGTAGCTGCGGTAATACGGCGAACATCCTCGACCACATCGTTCATGGTGGTCATGCCCAGATCCGGCAGGCCGTAGGAGGCGTTGGCGACACCGCCGCCAGACAGGTAAATGGCCTGGTGGCCCACTTTGTCGGCCATCATGGCGGCATAAGCGTTGATGGTGCCGACAATCTGCAGGGGCTGGTTGTCTTTGAGCGCCTTGCGGAAGCGGGCGCCGGGGCTGAGTTTGTTGGTCATGGTGTTGGCCTCTTCTCTTTTGGATTCTTGTTGTCGGATTATGACTTTGGCTAATCCGACCTACGTTAGATGGTGATTTCGCCTTCCTGGATTTTCTTTTCGATGTTTTGTCTGGCGGCATTGATATGTCGCTTCATCAGGAATTCCGCCAGCTCGCCGTCGCGCTGGGCGATGGCTTCCACGATTCGCCGGTGTTCGCCGAGTGCCCGTTTCGGACGCCCGGTGGAGGTGCTTAGCCGGTAACGGTACATGCGCACCATGTAGTAAAGATCACCCAACAGCATCTGGGCCAGTTTGGTGTTGCGGCTCCCGGTGGCGATCCGGTGGTGGAAGTCGTAGTCGCCTTCGGCCTGGTAATAGGCCTGGCCCTGGGCTTCGTCGATCATGCGTTCGTGGGTGTCGAGTGTCGCCTGGAGGTCGGCGATTTCCTGATCGGTCATGCGCTCGGCTGCCTGGCGGGCGGCCAGTCCTTCCATGACTTCACGTATGCGGTAGAGCTCCATCAGCTCGGAGGCGCTGACGGAAACCACCTTGACGCCGGCATGGGGGCGGCGCACCAGAAGGCCGCGGGACTCAAGGCGGCCCAGGGCTTCCCGGAGCGGGCCGCGGGTGAGATCGAACCGGGAACAAAGCTCCAGTTCACCGATCTTTTCGCCGGGGGCCAGCTCGCCTTTCACGATTGCCGTTTGCAGACAATCGAAGGCCTCATCGGCGCGGGTGTAGGTAGGAGACAGCAGCTCAGACATAGTTTGTCAACAAAACCTGATTGATTTTGAGAAAAGCTACGCCTGAGCGGCCATATTGTCAACAATATTGGCTAAATTGAGCCTCTGATTGTTTACAATAGATCCAGTCAATCAATAGAGCTTTCGCTCAGCAACAGGTGGCGGGGTGTACTGATAAAGCCAGGTTTCGGTAAGCGCCTCGTTGCCCAGCCTGAGGTACAGGCGAATATTGATGGGTTCAACCGAGTCATCCGGCACCAGGTCAAACATGGCCCGGTAACCGTCGATTGCAGACAATGGTCTGGCGGACGTGATTTCAACCTCTCCGCGGCTCACACTGATAACCGGCTCCACATCCGCGTCCTTGCTGAGCATCTCCAGGGCACCGCCAGCAAAATCAACCGCAAAACGCCTTGAAAAATAGGTGCGCTCCTGGCCCACGACACCGCCCAGCCCGGTCCGGGTTGCCTGCACCGTGGCCAACTCATAGGGCCGCCCCGGCGCCTGCTCCCCCCAGTGCAAGCGGTAACTGTAGAGGTACTCACTGCCTGGCAACAGAGGCTCTTCGGGGTGCCAGAAAGCAACGATGTTATCGAAGGTTTCATCAACGGTGGGGATTTCCACCAGATCTACACTTCCATGCCCCCAATCTCCTCGGGGCTCCACCCAGAGGCTGGGGCGCCGATCGTAGAACACACCGTCATCCTGGTAGTGGTCAAAATTCCTGTCCCGCTGCATCAAGCCAAAGCCTACGGGATTGTTATCCTGGAAACTGTTGAACCGGAGGCTGGCGGGGTTCACCAGTGGTCGCCACAACCATTCACCGTTGCCGTTGCGCATGGCCAGGCCGTCGGAATCGTGTATCTCCGGGCGCCAGTCGTAGCCCATGCGATCGTCATTTTCGCCCACCTGGTACATGCTGGTCAGCGGCGCGATGCCGGCCCGGGTGATTTCGGTTCTGGGGTACAGCGCCACATCGACATCCATAACCATGTTCCGTCCGGGGTCCAGCACAAACGCGTAGGCACCGGTGGTGCTCGGTGAATCCAACAAGGCCCAGACCCGCAGCAGCTGGCTATCCGGTGCCGGTTTCTCCAGCCAGAACTCCGAGAAACGAGGGAATTCCTCCTTCCGGTTCATGCCGGTATCTATCGCCAATCCCCGGGCAGAAAGACCATACTGCATCTCCGAGCCCACTGCCCGGAAATAGCTGGCGCCCAGGAAGGCAGCCAGATCCAGGGCAAAGTTGTTTTGGTAGTGAACTCGAAACCCGGCGTAGCCGAGGTCTTCAGGCAGATCGCCCAGGGGCTGGTCTCCGCCATACCGGAACAGATCCTGTCGATAGGCCAGTTCGGCGGCCTTGCCATCAATGACTTCATGGATTTTAACGGGTTGCTGGAAATACAGCCCCAGGTGGAAGAGTTGGATCTGGAAAGCAGTATTGTCGTCTCGCCAGAGCGCCTGATCGGCCCGGAATGCGATGGCCTGGTAGTCGTCCCATGAAAGGTTTTTAAGGGTTCGAGGCAACTGGCTTTCGATGGAAACATGAGCCTCGCCTGCCAGCGCCCGAGCTCGGCCCTTTAGCCAGGCATAGCTGAACCCCTGCATAGAGCCGCCTGCCGCACGGGAGATTCCGGAACCGAAAGCTGATAAAGGCAGAGCACCCACACCGAACGCAGAGAGCAAGACCTTTAGCAGTGTTCTTCGCTCTATCATCGTTTCTCTTGCCTATGCCTGACCACCTTCGCACCACTCTGGTGCATTACCTGAACCACGCTACAGCTAAACATTAGACGAGATCTCCAGTTTCAAGACTACGAAGCCTTGATATAAGTTACGGCAAAAGCACGCCTTGGCTCATAGTAGGCAACAAATCCATGTAGCCCCCTGCATTTGTGGTATTAACTTGGGTAAACTCGGCACACTTTGTGAAAGTACAACCGTTCATAGGCTTGCGCAGAGGCGTTGAGCAGACTCGAGGGCGTGAAAACGACCATTAAAGGACGAATGATATGATCAGAAAATGCCTGTTTCCCGTTGCCGGCTACGGCACTCGCTTTCTCCCGGCCACCAAGGCGATGCCGAAGGAAATCCTGCCGGTGGTGAACAAACCCCTGGTTCAGTATGGCGTTGAAGAAGCCGCGGAAGCCGGTATCCATGAATTTGGTTTTGTTACCGGCCGGGGTAAGCGGGCTATCGAGGACCATTTCGACATCAGCTACGAGCTTGAGCACCAGATTGCGGGCTCCGGCAAGGAAGACCTACTGACCTCCATCCGTGATCTGATCGACCACAACAGCTTCGCTTTTACCCGGCAAAATGAAATGAAAGGTCTCGGCCACGCTATTCTCACCGGTCGCAACCTCGTAGGCGATAGTCCCTTCGCGGTTGTGCTGGCCGATGACTTCTGCATTGGCCCGGAAGGTGAAGACGGCGTACTGGCGCAAATGGTAAAACTGTATAACCAGTTCCGTTGCTCCATTGTTGCCATCGAAGAGGTTCCGGCCGACGAAACCCACAAATACGGTGTGATTGCCGGTGAATCCATGAAGGACGGGCTTTACCGGATTACCGATATGGTGGAAAAGCCGGCCCCGGAAGACGCCCCGAGTAATCTGGCAATCATCGGCCGCTATATTCTCACGCCGGACATCTTCGACATTATCGAGCGGACTCCCGCCGGTAAGAACGGTGAAGTCCAGATTACCGACGCCCTACTCGAACAGGCGAAAAACGGCTGCGTACTGGCTTACCAGTTCAAGGGACGCCGGTTTGATTGCGGCAGTATTGATGGCTTTGTGGAAGCCACCAACTACGTTTACGAGAACATCTACAAGAAAGGCAAGTAAAGAATCCGGGGCGGTATCAGTTGCCCAGGATCTGAAGAATCATTCGCCGGTTTTCCGCGCTTGTCCTGCGGAACCGGCGAAGCAGCTCCACCTCTTCTCCGGTCAGTTGTACCTTCTCAAGTACTTCTTCCAGCTCGGCCACCGATGCCAAAAGCTCATCACTCTTATCCAGGGCAATACCGGGAAGTTCAAGTTGCCCGTGGTCCTCGGGCTTCTCTGGTTCCCAATGCTGCATCGGTTGCGCATGTTGCATGGCCACTTACCTCGTCATCCAAATCGGGAAACCTGTCCCGATAATGCCCTGCGAAGTGAATCAATCCGGAAATGTAACGTACATATAGCTTTGCACACAATCTGCCTATACTAAAGGAGTCTTGGCAGCTCCTGGGCAACAACCAACAGGCTATTTATGGCGGCAAGAACACTGGATATCGACTCGGCATGGGAGTTGGTGCTTAGCGCAGTAAACCGCAGCAATGTGACACTGCCGTTGCCGGGAACCGACAAAGAAGCAGTAAAACTCAATGGACACGACGCTTGGCACCTGATGCAACCGGCCACGGGTGAAGCGAAGGATCTGCTCTCGGTGTTTCTTCCCCTGTGTCGGCCGGTGCCAGCGGATGGTCGCCCCAAAGTTATCGGCCAGCTCGGCCAAAGCCTCGATGGGCGAATTGCGACGGTAACGGGACGCTCGCGCTTCATCAACGGCGACGATGGGATTACGCACCTGCACCGGATCCGTGCGCTATCCGATGCCGTGATCGTTGGTGCCGGCACCGCCGCCACCGACAACCCCCGTTTGACCGTACGGCGCACCAACGGTCGCAACCCGGTACGCGTGGTTATTGATCGTCATCACCGCGTGCCGGACAGCCATCACCTGTTTACCGATGGTGCGGCCCCTACCCTACGATTGGTGGCCGGTCGCTATGACAAAGACAGGAATCCGTCTATTGAATCCGCTGTTAGCGAAATCCCCTGTCTTGGAGATGCGGACGCCAAAGCCCCCGTCGATCCGAAGCTGATTCTTCAGGTACTGTCGGATTTCGGGCTAAAAAAGGTGTTCGTGGAAGGTGGCGGCGTCACCGTCTCATCATTCCTCAACGCCGGCTTGCTGGATCGGCTTCACGTAATGGTCGCCCCCATGATCATCGGCAGCGGCAGACCCGCCTTTTCGCTCCCGGAAATCGATTTTCTGGACGATGCGCTCCGGCCAAGAGCGCAGCTGGTCAACCTTGGAAGCGATATGCTCTTCGCCCTGGATTTCTCCCGAGAGGCATAGGCCGGTTTAGCGACTGGTGAACAAAAACACAACCCCGGGCAAGCTCGAAACCAGCACCAGCGCCCCGTACCCCACACTGAGCGCTACCCCCTGCTCCGCTGGCAATCCGGCCATGGGCCAGATCAGCGCTGCGGCGCCCTCCCTGATTCCCCAGCCGGCAACCGTCAGAGGTATGACCATGCTCAGAAGCAGAATACTGCCCAGGCCGACAATCAACCCTGCCTCCGCCCAGGTATCAACGTAACCCGCACCCCAGGCCAGGCAGAGAAACACCCCCAGATAGCTCGACATCACCACCAGCGAAGAACCGATCTGAACCGGCAATACTGAGCAATCCAACAACGACAGATACAGATCACGCCGAAGGCGCTGCAGGTAATCGGCAAGGCCCGCTTTCCGTGCTAGCCATGGGGCTATGGCAACAAAGAGAATGCCAACTCCAAGCCACGCCCAGCCATTCCAAAAGCCGGCAGTAAGCTGCCCCGAACCAAACAGCCACGCGATGGAAACTGTGACAACCAACGCCAGCACCAACTGGCCCGAGAGCCGCTCGATGGCGACCCCGTGGACAGCCGCGAGACGTTTACCGGCACCCTCGCCGTGGCGCCATGCCCGGTTAAGATCACCAAGGACGCCACCGGGCAGAACCTGGTTCAGGAATGTCGCCAGATAGTATTCTCGCACGGCAACACCATAGTCCAGGGACAATCCAAGCCTCTCTGCGGTGTAGCGCCAACGCCAGGCAGAGAGCAGCACCTGGACAACGGTGAGTACCAGTGCGGGTACCAGGATAGAGGGAGAGAAGCGGACGAGCTCCTGCCAGAGCGCGCCGGTATCGACAGAGCGAATCACGAATCCAATGACCAAAACCGTGAACAACCACCGGGCCACCAACCGAACCCGCTTTTGACGCATCTCCCTCAAGCCAGCTCCCCGGTTGGCAGAGCCAAAAGGTCGAGATGCCGTACGACGACGTTCAGGCTGCCCTCAGACAACTGATGGTTCCGCGTTTCCAGCCAGAGGTTCAGGCGGTCCCTGTCTCCCGGAGATTGCTCGATCGCCGCCTCGGTCCATCCCTCCATCAGCATCCGGGCCAACGCCTGATCTTCACTGCCCAGAGTCCAGGGCGATTCCGCCAATTTTACCTGGTAACCGTCTGCATCAAGCAGCCGCTTCAGCATAATGGGAGCCTCGGGCCCAAGCGCCGCACCGGTGCCTTTGTCCCCGTGCTGATGCTGGTTCACCAGGGTTCGAATCAGCTCATCATCGGGATGACCCGGGGACAGTTCGAAATGCCCTGCGTAGCTTAGCGCGATAAGTATTGCTGAATTTCTGCTCGCCGCCGCCTGACTGAGGGCTTTCAACCAAGTATCGGAAACAAGATCAATCAGTGCTGACGCCGTGACCAGGGACACCTCGGGGGGCAGGTGCTGCTCCATATTCTCCGGTGACAATTGCACCGCGCGCGTTTCAAAAGGTACATCCAGCACATTTACCCGCTGCCGGGCCTCGCGCAGCAGCGCCGCGTCCTGATCCAGGGCAAGCCAGGCTTGCGGTACCTGTAGTGCAGGTGCCAGAAACAGGGCGTTGGAACCACGGCCGGTGCCAATGTCGACAATCTGCATGGGGCAATGAATTTCAGACGGCAGGCTTTCATAACGGTCGAGCAGCCACCGGTTCAGTTCCGCGGTCAGCTCTATCGAGCGAGCGCGATGATCTGCCGGTTCCCGGGCCGCCAGCCATTCGCTCTCGAATTCTGAATGCTGGTGCAGGTTTCCAGGAAATCCACTGAAGTATGCTAATGCCTCGCTAAAATCCCTGGCGGTATCGGCCCATGATCGAACCCGCCTGGATTCCCTCGCAGCCAGTTTTCGTGCATGTTCGAGCTGGTACGGATCCTCCAGCCAGTTCCTGAGTCGGGCCTCGAGAGCCCTGATATCCCCGGCACAATACTGCACCACGCCCGGTCTGGCGGAGGTTTGGGCCAGGGCGCCGCCATCGGAGGAAATAATCGGCAGCGCTTCCGCCAACGCCTCGTCGATCACCATGCCGTAGCCCTCGTAGAGCGAAGGCATGACAAAAAAGTCGGCCTGGATGTAGAGATCGGCAAGCCCTGAGTCGTCCACTTCACCGACCAGGACAATCCTGCCTTCAAGGCCGGCCTCGGCAACAGCCCGACGGACCTGGTGGCTGTACCCCGGATCACGGCTGTCAGACCCGGCCAGTGTGCAGCGCCACGGTAGAGCCTTCAGTTTTCCCAGCGCTTCCACCAACTGATGCTGGGCCTTTCTCGGGGACAGATGGGCGACGCATAGAATTTGAGGGCCACTGCTTTCAGCGGGCTTGCTCCGGACTCGCGTTGTTTCAGCCCTGGCCACACCCGGCTCAGCTACTCGAATGGCCTCCGGCAGAACATCGTAATCCGCAAGGCGGGCGGCCGTGTGTTGACTGGTGGTAATAACGCCTTCCACGAAGCCGAGGGCCCGCTTCTCGGATTCCAGAAACCATTGCCTGTCTGCCTCGCTGAGGCCGGTCTCGTCAGCAAGCGGATGATGAACCAGCCCAAACAGAGTTAAACGTCGGGAATGCTTTTCCACGATCTCCGGCAGCCCGCCCATGGCAAGGCCATCAAGGACCACAGACGTGCCAGCGGGCAAACTCGCGAGTTTCTGATCCATCGCTTCGCAGGCGACACTGTCCGGACGCGGAAACTGCCCGGCCAAACCGCTCACCCGGGCCGTACAACCGTCTTTGCAAAGTGCTTCTACCAACTTACGAACATACCGGTAACCGCCGGTGTTCTGTTCCGGGTCGCCCGGAACGAGAAACTCGACCACTCCCGGTACGTCAGATTCCGGCATGGTAGCTGGCCCAGGCAATGTGAGATTCAGAGAGGGTAACTTTCAGGCTGACAATACCCTTTCCCGTCTCCCCCAATCGGCCCCCATGAATGGCCGCCGCCATCCGGTCGAACACCAGCTTCGCCATAAACTCCGTAGTGGTGTTCCGGCCTCGCAGTTCCGGTAGCTCGTCGAGGTTCTGCATGTTGAACTCTGAGAGAACATTCTTGAGAAGGTCGGAGGCCAGGCCGATATCCACGATCAGGTCGTCCTTGTCCAACTGGTGACGCTCGAAGGTCACATCCACCACATAAGTGGCACCATGCACTTTCTGCGCTGGGCCAAAGATCTCTCCATCGAAACTGTGGGCAATCATCATATGGTCCCGGACCGTCAAGCCGAACATAAACTCTCCTTAGCAGGTCATTATGAATTATCAGTAAACAACGCGATGGCAGAGTGTTTCCCGGCCATCGATCAGAATCCGTGCCATGGACTTTGGCAGGTCCTCGAACCGGCACTCACCGGTAATCAGCGCATCCAGGGCATCCTCACTGAGTAGTTCCAACGCCAGCGCCAGGCGCTTGCGATAGTCCCACCTGGGAACCCGGGAGGGCGCAATCTGCCCGACCTGACTGGATTTCAGGGTCAGACGACGCGGATGAAATGCAGCACCCAATGGTGCGGAGACCAACTGATCCCCGTACCAGCTCATTTCAATCAGTGTCGCCTCCTGCCCCGCCAGCCCCAGAGCCGTTTCCAGGCCCGATGGGTGGCCGCTGGCATGTATCACAAGGTCGTGATCGTCGGCGGTAGGTTCGGCACTAAAGGTCAGCCCCAGTTGTTCGGCAACGGTCTGTCTCTCCGGGTTTGTGTCGATAGCGGTAACCCGGGTGCCCGGAATGCGACTGGCCAGCCAGGCGACAAGCAGACCAACCACTCCAAGACCAACCACCGCGATTCGATCGCCGACCGCTGGCGATCCATCCCAGAGACCGTTGACGGCGGTTTCCATATTGGCAGCAAGAATCGCTCGCTCGGCGGGCAGGTCTTTCGGTAAGGGTGTGACGGCCGACGCCGGCACCCGATAATAATCCTGGTGCGGGTACAGGCAAAACACCGTTTGACCGACCAGTTCCACGGGCCCTTCAATCACCTTTCCTACGTTGGCATAGCCGTACTTCACCGGCCAGGGGAATTCACCGGCCTGGAAGGGTGCCCGCATCGCGGTGTATTCGCTTCTGGGAACACGACCGTGAAAGACCAGTGATTCGGTGCCCCGACTTATCCCCGAATAGAGGGCCTGGACCGTGACAGTCTCTCCTGCCTCCCCATCACCCGCCGGCTCCAGAGGCGTTTCCAGAATTTCGCCCTTTCCAGCGCCGGTTACCCACCAGGCCCGGGCGACGGTCTCTGTATTGGAATTCTCTGGATCACGTTGCAAAGGGAGCTCCTTTCCTGGCGTTGTTTTGCGCGGCATTGGAAACGGCCTTTCCTGCCTGAACCATCAGGTCTGAACGCGGTCAATGCTCGTAAGCACACTCATACATATCAACTATAGTCAGTGTACAGTGCGCCCGGGGTGTTTGATGCCTGCAAACCTATACGCTGGAGTTCAGTGATGGATTCTAACGGCCGTTCAGCTTCACATTGGGTCGCCCTCCCGCTGGACCTCGCCTGGGGTTTTGTCCTTGTAACCCTCTTATGTCTGGCTACAGGCTGGCTGGCCGGGCCTCCCGTTCTTTTCTATCTGCTGACAGTCGCACTCTACCTTTGCGTCTGCGGCCTGGTTTCCCGGGCCTGGCCCGAAAACCGCGACTTCGGCTGGGCGAACCGGGCAACCCTGTTGAGGGGTTGCCTCGTGATTGTCCTCTTCGCCTTGGCTCCCTTTGCAGAACATCTGACTGACAATCTCTGGTTGTATGGCTGGATGGCACTGTTGGCACTCATTCTGGATGGCGTGGACGGAAAAGTTGCCAGGGCAACCGGCTCCGAGAGCGACTTTGGCGCCAGATTCGATATGGAGCTGGATGCCCTGTTCATCCTCGGGCTCAGTATTGCCGTGCTGGCGTTGGGAAAGGCAGGCATCTGGGTGCTTGCCCTCGGCCTGATTCGCTACGCTTTCGTTGCCGCTGGCCACTTTGCGGATTGGCTGAATGCGCCACTGCCAGACAGTTTCCGACGGAAGACGGTTTGCGTTTGGCAGATCGTTACCCTGCTCGTGGCGGTACTTCCGCCAATCAATTCGCTGTTTGCCAGCACCACCCTGGCAACCGCCCTTGCTCTGCTGGTCTGGTCGTTTTTCGTGGATATTCACTGGCTTTATCAAAGGAGACATCACCATGATGTTCAATAACCGGAAAACCATTACCCGTTCTGCCCTTGCCTTGCCTGCGGTCCTCGCATTGAGCCCTGCAGCCTCGGCCGAGCCGCAAGATTTTATCGTCGACGACGAACACTTCTCTATGTTCTTCGAGATCATGCACATTGGTTACGCCCCGGTCATGGGCATGTTCCGAGAAGTGGAGGGCCAGTTCGTTTACGACGAGGAAACCATGGAGCTGAAGTCGGGCCAACTGGTATTCCAGAGCGACAGTGTGTTCACCAATCACAAGAAGCGTGATGAACACGTTCGCAACGAGGACTTTCTCGACTCTGACGAATACCCCGAGATCACTTTCACTGTTACCGACTTTGAAACAACCGGCGAAAACACTGGCAAAGTAACGGGAGATCTGGAGCTACTTGGCCAGACACGGCCCGTGGTATTGGATGTAACCCTGAACAAATCCGACGTTTACCCCTTTGGCCACGAGGAATACACGCTGGGAATCAGCGCTTCCACCACACTGAAACGCAGTGAATGGGGTATGACCTATGGTCTGGATGGTGAAATGGTCGGCGATGAGGTCAAATTGCATTTCGGTTTCGAGGCGATACGTGAGTCCGGCATGTTCTGATTTGTCAGTGGCGATAATGTGACCCGCTGCACAACGCGGACACATTCTGTTACAGGATCGGGCCGGATTTTTGGGCTGCGGCGCAAAGCCCGTTATGTTTAGAACTACAACAATAATCAAGGGACCTGCCGCATGCCCGGTAAGGCTATTATTCTTTTCACAATCATAACTGCCGTTGTGGTTGGCACGGGGTATCTGCTTTCCGCCGACAACCACACCCGATTCAGTTGGCTCACGAAGCCGGCCAGCGACATCGGGTCCGCTTCTTCTCAGAGCCCAATTGAGACAGTCCAGCCGTCGCCCGATCCCGTGCAGCAACCCGAGCCACCATCGGACAACGCCCTTGGCTTTATGCTGGCCAGTGTTGCCGATCAGTACGCTGAAGCCACACGATATCCAGCCTGGTCGGTGCCTCTAAGCCCGGAACAGGCCCGCGCCTACCGTGGCAATCACTACGAGCCTGTCAGCCTGCCTCTGGAGGGTAACGGGCAATTCACAGTCACGCTTGAAAAATACCGGTTTACAGAAGGCGAACAGATTCTTGTTGCTGCGGCCATTCAAAGCCCTCAGGTAGTTGACCGCTCTCTTTCCGCAACCCTGGAGAGACCCGAAAGCCGTGATGCCGTCGCCAGCACCACACTGGAGCAAGCCGGTTCGCCGGGTTACTTCGAGGGCGTTCTGGCCGCCAATGAGTCACCGGGGGAATACCGCCTGATCGTCGAAGCCCGGCTCGACGGCAAACCAGTTCGCCACGCCTCAACGCTGACCGTCGAGCCCTACCTGGGGGACTTTGAGGGGTTGGGCAATTCCCGGGTCAGCGGCAACAACCTGATTATCCCCGTTCGGTTCTCTCCGGAAGATCCCGGCTTTTATGCGCTCTCGGCCCAGCTTTACGTCGGCCAGCGTCCGGTTGCCCAGCTGCAGGTGGAGAAACGGCTGGACAGCACTTCGGACACCATCAACCTCAGGGCCCACGGCACAGTGTTGGCGAACCAGACCGTGGACGGTCAACTTCAGCTGAAGAACCTGCAGATTCGCCAGCTCCCAGCCAGGCCAGGTGACAGAACCAACTACGCTTTCGGCCCCGACGAGGGCTACTCATTCACACCGCCGGACCTCGAGAGCCTGACCGATACCCCGGCGGTGGACCCCGAATCGGAACAACGGGCGGTGCTGCTCAGGCAGCTTGCCGACAAGTTCTGATGGCAGAGCGTGAGCTTTGCGCCGGCTGACGCCGGGCTGTACCGCCACAGAGTGGCGGAGAAACGTCTTGTGACAACAATAACTCAGCAAAGACGGAGCAACTATGAAAACAACAAAGATCGGAAGTGCCTGTAAGGCCGCCCTGGCGGTCGCCATCACCGGCAGCCTCTTTGCCGGAACCGCCCAGGCCCAACTGGCCGGGCACAATGTGATCCTGGTGCACGGCTTCCAACAGGAAGACCTGGCCAACCCTCCCGCCAACCTTCAGGAAGTGAAGAGCGCCGGTGAGGACTACTGGCGCACCTTCTGGCTCTCCCGTGCGGAGGCCCGCATCGACTGGGGCAGTGACGGGCGCGTTGAAGGTGGCATTGCCCAGCAGGCCTATGAACAGATGCGGCAGATCAGTCAGCAAGGGCTGTGCAATGACTACTGCATTGTCGTTTCCCACTCCACCGGTGATCTGGTTACGCGCTATCTGCTGGAAAACCAGGCTCGCTGGCTTCAGTCTGAGGGCCTTCAACCGCTGAAAATCCTGACGTCCCTCGACTACTCCGGCGCAGGCGGGGGCACAGAACTGGCCAACCTGGCCTTGAGCCTTGCCTACAACGACAGCTGGTACAATTGGCCCCTCAGGGCGGCGGTCGAAGCGTTCACAGGCATTGAGCCGGAACCAGGAAAACTGGGCGTGGTAAACGACCTTCAGACCAATGCAGCGCGCAACCTGGCGGTGAGCCCGAATTCGATCCCCAGGTTGCGCTTTGTGGCCGGTGGATCGTCCTACGGCGGAATTACCAAGCCGTTCATTGCTGGTACCGACGATGGCGTGGTCCCCACCCATTCTGCCTGCGGTGCAACCTCCGCATCCGGAATTGATTCCTGCTCCTCAAGTATCAGCCTCGCGGGGAAGGTAACCAGCCAGAATGGCCCAAGTGCTCTGTACTTCAATCACTACCCGGTACTGATGAACGAGGGTGTCACCCACAGCGGTGTGCTCGGTTCCGAGACAGGCAACATCTCCGTGCCGGTGGTCAACAACACCACCCTTGGCGGCCTGCAGGTTGATTTCGCCAGCCGCACCTATAACAAGCGTGCATGGTGGCAGTGGTGGGGTTCCGGTGACCGATACATCGAAGTGCCGGGTTCGGACCAGACGGATATGTCCAATCTGGTTTACACCACCCTGAACAACTGACTGCTCCTGGACAGATCAAACCAAAGGCTCAGGGAAGAGCCTTATCCCGCCTCGGTAATTCTACCCATCTTTCCTTTTTAGTTCGCAAACTATACATTGGTTCGCTTTCCCCGTTTGATTCACTCATTGCCGGCAAGCCATAACCGATGTCTGACACTCACAAATCCGATCTTCTTCTGGTTATTGTCACCCTGTTCGCTGCCATCAGCTGGATGTTCTCCAAAGAAGCCGTGCTGCTGATGCCCCCGCTGATGTTCATGGCCGCCAGGTTTCTGATTGCTGGCACGGTCCTGGCTTTTTTCGCCCGGCGCGCGCTGATGAAGCTGAGCCGGGATCAACTCCGCAGAAGCGTGGGGGTCGGCCTTGTGTTTGGCACGGCCATGACCTGCTGGGTGATGGGACTGGTTCATATTACCAGTCTGGGCGAAGGAGCTTTTCTGACCAGTCTGGGGGTTGTCATTGTTCCCATCATCGCCCGTTTGGTGTTCAAGGAGGCCCAGCCTCCGAGTACCTGGCTGGCCATTCCTATTGCCGTTGCCGGGCTTGCATTTCTATCCCTCGAAAACGGATTTCGCCCCGAAGCTGGCCAGATCTTCTTTGTTATAGCCGCGACGATCTTCGCCCTGTATTTCAATCTCAATACCCGGGCGGCCAATCAGAGAACGGTGATCAACCGGCAGGGCAAGACTGTAGAGAAACATCGAGTGCCAGCCCTGCCCCTGACAGCCATTGCCCTGCTCACCGTAGGTATGCTGACGCTGATCGAATCCATGATTATGGAACCCTGGCGGCCTACCCTGAATAACCTCTCACCAATGCTGGTATGGTGGGTGGTGGCCAGTGCCGTGATTGGAACGGCCGGCCGCTTCCTGCTTCAGACACTGGCCCAGAGCCTGTCGGCAAACAGCCATGGCGTCGTGATTCTGGTGCTGGAACCAGTGTGGGTTGCTCTTTTCGCGGCAGGTTGGTTTGGCGAGACCATGACCAGCATTCAACTGGCCGGCTGTGGCCTGATCTTCGCCGCATTGATCGTCAACCGCTGGGCAGTTTTGAGCAAACTGATCAAAGAGAAACTACGGAATCGGAAAACCGCATAAAAGAGGTTGACCGGCATCGGCTGAATCAGTATATTTCGTCCCCGTTGCAGGACACAGGACCATAGCTCAGTTGGTTAGAGCGCTACCTTGACATGGTAGAGGTCCCCAGTTCGAATCTGGGTGGTCCTACCAATTCTGCAAGAAAGTCAGTTGCTTACGTGCCTCGTAAGAACTGGCTTTTTTTGTGCCCGAAATAACCTCTCAGACACTCTCACCGCTGCGAACGGTGCTTTTCCTGTTCGACTACTATCAGTTCCTCCAAATCAAACCCTTCTGCCCTGGCCCGATCCTTGAATGCCTCTATCGCCTTTTCACTAACTTCCGGCGTGCGCGAAAGGAACCAGAGATAGCCCCTGTTGTACCCGGTCACGTAGGCATGAGAATACGCTTCTTTATCGAGTTCAAACACAACATAAGAGGCGTAAAATGGGCCGAAGAAGGACACCTTCAGGTGGCCCGTTTTCTCATCCTCGACAAACACCGCACGGCCATCGGCTTCCTCCCACTTCCCTTCTTTCGCGTTATAGCCACGGTTGATGACTTTTATGCTGCCATCTTCGTTACGGCTGTATTCCGCGCGAACATTGGTGAGACCGCGCTCAAAGGAATGGTCCAGGCGAGCGATTTCGTACCAGGTGCCCAAGTAGCGGTCACTCTCGAAACCGGTGACCGGCTCAATGTCCTCGGGAAGACCGGTACAGCCAGCCACGGCAATAAGCCCGACTAGCAGAGCCCATCTTTTCAAAACTGCCATCAAGGGCCAGCAGTTGCTGGCCCTTGTTTCATACTTTGTAGAAGTCCCGATACCAGTCTACAAACCTGGCAATGCCCTCCTCTACGGGCGTGGCCGGTTTATAGCCGACGTCTTCGATCAGATCATCGACATTGGCGTAGGTGGCGGGTACGTCCCCGGGCTGCAGTGGCAGCAGGTTTTTCTCGGCTTTCTTGCCAACCCGCTCCTCGATAATCTCGATAAACCGGGAGAGCTCAACCGGGTTGTTACTCCCGATGTTATACAACCGGTATGGCGCCTTGCTGGTGCCTGGATCCGGGTTCTCGCCGCTCCACTCGCCGTTTGGTTCAGCAACATGGTCGAGGGTGCGGATCACGCCCTCCACGATGTCGTCGATGTAGGTGAAATCCCGGCGATGGCGGCCATGGTTGAAGACGTCGATGGGTTCGCCGGCGAGGATCTTCTTGGTGAAGATAAACAACGCCATATCCGGCCGGCCCCAGGGACCATAGACGGTGAAGAATCTGAGGCCAGTGGTGGGCAGGTTATACAGGTGGCTGTATGTGTGGGCCATGAGCTCATTCGCCTTCTTGGAGGCGGCATAGAGGCTCAGAGGGTGATCCACGTTGTCGTGAATCGAGAAAGGCATGGTCTCGTTGGCGCCGTATACCGAGCTGCTGGAGGCGTATACCAGATGCTTCACCTTATTATGCCGGCAACCTTCAAGGATATTCATGAAGCCAACAAGGTTGGCATCCACATAGGCGTGAGGATTCTCAATGGAATACCGCACACCGGCCTGGGCCGCCAGATGGACTACCCGCTCCGGTTTATGCTCGGCGAAGAGTGCCTCCATGGCGGCGCGGTCTGCTACATCCTGGCGGACTTCGGTATAACCGGCTTTGTCGGTCAGGCGTTTCAGCCGCGCTTCCTTCAGGTTCACATCGTAGTAATCATTGACGTTATCAACGCCAATGACCTCATCGCCCCGGTCAAGCAGGCGATGGGCCAGGTATGAACCGATAAAACCGGCCGTTCCGGTAACAAGAATCTTCACGTGTCTCTCCCTGAAATGAATGCCGGCCTCAGAAGGACACGCCGGCACTCACGAACGGTCCGCCTATCTCGACATCCAGGCGGTCGCTGTCGTCCTCGTAATCAATGGACATCTGGCGATAGCCTGCACGGAACTGGATCAGCGATATCTCGTACTGACCGTAGGCGTTGAAATCGTGCAGCGAATCGCCGTCGAAGCTGATGAAGTTGCCTTCGGCACCCACGGACAGGCCAGTCAACGGCAGATCAAATCGTGCTGCCAGATAGCCCATCGGGATAACTGCGTCGACGCTGGTCTCGCTTGATGCCAACCCATTCGCTTGCTGCACGATCAGATCGCCGGAAAAATCGCGAGCGGTCAGACCAAGATCGAGATTTACCCAGTTATCCAGAACTTCGTAATAGAGGGTCAGATCCAGCTGTTCCAGATCCAGATCGGACTGCACCTCGCCCGAGACGCCGTCGAAGCCGGCGAGACCGACATCGCCACGGCCACTTTGTTCAACCAACGTGTAATTGAGTCGAACATTAGGCAATAGCGGCACCGGATGCTCCAGATACAACGAAGCATTGGCGTTGGAGTCGCTGTCGAGATTCAGATCGTTTTCAACATCCACAACGTCATTGTTGGTGGCAGCCTTACCGGAAAGATCCGAATCCCAGTAACTTACGCTGGCACCCAGACCAACCACATCTGCCTGTGACAGAGGCGCCACCAGGATCAGTGAACCACCTACAGCAAGCATCAGTTTACGCATGACACACCTTCTATCTGTTGTTTGTTTCTATCAGTCGAACTGGATTCCCAAACGGCGACCGACTTCCTCATAGGTTTCAATAACCTCGCCCAGACCTTGCCTGAAGCGATCCTTATCCATTTTCTTGCGGGTTTCCTTGTCCCAGATCCGGCAACCGTCCGGGCTGAATTCATCGCCCAACACGATCTTCCCTTCGCTGCGCCCGAACTCAAGTTTATAGTCCACGAGCAGCATACCAGCATCATTGAACAGGGCCTTGAGCACGTCATTTACCCGGTAGGTAAGTGCTTTCATCTGCTCCAGTTCGTCGGCTGACGCCCAACCAAAACTGACGGCCAGGGATTCGTTGACCATGGGGTCGTGGAGCGCGTCGTTCTTCAAAAACAGTTCGTAGGTGGGCGGATTCAGTTCCTGCCCTTCTTCGACGCCAAGCCGACGGCAGAGACTGCCAGCGGAGACGTTGCGAACCACGCATTCAACCGGGATCATGTCCAGTTTCTTCACGAGCGATTCGGTCGACGACAAGAGTCCCTCGAAATGGGTCGGTACGCCCGCCGCCTCGAGTTTTTCCATAATGAACGCATTGAACTTGTTGTTCACCATGCCCTTGCGATTAAGCTGTTCCTTTTTCTCGCCGTCGAAGGCGGATGTGTCGTCACGGAACACCAGCACGAACCGCTCGGGGTCGTCGGTACGGTAGACGGATTTAGCCTTGCCGGCGTAGAGTTCTTCGCGTTTTTCCATTGGGGGTCTCCGAAAAGCGGCCGCCCTGAGCGGCCTCTTCCTGAATCAGTATAGGTAATCGAATAGTTGCGCGAGCAGATCCGCCGTCGTGCGGCTGCCAGTGTAGTCCGGAACCTCGTCGGCAGAGATGACAATGGCGTCGCTCTGCTGGCTGAGGTTTACAGTGTGGGTATGCTGCGGCGCCTCTTTATCACTGAACCAGCTGAACCAACCCGGATCCCGCTCGTCTTCGGTCCGGAAATCGACATGGAACCAACCCTCACTGCGGTTCAGATCAACAACAGGAATGCCCGAGTCTGTCAGCGCCCGGCTTACTTCAGCCCAGGAACGACCATAATCAAGCTCCATGCGGATCGAGACCGCCTCATCGTTTTCCGAGATCAGGCGAACAAGCGGATCGCTGACCATGCCGGATGCGGCTCGGGAAAAGGACTTGGTTTCCTCCCGGGCCCTGAGAAAATCTCCCAGGTCTGACAACAGGCGTCGCTGAAGCTCCAACGCCTGCTCCGAGGGGTCGGACACACCGCTCCAGGGGATCAGTTCGTCTGGCTGATCCGCCACTTCCAGTTTGCGCACCTGCACTTCGGTGGTCTTACGACGAACGCCGGGAGCCATACGCAGCTGGAGGACGACTTTCTGTTCGCCAGCAGACGGATTATCGGAAAGCTCCACCAGTTCCCTGGCGCGTTTGCTGAAGTTGGCAAGCTCAGTCTGCAGGAGGCCGAGCTGGGGGCTGTCAAAACCAACGCCCAGGCCACGGTCCGACAGGTAGCTGTTCACCGCGGGCCAGATTCGTCCGGGCACATCGTTCACCAATAGCCAAAGCCGGCCATCGAGCTCTTCAATCACATAGTTTTCATCCAGGATGTCCGAGGTCATGTCCGGCGGACGCGGTATATCGGACGGGTACATCTTGCTGGCATCGGCCGGCTGGACATCACGGATTGGCATGGTCTGGCTGAAACGGGAATCGTCGGCGGTTGGAGGCAGTTCCAGCGGCTTCCCTTCCGTCGCATTTACGTAGCGCTCGGAACGATCTTCAACGAAGCTGCATCCTGAAGCTGCTGCGAGAAGCAGCAGCCCGGATACCATAACAGCGGGTTTCAACATCAGGTTACTACCGGTTCCTTTTAGAACCTGCATCAGGTTACTCCGGGGCTGGGATGATTTAAGCAAACTCAGAGTACACCTGAGGCCTTGAGGGCATCTTCCACTTCGCTATGGAACTTTTCGCTGAGCGGTGTCAGCGGCAGGCGGATGCCCTCCCCGATCATTCCCATTCGGTGAAGCGCCCATTTAACCGGAATCGGGTTCGCCTCAAGGAACAGCTTCCGGTTGAGCGGCATGAGCAGTTCGTTCAGACGCTCGGTCTCTTCGCGGTTTCCTGCTACGGCCGCTTCGCAGAGCTGGGCCATGGCTTTCGGAGCTACGTTGGCAGTCACAGAGACGTTGCCTTTGGCACCCGCGAGCATCAACTCAGCCGCGGTGGCGTCATCACCGGAGTAAACCGCAAGACGGCCATTCAAGGCTTCGATCAGTTCAGCACCGCGGGGAATATTGCCCGTGGCGTCCTTGATACCCACGATGTTCGGGATATCAGCGAGCCGCAGCACGGTCTCGTTCAGCATGTCGCAGGCAGTCCGGCCGGGCACGTTGTACAGCATCTGGTTCATGCCGGGGACGGCTTCGGCGATGGCTTTGAAATGCTGGTACAGGCCTTCCTGGGTCGGCTTGTTGTAGTAGGGAACAACGAGCAGACAGGCATCGGCGCCAAGCTTATGGGCTTCGGCGGTCAGTTCAATGGCCTCACGGGTGCTGTTACCGCCCGTGCCCGCAATAACCGGGATGCGACCATTAACGCGTTTGATGATGTGGCCAATGGTCTGGCAATGCTCTTCCGGGTCGAGCGTTGCGGATTCGCCAGTGGTGCCCACAGCCACAATGCCGTGCGTGCCGTTTTCAATATGAAAGTCTACCAGCTTGTCCAGATCCTCCCAGTGAATATCACCGTTTGGATGCATGGGCGTGACCAGTGCGACAAGGCTACCCGTAATCATAAAAGCTCCGTCCGAATAAAACCGATATGGTAATGTTGGGCACGAACTGACACAAGGGAATTAAAGGAGATGTCATGCCATCCGTTGAGTTAAACAAACCCGTTCCGGATTTTGAAGCGCCGGCTACCGGAGATCAGACCATAAGGCTGGACAATCTGAAGGGTCAGAATGTGGTGATTTACTTCTATCCGAAGGACAACACCCCTGGCTGCACCACCGAGGGCCAGGACTTCCGGGATCGGATGAAACAGTTCGAAGAGCTGGACACGGTTATTCTTGGAGTATCCAGGGACGGCCTGAAAGCCCACGAGAACTTCCGGGCCAAGTATGAGTTTCCCTTCCACCTGATTTCAGACAAGGACGAAGCCCTCTGCAACCTCTTTAACGTGATCAAGCTGAAAAAGCTCTACGGCAAGGAGTACATGGGCGTCGACCGCAGCACCTTCCTGATTGATAAGGACGGCGTGTTGAGAGCGGAATGGCGTGGCGTGAAGGTCAAAGGCCACGCGGACGAGGTTCTGGAGGCCGTACAGGCGCTTTAAGCGCCTGTCAGGTGTCGCTGGTTTCGGCCAGCGGCGCAGACTCCTTTACCGGCCAGGCGGCAAATACAGCCTTGAGCATGGTTGCAAGCGGAATAGCAAAGAAAACACCCCACAAGCCCCAGATGCCTCCGAAGAACAATACTGCAACAATAATGGCGACCGGGTGCAGATTGTTAACTTCCGAAAAGAGAATCGGAACCAGGACGTTACCATCCAGCGCCTGAATAACACCGTACACCACCATCACCCAGATAAACTGGCTGCCCCAGCCGAAGGCGAACAGTGCAATCACCGCAACAGGGATGGTGACAACAGCGGCGCCAATGTAAGGAATGACCACGCTCAGCCCCACCAGCAGGGAAAGCAACGCAGCGTAGGGCATGCCCAGTAACTTGAAGGCAATGTAGGTGGCGCCCCCCACGATCAGGATCTCAACCGCCTTGCCGCGCACGTAATTGGCACACTGGAGGTTCACCTCGTGCCAAATCTGCAGCATCATCGGACGCTGGGGTGGCAAAAGCCGGGCAATGGAATTCAGCAGCACTGCCCTGTCCTTCAAGAAGAAGAATACCAGAATCGGTACCAGCACCATGTAAATCAGTAACGCCACAAGGTCCGGAATGCTGGACAGCGAGAACGACACCAGCCATTGGGTCATGTGCCCCACTTCGGTGCTCACCTGACTGTATACGGTGCTGACAGCCTCTCCAGAGATCAGGTGGGGATATTGTTCCGGCAGCAGCTCAAGATAGGATTGGAGCTCCCGGATGATACGCGGTGCTTCACCTGCCAGGTTACTCAGCTGCGTCCAGATCAGCGGAAGCAGGCCAAACAGGAAACCGACCAGTACGCCGAGGAAAACCAGGAACACGCCAATGATCGAAACCGTCTCCGGCACGCCGAGCTTGTTGAGCTTGGTAACCAGGCCCTGCAGAATAAAGGCGACAATGAGCGAGGCAATGGCCGGCGCAAGCATGGCACCGAACCAGATAACAAAGACGGTTCCTGTCACCAGTATCAGGAACAGGATGACCGCTTCTTCATCCGAGAAGTATTTGTGCGCGAGACCGCGTAATGTCCTGATCATTTACAGCTCCGAATTCTTAACCGCCGCACTTTATCACAAACCGGTACTGCCCGGCGGTTTCGGAACTGCTCATTAGCTTGTGATCAGACAGTTGCAGAAAGGCCGGAATATCCCGTGCCGAACCCGCGTCTGTTGCGATCACCTCGAGTTCTTCACCGGGCGCCATGCTGTTAAGCTCCAGTTTTGTTTTCAGCAAAGGCATCGGGCAGCGCAACCCGGAGGCGTCAAGCGTTCGATCAACCATACTAGCGATACACTCTCGCGAAAATTATAAGCGGATTTAACAAGCGGGCATTATGCCGACAGTGATAATGTATTGCATCACAATCCTCTTCAAGCAGGGGATCAGAACTTTTTATCGTAAACCGCTGTCAAACCGGCGACTCAGACCACAGGCACCCGGCACTACATGATTGTTAATCGACCCCGAACGCTAGCGGGACTGGCGGTAACCGCCCTTCTGGCACTGTTGTTTGCTGCATTACCGGGCCATGCCCAGGAAAGCAGACTACCTAGCATAGGTGGCAGTGGCGGAGGCCTGATTGCAGGCCAGCAGGAATCGGATATCGGCCAGCAGGTCATGGTGTCTATCCGCCGATCAGCACCCCGGATAAGCGACCCCCTGGTTTATGACTACCTCAGCGCTATCACCTATCGCCTGGTCCCCTCGGCGCCCCTGCAGAATCGGGACCTGACCCTGGCGCTGATAGACAGCCCGGCAATCAACGCCTTCGCCGTGCCCGGCGGCATTGTTGGGGTCAACGGGGGTTTGTTCCTGAATGCCGCTACCGAGCAACAGTTTGCCTCGGTACTGGCGCACGAGCTTGCCCATCTTAGCCAGCGGCACTTTGCCCGGCGCATGGAACAGCAGGAAACCAGTGCGCCGCTCACACTGGCAGGCATGATTGCCGGCATTGTGTTGTCGGCGGTCACCCAGTCGGATATCGGTTTTGCGGCCATTGCAGGAACCCAGGCTCTGGCGGCCCAGAACATGTTGGCTTATAGCCGGGCCCATGAGCAGGAAGCCGACCGGGTCGGCCTCGACATTCTGGCCAGTGCCGGCATGGATCCCCGCGGCATGCCGGAAATGTTCGAAATCATGATGCGGCAGAACCGGATGCAGGGAAATCGCCTGCCTGAATATCTGTCGACGCACCCGTTGACCCAGAGCCGTGTGGCCGACACCCGCAGCCGAGCCGAACAGTATCCGGACGAAAAGATCCGTGATGGCCAGGAATATCACCTGATGCGCAGTCGACTCCAGGTGCACTACGCACCCTCGGCCGATGTCGCGGTGGAAACCTTCGAAGCCTACCTGGATAGAACGGATGTTCAGAGGAATGACGCTATCCGGTACGGCTTGTCCGTGGCCTATCTTGAGAACAGGCAGTACGACAAGGCGGTGGATATACTGGAAGACCTTCTGGCCAGGAATCCCGGCCGGATCACCTTCCAGGTGACTCTGGCAGAAGTAAGGCTGGCGCAGAATCGTATGGACGATGCGCGGGCTCTACTGAAAGACGCGCTGGCAAGAAATCCGGGTAACTACCCGATCACCCATACCCTGGCACGCACCGAAATAGCTGACAGCAATGGTGCCGCAGCGGCTGAGTACCTCAAACAGCTGACTCGCCAATTCCCGGCTCAGGAACATCTGTGGCTTAAACTGGCCGAGGCCGAGGGTATGGCAAGAAACATCGTCGGCGTGCATCGCGCACGGGCCGAGTACGATGTCTTGATGGGTGATCTGGAGTCTGCCCAGCGTCAGCTCCGGCAGGCACAGGAGAAGTTGCCAGCAGGGGCACCTCAGCGACAGGTTGTGACTGAGCGGCTGGCCGAAATCACCAGCCGCCTGCACGCCCGGGCCAACAGCTGATCAGGCGTTACCAGCCGCCTTGAGATTCATGTTGGCGGTAAAATCCAGCATACGCTGAAGCGGCTGCAGCGCTTTTTCCCGCAAGCCAGGGTCCACAAACACTTCCTGATCACCCTGCTCCAGTACCTGCAGCAGATTCTGCAGACCATTCATGGCCATCCAGGGGCAATGGGCGCAGCTTCGACAGGTAGCGCCATTGCCTGCGGTAGGCGCTTCAATGAGCGTTTTGTTCGGAGCAAGCTGCTGCATCTTGTAGAAGATGCCGTTGTCTGTGGCAACAATGAACTTTTCATTGGGTAACGTCTGCACTGCGTGAATCAGCTGCGAGGTTGATCCTACGACATCCGCCATCTCAACGACGGCATCCGGGGATTCCGGGTGGACCAGCACCGCTGCATCGGGATACAGGGCCTTAAGATCCTCAAGCCCGCGATACTTGAACTCTTCATGGACGATGCAGGAACCATCCCAGAGCAGCATATCAGCGCCCGTGGTTTTCTGAACGTAGTGCCCCAGGTGCTTGTCCGGCGCCCAGAGAATTTTCTCGCCGCGGGTATCGAGGTCTTCAACAATTGCCTGGGCACAGCTTGAAGTAACCACCCAGTCTGCCCTCGCCTTCACCGCCGCCGATGTGTTGGCGTAGACCACAACCGTACGGTCCGGGTGCTGATCGCAAAAGTCGGCGAATTCATCGGCAGGACAACCCACGTCCAGAGAGCAGGTAGCCTCAAGGGTTGGCATCAGAACACGCTTCTCCGGGTTCAGTATTTTCGCCGTCTCACCCATGAAACGTACGCCAGCAACCACGATGGTCGAAGCTGGGTGCTGATTGCCAAACCGGGCCATTTCGAGGGAATCCGCAACACAGCCACCGGTTTCCTCGGCAAGACGCTGGATATCCGGATCGGTGTAGTAATGAGCTACGAGCACCGCATCCTGCTCCCGCAGGGCCGACTTGATACGAGCTTCCAGTTCGGATTTTTCGTCCTCGCTGAGCGGCTTCGGCTCGGCGGCATGGGCCAAGTGTTCTTGAACGAGGATACGGTCTTCGGCGTATGTCATTACTGCGTCTCTGTGTTGCGTTAACCGGGGCATTATAGCATTCGAACCCGGCCTTAATATTTCTGAAACAGGGCTATCACAAAGTTGTGATTTCGTTTTCTGTCACCTGTTTACCTAGGTAGGAACGTATACGCAAAAAAAAAGAGCCCGGAGGCTCTTTTTTCACAAAAACCCGCAGGTTTCTGTTATTTGGTGGGTCGTGAAGGATTCGAACCTTCG
>ERZ1699656.29-NODE-29-length-31619-cov-50.651523_pt1 | contig 31619 bp, 27 predicted proteins | sample MGYA00581514_ERZ1699656 | MGnify/ENA primary metagenome ERZ1699656 (study PRJEB42348, sample SAMEA6618691) | metagenome | isolation source: Polyester-degrading enrichment culture growing on monomer 1,4-butanediol, B | collected 2019-04-14 ...
TGCAACCGCCCGACGGTGTACAACTGGTCACCAGCAGAGCCTGGGGATTCGATCAGAGCATGGACCATTTCATAAAGGTTCAATCCAACGATGGCCGCATTCTGCCTGAGCTGGCTTTTTCGAAGCTTGTATCAGCCAATCTGCCAAGTTCGGTTTTTATGTATCTGCCACAAGAGGGTGGAGTTTGGTTGAATGGAGGCGAAATCATCCAGTAGTTCTTGAAGGGCCCAAGCTGGCATTAAACGGTGAGACGTTCAGAAAGAGCCTCATGGAACTTCTATGCTCCAACTACCGTCAGCCATTCGCCGAGCTTCCGCTGGAAGAACGCAAAGACCTGTGGCTTTTCGGGATGGAGAATGCCAAGGTTTTTATTGAACAGGGCCAGTGGTGAGAATCATTTCGCTGACTACTTGAACTGGCCCTCCATGCGTTTCGCGCCAAGACAAAAAGCTCCCAGAATCAGAACACTGCACTGACGCCCTGGAGCAGCTTCAGCGCTATTTCCTTCTGGTCCACAGCAGCACAATCACCAAGGCGCCTAAGCCGGCCCCGGTCTGGAAGGTGAGGGCCACCCCACCCCAAGCCCAGAGAATTCCCGCCAGTCCACTGGCTCCCAGCACCAAGACCATATAGACGGGCAGCAGGCTGACGAACCCCAGAACCCAGATGCTCAGGGGCAGTCTAGAGGGCTGCGACGGTGTCGCTGAAAGCGACATCGATCAGCGTGCTCCCTGAGAAGGAATGCGCTCATGTGAACGCGACCCCGCCCCTCAGAACCTGTAGGAAACGGATGCTTCCACCGTCCGTTCCTCGCCAAACCAGCAGTTGGAACTGTCGAAACAGCTGTAGTAGCGCTCGTCGGTGAGGTTGTTAACTGACAGGCCCAGTTCGGTACCTCGCAACGTGTGGGAGACTCGGCCCAGGCTATAACGCAGGGCGATATCCACCAGTGTTGTATCTGGTACTTTCCCCTCATTGGTGGCGGCGTTGTATTCAGCTTCGCCGATGTACCGGGCACCAATGCCCGCAACCAGCCCATTCAAAGGTCCGTCATAAAAGCCATAATCGGCCCACAAAGACAGCAGGTGCTCGGGTACCCAGACCGGCGTTTGACCTTTCAGTCCGGTATTGTCCTTGGTGACCTCAACATCCTGCAGCGTGTAGCTGGCGGTCACCAACAGGCTGTCGATGGGTTGTGCCCGGGCTTCTAGTTCGATGCCCTGGGAACGTACTTCCCCGGCCTGGATCTGATCATAAGGGCCACCGTTGGGGTCGCGAGTCGGCACGTTGTCCTTGGTAATCTGGTAAAACGCAAGGTTGGCTGATGTTTGCTGATCCTGGGACTGGTATTTCAAACCCAGTTCCCACTGGTCGCCTGTCGACGGATCAAACTCATTGCCATTGCGGTCACTGCCGGTTTGTGGCTCAAAGCTTTCGGCATAATTGATGTAGGGTGAGAGGCCGTTGGCACCCCGATACATCACGCCCGCGCGAGTGGAAACGTTGTCCTGGTCAAGCTTCCTGTCGACCGTGCCACCGTATTGTCTGCCTTTTTCCTCACCGGTGAAATCATCCCAGCGGACGCCGCCAATGATTACGAACCGGTTCAGTTCGATCTGGTCCTGGAAATAGATGCCAAGCTGCTTCTTGCGAATATTGAAGTCAGAAGACAGTGCGGTGTTCTCTATATTTATGTTGTCTTGAGTGATCTGGTAGTAGTCCGGATCAAACAGATCGATGGCGGGGGCTGCGGTATCCTCGTAGATTACGTCTGAGTCGAGACTGAGGTAATCCAGGCCCACCAGTATATTGTGCCGGGCCGATCCGGTCTGAAAGCGTCCCGAAAACTGGTTGTCCACGGTGAAGCCGGTGGTCGTTTCATCTGTAAGATAGGCCTGTCGGGAGAGAGTCCTGCCATCCGCGGCCAGACCCGTTCCGTAGGTGTTGGTCTGAAACGCTTCCGCGTCGGTGTACCGGAAGTTTTGCAGGAAATTCCAGTTGTCGTTGATGTTGTGGTTGACCTTGTAGCCGGCCAGCAACACCTCTTTTTCAAACTCGTTCCAGTTGGCGTCGCCGGAGAAGGCATCCTGCGGCAGTTCGCCATTGGGGTTGGGCAGGAACAGACCGGAAGCGGGCAGGGTGGTATAAATCCCCATGGCCGGATCGTTCTGGTAGTAAAGGTTGAAGTTGATGAGTGTGTCCTCGCTCACCTGCCAATCCACGGACGGCGCGATCATGTGGCGCTCCTCCTCGGAGGTTTCGGCCTGACCATCCCGGGTACGGGTCAGACCCACCAGGCTGTAGGACAGGCTGGAATCGCCCAGTTGACCCCGGCTCTCAACGGAGGCTTCCGCCAGATTGCGGGAACCACCCGCCACCTCAATCTTGTTAAAGCTCTCGGTGGAGGGCTGTTTGCCGATCAGATTCACCATCCCGCCCGGAGGCATGGACCCGTATAGCGTCGATGTAGGGCCCCGGAAGACCTCAACTTGCTCCACAGCCTTCAGATCAATCTGGGGCTGCAGATTCCAGTCGTTGTAGAGCAGTTGCAGGCCGTCATAGTAATTCTGGTAGTTGATAAAACCGCGGATGCTGAACAGGTCCAGTCGGCCCACAGCTCCGCCTCGCAACTCGGTGTTCACACCGGGCGCATAACGAAGCGCTGAGGCAACCGAGTCCGCATCGCGCATTTCCAGGGCCTGTTGGTCCAGAACGGAGATGCTTTGCGGGGTTTCGCCCGGTTCCAGTGCCGTCTTGGTGGCGGTGTTTCTGTAGGTTTCGCCGTACACCGTCATGGTGTCCAGTTCCAGGGGATCATTGGAGTCTGCGGCAGCCACCTGGCTGACAGCCAGGCCAATGGCAACAGCCAGTGTGGAAGGTTTGATAACGTGTGAATGCATAATGGGTCCTGTTAAACCTCGACTAATTAATTGCGAATCATTCCCATTATATTTATCTGGTTGAACAGGACTTAACCGATTGGTGCATGCCGGTAATTAATGGTGTCTCAAGCACGACTGGAATCCAGTATTCCATGCTCACTTCCGGCGCCCGGGCGTCGAATTCCGGAGGGTAGACCTCCAGATCAAATCCATAGACCGCCTTGCAGCCGGCATTTGGAAGCCAGGCATTGAAAAACCATTTCAGGATTTCAGCGAGTGAGCGGATGGGGCCCTGAAAGGAGACCACCGCGTAATTCTGGGCAGGCACCTGAAGCACTTCGAGACCTTGAGAAGCATGGGCTTCACCGGTTTCAACACCAGCCAGATAGTGGAATTCGGGACCCGCTCCCCCGGAGAGATCAATAACGCCAAACCTGGGTTGCGCCTCTGGCAGCAGCCCGGCGGCCGATAACGAACCCCAGAGCGCAGGGACCTTGACGTTGAAATCAGGATTGGACGAGAACAGTCCCCGTATCTTCTCGGAGCGACCGGCCACGGTGAACGCCGGCCTTGAATCAAGCCGGATGGCAGGGACTCGGGCCCGGAGGGAGGCATCCGGCAGAAGGCCCGGATCGAGACATAAAGGCGTGCTTAGCAGGCACGGCAGTCCGCGGCGCCGGTATTGGGCCGGTGGACACCCGAAATGCTGTTTGAAACTGCGGCTGAAGCTGATGTCGGAGCCAAAGCCGCAGGCCAGACCTATATCGATGATGCGCTGATCGGTAAACAGCAGCATTTCCGCCGCCAGGCTCAGCCGCAGTTCCCTCACATACTGCCCGACGCATTGACCGGTCTCGAAGGCGAACACGCGGTTGAATTGCCAGCGGGACCATCCCCCGATCCTGGCAAGGCTGGTAACGGCCAGCGGCTTGTCCAGGTTCAGGTGGATGTAATCCAGAACCTTCCCGATCCTGCCCAGCTGGGTTTGCCGGCTTGACGGGGTCATCGGGGACTCCTGTTACCGGGCAGGGGATTTACCAGCGATAGCTCAGGGTGCCGACCACACTGCGCTCTTCGCCGTAGTAACAGTAGAACTCACAGCTGGCGACGTACTCGCGATCAGCAATGTTGTTCACGTTTAGCTGTGCCACCCAGTTGTCCACGAACTGGTACTGCGCCATCAGGTCCACCACCGTGTAAGAAGGCACCTCTGTTCCCGTGAAGCTGTCGTCGGTACTGCCAACGTACCGGGCGCCACCACCGAGCTTCAGACCCGGCGCAAAATCCTGGAAGGCGTAGTCCAGCCAAACCGACGCAGAATGACGGGGGATCAGATTCGCAGCGGCCGCGGGCTGGTTGTCGGAGGTGTTGTCCGTTGTTGCGTCGTTGTAGGTGTAGGCAGCTGTCAACTCGAGCTGTTCGGTCAGATAGGCGACACTCTCAAGTTCAAAGCCCTGGGTTTCCCTGACGCCTTCCTGAACCTGAAAGCCGGAGGGACTGGTGACCAGTGAGTTTTCTTCCTCAATGTTATAGATGGCCGCCGTCACATAGAGGTCCAGACTGTTCGGAGCGTATTTGACGCCAAATTCCAACTGTTCACCAACCCGCGGTTCGTAAAGGTTGCCGTTGTTATCCACGCCGGCAATCGGTTGGAACGACTCGGTCCACGAAAGGTATGGCGAGAAGCCATTATCCGCCAGGTACATAACCCCACCGGAGAGAGATATCTGATCGTCATCGGCTCTCTGCCGGGAATCCGCGGTCAGGTTGCGATCAACCACTTCAGCCTGGTCGTACCGCGCGCCCGCGAGAAAAATCCAGCGGTCGTCCAGTCGGAGCTGATTCTGGAGATAAAGGCCGGTTTGCTCCTTGGTGATGTTTCGGCGGGTCAGGTCTGCAGGCGATACCGGCGTGAAATTACCGTAAGTCGGGTCGAAGATGTCGATCGTGGAAAAGGCGAAATTATCCAGTTCCAGACCGTTGGTTTCGAGGTCCTGATAGTCCACACCAATCAACAAGGTGTTTTCAGTGCGGTCAGTAAACCAGGTGCCCACCAGCCGGTTATCCACCGTCCAGCTGGACAGATCCCCATCGCGATAGACGATGCCGCGGGTCCCTTCTCTCGGGCCACTCTGGAACGACATGTAGATACTGCGCAGTAGCAGGTCAAGCTCGCTGTAACGGGTGTCCTGTTGAAACTCCCAGGTGTTGTTGAAGCGATGCGAAAGGCTGTAACCGACAGAGGACTGGGTACGTTCGTTGGTGTCGTATCCGGGTTCGCCATAAAAGGTGGAAGGTTCAACCTTGCCAAAGGGCGTGTCCTGTATCGTGCCGTAAGCCAGCTTGAAGCCATTGTAGGGTACGGCATCATCCTTCTGAAGGCTCGCCAGGAACGTCAGGGAGGTATCCTCGGACACATCCCAGCGCAGGCTGGGCGCCACGTAATATCGCTCGTTTTCGGTGTAGTCAATATCACCGTCGGCGGAACGGTACAGGCCAACCAGGCGATAGCTGACCGAATCGCTGTCTCCAATCGGGCCTGAGGTGTCCAGACCCAATTGGCGGTGCTCGTTGGTGCCAGCCTGAATCTGCAGTTCTCCCTGCGCCTGATCGGTCGGGCGTTTACTGATGGCGTTGATTACGCCGCCAGGGGGCGCCTCACCGTAAAGAATGGACGCGGGTCCCTTGAGGAGTTCCACGCGTTCAAGGCCATAGGTTTCCGGCAGCCACTGATAGAAGCCCTCGCGATAGATGCGCAAGCCGTCCTGATAGGTGGCCTGGTCGAAACCCCGGATTTTGAACCAGTCAGTGTCGTTGTCCGCGCCATAGTGGCCGGAAACCACGCCGGCGCGATAGCGGAATGTTTCATCAAGGGATTGTACGTTGCGCTCACGAAGCTCTTCTTCATCGACCACGGAAGCTGGCCTTGGTGTTTCAACCAGCGGTGTTTCAACTTTCAGTGCGGTGGCTGAGACCACGAGTGCATCCAGGCTGGTTTCGGCTTCGTCCTGCGCCAGAAGTGGCGTTGACGCCGTCGCAATACCAATACTCAGGGTCAGACGGATTGCGAGGGCCAAAGGCTTGGGTAAAACGACGGCGGGCATAATGGGAACACCTTCATAGCGGACAGTGGTTAAGTGGTGAAAGTCATCAAATCCGCCGAATATTATTCTTAAATAAATCGTAATGCAAACCAATATCATTTAGATGCAGTGGTTTTGAACAGAAATGACACGGTAAATTTTTAATGAAATCACCGCATGACCGCGGAAATCGGTTAAAATGCCGTCGCGTTAGGGGTTTAAATTAAGTAATTTTACGAAAATAATCGTGCTGGCGAGACCTTTGAACTTTTCTTTTTGCTATTAAGACCAAAAGTGGTCTCAGATTTGTACCTTTGGACCATACCCCGGTACGCAAATATCAAGGAAGATTCGAGCCTGCTGCCACACAATACCAATAACCCGTTTTCTCAGAAGATTTCCGTAATGCCCACTACCGTTATTTCCGGCTTTACCCACAACTTCCTTGGCAAGGCGCCTGTCTGGTACAAGCAGGTCATCCTGTTGTTTCTTGTCGCCAACCCGATTGTCATGTGGACCCTGGGGCCGGGAACGGCCGGCTGGCTTCTGATTGCGGAGTTTATTTTTACCCTGGCTATGGCCCTGAAGTGCTACCCGCTGCTGCCGGGTGGTCTGCTGGCGGTGGAGGCCTTGCTGATCGGGTTGACCACGCCGGACGCGGTCTATCTGGAAGTGCTCACCAATTTCCCGGTTATCCTGCTGCTGATGTTCATGGTGGCGGGCATCTATTTCATGAAGGAGCTGCTGCTGGTGACGTTCACCCAGATTCTGGTGGGTGTGCGCTCCAAGTCGGCTCTGTCTTTATTGTTCTGCAGCGCGGCGGCGATCCTTTCGGCTTTCCTGGACGCCCTGACGGTGACCGCGGTAATCATCAGCGTCGCAGTGGGTTTCTACTCGGTTTACCACAAGGTGGCTTCCGGTAAGGGCTATCAGCACAAGGATCACAACGCTGGCAGTGACGACGAAGTGATCGAACTGCACCGGGAAGATCTGGAAAACTTCAGGGCCTTTTTGCGCAGCCTGTTGATGCACGGTGCAATCGGTACAGCCCTGGGTGGCGTGGCCACCATGGTGGGCGAGCCGCAGAACCTGCTGATTGCCAAGGTAGTGGGTTGGGATTTTGCCGGTTTCTTCCTGCATATGGCGCCGGTGAGCCTGCCGGTGCTGGCGGCCGGGCTGTTTACCTGCTGGGCTCTGGAGAAGCTGCGTTGGTTTGGCTACGGCGGGCGCTTGCCCAAGCCCGTGCGCCGCGTGCTGGAGGAGTTTGCCGAGAACGAGCGGGCCAAGCGTACCAAGGCTGATCAGGCCGCACTCTGGGTACAGGCGTTTGCCGCAGCAGTTCTGGTGGTGGGCCTGGCATTCCACCTGGCCGAGGTCGGCTTGATTGGCCTTCTGGTGATTATCCTGATTACCTCATTTACCGGTGTCACCGACGAACATCAGATCGGCAAGGCTTTCCAGGAATCCCTGCCGTTTACCTCTCTGCTGGTGGTGTTCTTCGCGGTGGTTGCGGTGATCCACGAACAGCACCTGTTCAAACCGATCATTGATTACGTTCTGTCGCTTCCCGAAGCCCGGCAGCCGGGCATGTTCTTTATTGCCAACGGCGTACTGTCGATGATCAGCGATAACGTGTTTGTTGCCACCGTGTATATCAGTGAGGTGAAGCAGGCCCTGGATGCAGGTGCTATCAGCTATGACCACTTCCAGAAGCTGGCGGTTGCCATAAACACCGGCACCAATCTTCCCAGTGTGGCGACCCCGAATGGCCAGGCGGCTTTCCTGTTCCTGCTGACGTCTGCCATTGCGCCGCTGGTTCGTCTGTCCTACGGCAAGATGGTTATCATGGCGTTTCCCTATATGCTGGTAATGGGTGGTGTGGGCCTGTACATGGTTATTAACCATATTTGACATTCTGTTCAGATTTTTGCGGGCGGTGTCAGTGCAGATTTCCGCGGGTCTGTTAATCTTTGCGTAAACAGATTACAACAACACGGATTCCATGCTGAGAAACTGCCCAGTCCACCTTTCTCTGATGTCTGAAGCCATGCGCTTTGTCAGTATCCGCATTTGTGCGTTGCTAGCAGGATTATTTTTAGCAACCGGCGCGCTTGCTGAAGCGGGAACAGCCAGCAAACTGCTCAAAATCGCCTATGTCGACTTTCCTCCGATGACCTATCAGAAAGCCGATGGCAGTCCGGCGGGCACGTTCATTGAGATTACCCGAAAAGTGGCGATCGAAGCGGGCTATGAACCAGAATTTCTCTATCTTCCCATCAGTCGTGTTTACCTGTATCTGCGGAACGGCCGGATTGATGTTTGGCCTGGATCAGCCAACGTCCCGGCTCTAAAGGGTGAAGTTCTCGAGACCTGGGTGAGCCCCTTCGCTTCCCAATTGAGCGCCTGGTATCTGGAGGGAACAGAACCACTGTCCCATTTTGATCAGTTGCAGGGTAAGACAGTAATCACGATTGCTGGATACACCTATGGCGGGCTTTTGTATTGGCTGGAAGGCGAGAGTTCAATTGACGTCACTCAGGCACCCAATTATCGAGCGGCTTTGGACATGCTCAAGCTTGGCCGCGGACAATACTTGTTCGGACACCGGGATCCAGTTCTGGAAACTCTGGCAATGTCCGAAGACGAGAAGATTCGCGAATCAGAGATTCGTTTAAGAAATCTAACCTGGCTGTTTTCGCTTGCTAATCCCAGAGCAGCGATTTTGCGTGAAGAGTTTGATGATGCCTACCTGCGTCTGGCTGAACAGGGTGAAGTGCCCCCGATACGGGAGTTCGACGAGAGCTTTGTGATACCGGGCTTTCCAGAACAATACCGATAACCATCTTTTGGTGTTCACGATTCGGGATCAAGAAAGATATCCCCATACCAGGCCGTTGCTTTTTCCCCGGTGTTGTCGGAATCCGACATAATGGCAATTCCGACCACCGGTGGTGGTTCCTCACCAAACGCTTTCCGGTAGTCGGCCATAATGTCACGTTCCACGGTGACCCATTCACCGACCTGTTCTGATCCTGAATTCACCGCGATCATCATGGTTTTCTCGGTGTAAGGGTTGGGCACGATCTCGCCCTTGGGCAGGCTATTGGCCCAGATGTAGTTCAGAGCGTTGCCCGGGAGGGACTCTCCGAATAACACTTCAACCGTCTTGCGTTTGGCGCGTTCGAAGAAGCCTGCTTTTTCAGGCTGGAACTCGAACGCAACGTAGATCCTGGCAGGATAATCGTCACCGGACTTTTCCCGGGCATCACCCTTCTCGAACACGTTCGAGACCTTCCAGCGCCACTGCAGAATCAGTGAATCGGCGGGCTCCAATAGTACCCGGGCAATGAGGCCAGATGCCCCACCTTCGGTGGTAGCCCTGACAACCTGCTGACCGTCTTCTGTGGTCAGTTCATACCGACTGAGCTGATCGATCTTGGGAAATTCCAGGGGTTCCCAGCCGTCATTCAGGGACTGCATGTCAGAAAACGGTTTGAGAGCGGGCGATTGCTGAGCAACCAGGAATCCAGAAATGCCTGCAAAAAACAGGAGTGACAGGAATCTTGTCGTCTTTCTCATCAGGCTTCTCGATGTCTGGAAGGAGGTATACCCGTGGACAGACGCTTTGCGCAAAAGTGCCCGAAACGATTACTGAATTGCCAACACCCGGATCGCGCTGGCCGCAGCTGCCGTCCGGTTCTCCACGCCCAGCTTCCGGAATACCTGCTCCAGATGCTTGTTGACGGTCCGGGGGCTCATATCCAGTATCTGGCCAATTTCCCGATTGGTCTTGCCGTTGGCGATCCACAGTAACACGTCGGATTCCCTCAATGTCAGTTCGAACCGTTGCCGCAAAGCGGCTGTTGCGCTGTTCGAATTCTGCGGTGTTTTTAGCCGAAGCAGGTATTCCCGGTTATCCACAAGGGCCAGAAACTCCACGGACCTAGCCACGCCCATGATTTCCATTGGCATGCTGTGGCCTGGTTCGGGTTGGTGCCCCAGCCATTCTGCCAGGCGGGCGCGGACATCGGAGAATTCAGGGTTCGCCGCATCGGGCAGGTACTGACAAACCTGGGGCGTGCCCCAGAGCAGATTGCCCGCCTGGTCCACGGCAAACAGGTTCTGACCGGCTGTATCCAGCGCGCTGCGGGCGCTTCGGGTCATGCGGGCGTTGGTCAGGTGCACATCCATTCTGGCCAGCAGCTCGGTGGTGTTGATGGGCTTTGTCACGTAATCCACGCCCCCGGCATTGAGCCCCATAACAACGTGCTCCGTGTCGCTCAGCCCGGTCATGAAGATGATAGGAATGTCGGTAAACGCCGGGTTCTCCTTCAATCTTCGACAGGTTTCGAAGCCGTCCATGTGGGGCATCAGAGCATCCATCAGCACCACGTCCGGCGTTATATTCTGGCTGATGGTGAGGGCCTGGTTCCCTTCCAGGGCAACCAGCACCGTCATGCCGGCCTCTTCCATGGCGTCGTTGATCATTCGAATGGAGTCGACCGCGTCATCCACGACCATCACGACAGTTTTCCGGTCATTATGAAGCTTCATGTTCGGCTACCTCGAGTAGTTCAAGAATTTTCTCGAACTGGAAATCATTGGTGAGTCTGGTGAGCTCACGCGCAAAGGGTTCAGCTGCATCGCCGCTGTGTTTCAGGGCATGCAAGGCTTCAAGCAAGCCCTTTCGATGCCCGATCCGGGCCAGGTCGGCCAGAGCCAGACGATGCTCCAGTTCCGGTAAGGGAAGAACGCCGTGCTCGGGGGCGGGAATGGCGGCGAGGGGCTCCGGGCTTTTATCGAAACGCCACCCGAGATCCAGCACGCTGGCAATGGTGTCAAGCAGCAGATCCAGTCGTACGGGTTTAATGATGTAGCCATCGTGCAGCCGGGGAGAATCAGCCGCGTGGTGACCTTCATTGGCGTCGGCCGAGACCATGACAACCGGGATGGTGTGCTTGTGCTCGCGCAGTGATGCCAGCACGTCCCAGCCGCTCATTCCGGGCATGGAGACGTCCAGAAGTACGAGGTCAGGGCGCTCCGCCTCAACGGTCGCCATTACCGTCAGTGCATTACCGGTGTCGACGATTTCAAAGCCCAGGGGTGAAAGCATGGCACGCATGACCTGGCGGTGGGAGACATCGTCATCGACCAGCAGCACTTTTCGCCGCTGGCCGTGGTACCCGTAGATGCGTTTGGTCGGCGTCGAGATGGAGCGGGGCGCGGAGGCATGCAGGCTCGACAGCATGAGGCTCACCCGAAAGACGCTACCCTGACCAGGCTCGCTTTCAACCGAAATGTCACCCCCCATGATCTCGGTGAGCAGGCGGGTAATGGTCAGGCCAAGACCCGTGCCTGTCCGGCTTTGTCCCGGCGTGCGGATGCGCTCGAAGGGCCGGAAGATACGCTCCACATTCTCGGGGGCTATACCCTCGCCGGTGTCGCGCACGGTGAACTCGGCCACCTGACTGCGATAGCGCAGGGTCAGGGATACTCCGCCCCGGTCAGTATATTTAATGGCGTTGGACAGGAGGTTGATCAGAATCTGCCGTAGTCGTTTTTCGTCTGTGGTCACCAGTTCCGGAAGCGGATTGGGGCAGTGATAATCAAAGGCTAGGCCTTTGTCTTCCGCCTGCAACCGGAACATGGTCACCAGTTGCTCCATCAACAGTTCAATGCGGACCTGATCACGGTGCAGGTCCAGCCGACCCGCTTCGATTTTGGAAATGTCCAGCAGCCCCTCAATGAGGTCGGCCAGGTATTCACCGCTGCGCCGAATCACACCCAGGGCTTCCTTTCGGTGCGCGGGAATGGTTTCGTCGTTCTCCATCAGCTGGGCGTATCCGAGAATGGCATTTAGTGGAGAGCGGAGTTCATGACTTATTCCGGTCAGGTAGCGACTTTTCGCGCCATTTGCGGCCTCCGCCTGCTCTTTCGCCTGCTGGAGGGCCTGGTCGGTTCGCTCATGGGCGATGATCTCTTCCATCAACAGGCGGTTCTGACGACGGGACTCTTCCTCGGCCACCACCCGGCTTTCATGGGCAAGCACGAACAGCCAGCAAATCACACCGGTTACGATGACCAGTATGAAGAACACCTTCCAAAGCGTAATCGACAGCAGCAGACCCTCGGCCGATGAAGCCACCGGCGTCTTGAAATAGATTAGTGACAACAGCAGTCCCGAAAGCCCGTTGATCAATATCAGCAGACTCAGGAAATGCCCGATCCGCGAACGCAGACCGTCCAGCAGCGGTTTCGGCATCAGGGTTCCGAGAAACTGATTGAGCTGCTCCTGGTAACCCGCTCCCGGCTTGCACACGTCGCCACACCGGGCATCCAGAGAGCAGCACAGGGAGCAGATGGTGCCTTCGTAGGCGGGACAGGTCGTGAGGTCCTCGGGTTCAAAGTGGTGTTCGCAGATCGTGCACTGAACCGGGTGATGATCGGTCGCAATCGGGACGAAGGGCCGTGCGGTGTAAAAACGGCCGCCAGTCCTCCAGGCAATCAGAGGCGCCATGATCAAAGCAACAGCCATCGCGATGAAGTGGGAAAGCGCCTGGGGATAGTCCCCCAGTATGCCGGTGTGGCAGGTGATGCCGACAATTGAAGCCGTCAGCATGGCGCCAACGCCGACGGGGTTGATGTCATACAAGTGGGCGCGCTTGAACTCAATGTGCGCTGGGCTCAGCCCCAGTGGTTTGTTGATTACCAGATCCGCCACCAGGGAACCTACCCAGGCAATGGCGACAATGCCGTAAAACCCCAGGGTTTCCTCCAGAGCCCGGTAGACACCGAGTTCCATCACCAGCAGGGCAATGGCAACGTTAAAGAACAACCAGACGACCCGGCCGGGATGACTGTGGGTCAGACGAGAGAAGAAATTGGACCAGGCAATGGAGCCGGCGTAGGCGTTGGTGACGTTGATCTTGAGCTGGCACAGAATGACAAAAATGCCGGCCATGGCCATGGAAATCTCGGGCGAATGGGTAATGTAGTTGAAAGCGATCAGGTACATCTGAGTAGGGTCGGCGGCTTCGGAGGCCGTAACGCCCTGATTCAGGGCAAGCACGGCCAGGAATGAGCCTGCCAGAATCTTCAGCATACCGATCACGATCCAGCCAGGGCCGCCCGCCATAACGGCAACCCACCAGCGCCGTTTTTCCTTCGCGTTCTGAGGCTCGGGGATAAAGCGCAGGAAATCCACTTGCTCGCCGATCTGTGCGATCAGGGAAAAGACAACCGCCGCCGCGGCTCCAAACATCACGATACTCAGGCCACCGGTATTCACCGGGTTAACGCCCTCGAATTGCGTCCAATCGCTGATTGAGGAGGCGTCCGAGTAGATGACAAAAACAAAAGGCACGATCTGCAAAAGGATGAAGGCTGGCTGGGTCCAGACCTGGAAACGGCTGATGGTGGTGATGCCATGTATGACCAATGGAATGATGACCACGGCACAGATCAGATAGCCGAGCACCAGGGGAACCCCGAACAGCATTTCCAGTGCCATGGCCATGATCGCCGCCTCGATGGCGAAGAAGATAAACGTGAATGAGGCATAGATCAGGGAAGTGATGGTGGAGCCAATGTAGCCGAAGCCGGCGCCGCGCGTCAGCAGGTCAATGTCGACCCCGTAACGGGCTGCGTAGTAACTGATCGGGATGGCGGTGAGGAAAATCACCAGACTGACGGCCAGTATCGCGGCGACCGCATTATCGAAACCGTAGTGCAGGGTAATGGAGCCGCCAATGGCTTCAAGCGCCAGGAACGAGATCGCTCCCAGAGCGGTATTGCTCACCCGGGCAGCTGACCAACGCCGGGCGCTTTTGGCAGTAAAGCGAAGCGCATAGTCCTCAAGGGTCTGGTTGGCTACCCACTGGTTGTAGCTGCGCCGAACCCGAAAAATAGTCTGTCTTGCCGCCATGACTGCCTTGCCTTTGGTTTCTGGGTGCCCCGCGTTAGTGCAGCTTCAAGCTGAAATGCACCGGATGAGAAAGCCGGAACAATATCCGTGCCATAGACCGGTACCGGGATGTTCTTCTTCTGTATGCCTGCGTTTTTAGCCTGTCCTGTGGGCAACCGGAATGCGTCAAATGACGTAGCGCGCTGGGGCGATTGCCGAATGGGCACCCAGGAGGGGGCCGAGCAGAATGATTCTCGTGGGCACTGTGCTTTCCAAGGGAAGCGCGGATCCGGAATTCAAAAACTGCGAGGAATCACCATGGATACGACAGATCAAACCGCCGGTGGGCGGTCATTCGGCAAGGGACTGGGGCTTCGAAAGAGCCTGATGACGCTGGCGGCATCCGTCATGCTCGCCACATCCGCACAAGCGGCCGCACCGGCTACGGCCGAGGTCAACACCACCGGCCTGGCGGTTACGGATGACACCGTCACCGTGGGCATCCTGCACTCCATCACCGGCACCATGGCGCTTAGTGAGATTGGTTCTGTTCAGGCAGAGAAGCTGGCCATTGACCAGATCAACGCCTCAGGTGGTGTGCTTGGGCGTCAGATCGAATACGTTCAGGAAGACGGCGCCAGTGATTGGCCAACCTTCGCTGAAAAGTCGCGTAAGCTTCTGCGTCAGGACAATGTCGCGGCGATCTTCGGGGCCTGGACGTCCGCCTCACGCAAGGCCATCTTGCCAGTCATCGAGCAGTACAACGGCATGCTCTATTACCCGACCTTCTACGAGGGGCTGGAGCAGTCGCCCAACGTTGTCTACACCGGCCAGGAAGCCACCCAGCAGATTCTTGCGGGTATCGACTGGGCCGTCGAGAACAAGGGCGCCAAGACCTTCTATTTGCTCGGCTCCGATTACATCTGGCCGCGTACCTCCAACAAGATCGCCCGCAAGCACATCGACAAGCTGGGCCTGAAAGTGGTGGGCGAGGAGTACTACCCCTTGGGCCACACCCAGTTCAACTCCGTCATCAACAAGATCAAGCTGAGAAAGCCGGACGTAATCTTCGCCTCGGTTGTTGGTGGCTCCAACGTGGCCTTCTACAAGCAGATGAAAGCCGCCGGTGTTGATTTCACCGACGAGAAGCCGCTGCTGCTTACCATCTCGGTTACCGAGGACGAAATCCGCGGTATCGGCGGTGAGAACGTTGAAGGCATCTACGCCTCCATGAAGTACTTCCAGAGCCTTGATAACCCCAACAACAAAGAGTTTGTTGCGGCCTTCAAGGAAGCCTACGGCGACGACATGGTCATCGGTGACGTGACCCAGGCTGCATACCTTGGCCCATGGCTGTGGAAAGCGGCGGTTGAGAAAGCCGGCTCCTTCGATATCGACAAGATCCGCGAGGAATTTGCAGGCATCGAGTTCACCAAGGCACCGGAAGGCTACGTGCGCATCCACGAGAACCATCACCTGTGGTCCAAGACCCGGATTGGCAAGGCTCAAACCGACGGCCAGTACCAGGTTGTCTACGAGACCGAAGAGCTGATGGAGCCGGACCCCTTCCCTGAAGGTTACCAGTAAGAATGGATGGCCGGCGCCAGAGTGCGCCGGCCTTTATGGCCTCCATAACGCAAAGCATGTTGGTTCGAAGGGGAGAAGGGTCATGTTCGATGGCTACACCAGCAGTGAATTGATGTCGATATTTGCCATGCAGGGGTTTGCCGGGCTCTCCCTGTTCTCAGTGTTCGTACTGATGGCAATGGGCCTGGCCATCATCTTCGGTCAGATGGGGGTGATCAACATGGCCCACGGGGAGTTCATGATCCTCGGCGCCTACACCACCTATCTCACATCGGGCTTTTTCCAGAGTTATCTACCGGGACTGTTCGGCGGTTACTTCCTCATCGCCATGCTCCTGGCGTTTCTTGTCTGCGCCGCGCTTGGGGCGCTGGTTGAATGGTTGATGATACGGCATCTCTATCATCGGCCTCTCGACACCCTGCTCGCTACCTGGGGCCTAAGTCTGATCATGCAGCAGGCCTATCGATCCATTTTCGGCGCCCGTGAAGTGGGTGTAGAACTGCCGGACTGGATGATGGGTGCGTTCCAGGTGACCGACCTTGTGGAACTGCCGATTAACGGCCTGTTCGTCATGATCATTGCGCTCTCCATTGCAGTGGGCGTCTATCTACTGATGTACCGGTCCGGCTACGGCAAGAAGGTGCGGGCGGTGGTTCAGAACCGGCCCATGGCAGAGGCAGTCGGTATCAACAGCGCAGGCATCGACCGGGCCACCTTTGCCCTTGGCTGCGGCATCGCAGGCATAGCGGGTGCCGCGTTCACCATGATCGGTTCAACGGGGCCGTCCTCGGGCCAGGCCTACATTGTGGACACCTTCCTGGTGGTGGTTTTCGGCGGTGCGCAAAGCCTGATCGGCACCATTGTCTCTGCCTTCGGAATTTCCCAGGCCCAGTCCACCATGGAGTTCTTCCTCAGCGGATCCATGGCCAAGGTACTCACCCTGCTGGTCGTCGTCGGCATCCTGATGTTGCGTCCGGAAGGACTCATGGCCCTCAAGGTCCGTCGCTAGGAGACTGTCATGAAGAATTCATCCCCCCTGAAATGGTTTGGCTCCCGCGAGGGACTGTATTACCTGGCACTGGCATTCCTGCTGGTGGTTCTCTTGCCCCTGATGCTGGACCCATTCCGGCTGAACATGGTGGGCAAGTATCTGACCTACGCCTTTGTCGCAATCGGTCTGGTGATGTGCTGGGGTAAGGCCGGCATTCTCAGCCTGGGCCAGGGCGTGTTCTTTGGCCTGGGCGGCTACTGCATGGCGATGTTCCTGAAGCTGGAGGCCTCCACGCCGGAGGCCACGGCCATCCAGTCCACCCCGGGCATTCCCGACTTCATGGACTGGAACCAGCTCACCGAGCTGCCCTGGTTCTGGGAACCGTTCCACAGCTTCTCGTTCACCCTGATTGCGGTGATCGGTGTGCCGGTGCTGCTGGCCTTCGTGATCGGTTTCGCCATGTTCACACGACGTGTCGGTGGCGTGTACTTCGCCATCATCACCCAGGCCATCGCGGCAATCCTGACCATCCTGATCATCGGGCAACAGGGTTACACAGGCGGCGTCAACGGCATCACCGATCTGCAGACTTTGATGGGCTGGGACATCCGCACAGATGCAGCGAAGACAACACTCTACTTCATCTGCGTGGGCATGCTGTTCCTGTGCCTGTTCATCGCGCGTCTGGTGCAGAACCGGAAGCTCGGCCGCATTCTCGTGGCCATGAACGCCCAGGAAATGCGGGTTCGGTTCTCCGGCTACGACGTGGCCGCCTTCAAGATCTTCGTGTTCTGCCTTGCCGCGGCGTTTGCCGGTATCGGCGGCGCCATGTTCACGCTGATTGTTGGCTTCATGTCGCCGTCGTTCATCGGCATCGTCGCCTCCATCGAGATGGTGATCTTCTGTGCCCTGGGTGGCCGCCTGTCGATTCTTGGCGCGGTCTACGGTGCGCTGCTGGTCAATGCTGCCAAGAGTGGCTTTTCGGAATCCTTCCCGGAGCTCTGGCCCTTCGCCATGGGTGCGCTGTTTATTGGCGTGGTGCTGGCATTCCCGAATGGCCTGGCCGGTCTCTACCAGACCTATGTCATGCCTCTTGAGGACAAGCTCTTCAAGCGCAGCAAAGGCGCCAAGGTCGAGGCCACGCCTGCGAAACCAACCGCGGAGCGAAAGCCCAAAGCCGAGAAAACTGATGATTACGATCCGATGATCGATTCCTACAGCCCGGAGAAATCGTGATGAGTGCAGCCAAAAGCAAAGCCAAAGATTTCCTGCTGGCCGTCGAGGGCCTGACGGTTTCCTTCGACGGCTTCAAGGCGGTGGATGATCTTTCCTTCTACCTGGATCCGAAGGAGATACGGGTCATCATCGGCCCCAACGGGGCCGGAAAGACCACGGTGCTCGATCTGATTTGCGGCAAGACCAAAGCCACCTCCGGCTCGATCAAGTTTGATGGCAAGGAGCTCACCAAGCTCAAGGAGCACCAGATTGTTCACTCGGGCGTGGGTCGGAAATTCCAGACCCCGTCCGTGTTCGAGGACCTGACGGTGTTCGAGAACCTGGAGGTCTCCTATCCCCAGGGGCACAGCGTTATGGGCGCCCTGGCGTTCAAGCGCGACCGGGCGGTTATCGAGGCTGTGGAAGAGGTGGCAGAGACCATCTTCCTGTCTGATGCCCTGAACGAACCGGCGGCGTCGCTCAGCCACGGTCAGAAGCAGTGGCTGGAGATCGGGATGCTGCTGATCCAGAAACCGGATCTGTTGATGCTGGATGAGCCGGTGGCGGGCATGTCGGTCACCGAGCGCAAGAAAACCGCCGAGCTGCTGAAGGTAATCACCAAGGACCACACGGTGCTGGTCATCGAGCATGACATGCAGTTTGTCGGCGACATAGCCGACCGGGTCACGGTCATGCATCAAGGCAAGGTTCTATCCGAGGGGTCGATTGAGCACGTGAAATCCGATCCGAAAGTCATCGAAGTCTATCTGGGGCACTGATCATGCTGAGCTTGAAACATCATTCGGTGGCCTATGGCCAAAGCACCATCATCAATGAACTGAACCTCGACGTGGCAAAAAACGAGATCGTTGCCGTGGTGGGCCGGAACGGCATGGGCAAGACCACGCTGATGAAGTCCCTGGTGGGCATGACGCCGACCAAGAGCGGCGAAGTCAACCTGGACGGTACCGATCTGTCGGGTATGAAAAGCTTCCAGCGTGTGCGCGCCGGGATCGGTTTTGTACCCCAGGGACGGATGATCTTTCCGACCCTGACGGTGCGGGAAAACATAGAGACCGGCCTGGCCGCGGTGGGCGAGAAGAAGGTACCGGAAGACCTGTACGAACTCTTCCCGGTGCTGAAGGAAATGCAGAACCGCCGGGGCGGCAACCTGTCCGGCGGCCAGCAACAACAGCTGGCTATCGCCCGCGCCCTGGCGACCCGGCCCAAGGTGTTGCTGCTCGACGAGCCCACCGAGGGGATCCAGCCAAACATCATCAAGGACATTGCCCAAACCCTCCGACGCATCCGGGACGAACGCGGCCTGTCGATTGTGGTTTCCGAGCAGGTTCTGAGCTTTGTGATGGATGCGGCGGACCGGATCCTGGTGATCGAAAAAGGCGCGATCGTGCACGAAGAGAGTAGAGAAGAGGCCGATCAGGACAAGATTGCGAGCTATCTGGCCGTTTAACGAGGAGCAGAGCAATGAGACACGGTGATATTTCCAGCAGTAACGATACCGTTGGCGTAGCGGTGGTGAACTACAAGATGCCGCGGCTGCATACCAAGGCCGAGGTGTTGGACAACGCCCGCAAGATTGCGGACATGATCAAGGGTATGAAAGTGGGCCTGCCGGGCATGGACCTGGTGGTGTTCCCGGAATACAGCACCATGGGCATCATGTACGACAACGAGGAGATGATGGAGACCGCGGCCACCGTGCCCGGTGACGAGACCGCCATCTTCTCCGCTGCCTGTCGCGAGGCCAATACCTGGGGGGTGTTTTCCCTGACCGGGGAACGCCACGAGGATCACCCCAACAAGGCCCCCTACAACACCCTGGTGCTGATCAACAACGAAGGTGAAGTGGTCCAGAAATACCGCAAGTGTATTCCCTGGTGTCCGATCGAGGGGTGGTATCCGGGTGACACCACCTACGTGACCGAAGGCCCCAAGGGCATGAAGATCAGCCTGATCATCTGCGATGACGGCAACTACCCGGAAATCTGGCGGGACTGCGCCATGAAGGGCGCGGAGCTGATCGTGCGCTGCCAGGGCTACATGTACCCGGCCAAGGAACAGCAGGTGATGATGGCCAAGAGCATGGCCTGGGCCAACAACTGTTATGTGGCCGTTGCCAACGCCTCTGGTTTTGACGGCGTGTATTCCTACTTTGGTCATTCGGCCATTATCGGCTTTGATGGCCGAACTCTTGGCGAATGTGGCGAGGAGGATATGGGCATCCAGTATGCCCAGCTTTCGGTCAGCCAGATCCGCGATGCCCGCGCCAATGACCAGTCCCAGAACCATCTGTTCAAACTGCTGCACCGGGGCTACACCGGCGTGCATGCTTCCGGTGATGGTGACAAGGGCGTGGCAGACTGCCCGTTCGAGTTTTATCGCACCTGGGTGCTGGATGCCCAGAAAGCGCAGGAAAACGTGGAGGCGATGACCCGCAAGACGGTGGGCACCGCTGAGTGCCAGGTGGGCGAGTTGCCATTCGACGGCAAGGAAAAATCTGCAGGGGCATAAGCCCGGGAGGTGCTGATGCCGTTTATTAACGAACGGCTGGAAGCCAACCGGGAGTCCATCGAAAAGAACCGGGCCGCTTCAGGCCCGGTTCGTGCTTCCCGGTTCCGTTTCGAGCCTGATCTTGTCATGGCCCGCCTGCGGCAAAACATCGTCGGCCAGGACGAGGCCCTTGATGCCATGGAATCCATGCTGGTGCGGGTAAAAGCCGACATTGGCGAGGACAACCGGCCGCTGGCGGTGCACCTGTTCCTGGGGCCCACGGGTGTGGGCAAGACCGAAACCGTGCGCCTGATCGCCGAAGCCATTCATGGCAACCGGGATGGCCTTTTCCGTATCGACATGAATACCCTGGCCCAGGAGCATTACGCGGCGGCACTTACCGGCGCGCCTCCGGGCTACGTGGGCAGTAAGGAAGGCCACAGCCTGTTTGATCTGGACAAGGTTCAGGGTTCCTTCAGCAAACCCGGCATCGTGCTGTTCGATGAAATCGAGAAGGCCAGCAAGGAAGTGGTCCGAACCCTCCTTAACGTGCTGGACACCGGCCGGTTGGTTTTCCCTTCGGGTAATCGTGAGATCGACTTTCGAAATACCCTGATTTTCATGACCAGCAACGCCGGCGCCTTGGACGCAGAGGCCCACCAACAGCGCTACCAGCGGGGATGGCGACGCTGGCTTGGCCTATCGCCTGGCAAGAGCGAGGTCATTCGCGATGCGGCCTTGCGACGCCATTTCGATCCGGAATTTCTCAACCGGATCGACCAGATCCTCACCTTTAACCGCCTCACCGACAACTGGCTGGAAGCCCTGCTGGACATCGAGCTGGCGGGCCTCAATCGCCGGCTTTCGAAGAAACACGCAGAGCTCATTCTGTCGCCAGCATTGCGTACTGAACTCTGCCGGAGTTACGACGCCCGCTACGGCGCGCGGGAACTGTTGCGAGCATTTCGCCAGCGCCTGGAGCCGGCGGTAGCGCGGGCACTGCTGGCCTATCCTGAGTGCCGTCGGTTCCGTGCCGGACTGAAGGGCAACACGGTTACCGTTGACCAATACGTCGAATGACGTAGGCACCGGGGGCATTTCGCGAATACCTCACCGGCACGGGATTCCGGATAGTAAAGGCGTTACCTAATCGTGCAAGCCAACACCAAGGAGCGCCCGTTATGGCTGAAACCATTATCAAGATCGATCTGAACAAGTCGGCTTATGAGAACGACAAAATCCACAACCGCTGGCACCCGGACATTCCGCTGGTAGCCACCGTCAAGCCGGGGGACGATTTTATCGTCGAGTGCTACGACTGGACCGGCGGCCAGATCAAGAACGACGACAGTGCCGACGACGTACGGGATGTCGATCTCAGCCAGGTGCACTTCCTGTCTGGCCCGATCGGCGTGGAAGGTGCCGAGCCGGGCGACCTGCTGGAAGTGGACATCCTCGACATCGGCACCTTCGAAGAAAGCCAGTGGGGCTTCAATGGGTTCTTCTCCAAGCAGAACGGTGGTGGCTTCCTGACCGAACACTTCCCGGAAGCCCAGAAATCTATCTGGGACTTCAACGGCATGTTCACCAAATCCCGCCACATTCCCAACGTGGAATTTGCCGGCCTGATTCACCCGGGCCTGATCGGCTGCCTGCCCTCCAAAGAGCTGCTGGAAACCTGGAACAAGCGGGAAGCCGGCCTGGTGGCCACCGATCCTGAGCGGGTGCCGGAACTGGCGACACTGCCCAACGGCGAGACCGCCCACATGGGCCAGATGACCGGTGAAGCGGCCAAGGCCGCCGGCGCTGAAGCCGCACGTACCGTGCCGCCCCGTGAGCACGGTGGTAACTGTGATATCAAAGACCTTTCCCGCGGTTCCAAGGTTTACTTCCCGGTGTACGTGGATGGTGCCGGCCTGTCCGTGGGCGACCTTCACTTCAGCCAGGGCGATGGTGAAATCACCTTCTGCGGCGCCATCGAGATGGCCGGCTGGATTCACCTGCGGGTTAACCTGATCAAGGACGGCGTGAAGAAATACGGCATCAAGAACCCGGTGTTCAAGCCCAGTCCGATCAAGCCTCGTTACGACGACTATGTGATCTTCGAAGGCATCTCCGTAGACGAAGACGGCGGCCAGCATTACCTGGACGTGCATGTGGCCTATCGCCAGGCCTGCCTGAACGCCATCGAGTACATGACCAAGTTCGGCTACACCAAGGCCCAGGCCTACGCGATTCTCGGTTGTGCACCGGTGGAAGGCCACATCAGCGGCGTGGTGGATATCCCCAATGCCTGCGCGACGCTCTGGCTGCCCACGGGCATCTTTGACTTTGACATCAACCCGTCCGCTGAAGGCCCCCAGAAGAAAGTCAGCGGGGGCATGGACGTACCGTTGTCGAAAGATAAGGAGTAATCACCATGCCTGTGTATGACTACAAGTGCCGGGAACACGGCCTGTTCAATACCCTGGCTACCATGGAGGATGCGGCCAAGCCGGCGGAATGTCCGACCTGCAAGGCGCTTTCGCCCAGGGTGATCGTGTTGCCATCGCATATTGCGGCCATGGACCCTGCAAAAAGGGCGGCTGAGGACCGGAACGAGCGGTCTCGACACGAACCGGTTTTCTCCACCGCGGACCGACGGGCCCACGATAAGGAGCACAGCCGGGCCTGCGGCTGCGGCTCCCCGAAACCCGGTAAGTCCATGCTGTTCTACACCGCAGATGGGAAGAAGATGTTTCCCTCCATGCGGCCCTGGATGATCAGCCACTGATTGGCTGAGTTGATACTGTCACGTGTTTGGCCCCCTCTCCGGGGCCTTTTTTTATGCTGCTGGTTGTTCCTTCTGGATATCGTGTATATAGTGTTTTCATCCTTGGTCAAATACCAGATGTAGTGATCAGTGCGTAACCAACTCGGTCAGCCTTTGATCACCCCACACATTCTGGTATCGGGAATCCGGTGAGAATCCGGAACTGACGCGCAGCGGTATTGGGGAACAAACGTGGCAAGCATGACACTGGCAATTGCCGGGAAGTCGCCACGCAAGGCCGAATCCAACGATTCACGCCCCTGAGTCCGAAGACCTGCCAGGGATACGGAGCTTCAAAGCTCCTGACTGCACCTTCGCGACCCAGGGTGAGCAGACCGGTTATGCCCAGCCATTCCTATGGCGAGGTGTGCCCCTGCGTACGCGATGGTGAAAGGAATTCAACGCGTATTCAGGAGAACACACATGTCCGCCTCAGCCCTGTCCGAACCCCGGCCCACCTCGCACACCGACACCGAATCCCTCCAGGTCATCAAACGCAATGGCACTCTTGTCGGCTTCGATCCGTCGAAGATCAGCATTGCCGTGACCAAAGCCTTCCTCGCCGTCGAGGGTGACACCGCCGCCGGCTCCGCCAGAATCAATGATGCCGTACATCGGGTCACCGACCAGGTAATCCAGGCCATTGGCCGCCGCCTGAAAGCCGGTGGCAAGGTGCACATCGAGGATATTCAGGACCAGGTGGAACTGGCGCTGATGCGGGCTGAGGAGCAGAAAGTGGCCCGCGCCTATGTGCTTTACCGGGAAGAGCACGCCCGCGAGCGTGCCCGCCATGCCCCGGTGGAGGCGCACCCGCACCTGACCGTGAAAAAGACCAGTGGCGAGATTGCCCCGCTGGATCTGGGCCTGATGAAACTGCAGGTGGAGCAGGCCGCCACGGGGCTGGAGGGTATTGACGGTGATTCCCTGGTGGACGATGCCCTGACCAACCTGTACGACGGCATCGCCGAGGAAGACGTGCTGTCGGCCCTGATCATGACCGCCCGCAGCCGGATTGAGCGGGAGCCGGACTACAGTGCCGTCACCGCGCGCCTGCTCCTTGAGCAACTTCGTCTGGAGAATGCCGCCGCCCTGGGCCTGCCCATCAGTTTGCCCTTGGTTGAGATTTATCCACAGGCCCTGAGTGCCTTTATCGAGGCAGGTATTCGTTATGAACTGCTGGACGAAGCCCTGGCCGCTTTCGACCTGGAGCGCTTGGGAGCAGCCCTGAAACCGGAGCGTGACCTGCAGTTCGGCTTTCTGGGCCTGCAAACCCTGTACGACCGCTACTTCCTGCACTGGAACAAGGCCCGCCTCGAATTGCCACAGGTATTCTTCATGCGCGTTGCCATGGGCCTGGCCCTGCGCGAAGACGACCCGAATGGCCGGGCCATCGAGTTCTACAACCTGTTGTCGTCGTTTGACTACATGGCGTCCACACCCACGCTGTTCAACAGCGGTACCCGCCATTCTCAGTTGTCGTCCTGTTACCTGACGACGGTGGGCGACGATCTTGAAGACATCTACGGCGCCATCCGCGATAACGCCATGCTGTCGAAATGGGCGGGCGGTCTGGGTAACGACTGGACGCCAGTCCGTGCGCTGGGCTCCCACATCAAAGGAACCAACGGCCAGAGCCAGGGCGTGGTGCCCTTTCTGAAAGTCGTCAACGACACCGCCGTGGCGGTGAACCAGGGTGGCAAGCGCAAGGGTGCGGTTTGCGCCTACCTGGAAAGCTGGCACCTGGACATTGAAGAGTTTCTGGAACTGCGCAAGAACACCGGCGACGAACGCCGCCGCACCCACGACATGAACACCGCCAACTGGGTGCCCGATCTGCTCATCGAGCGCATGCGCGAAGACCGTGACTGGACCCTGTTCTCCCCCAGCGATGCGCCGGATCTGCACGACCTGTACGGCAACGCCTTCCGGGAACGCTACGAGCATTACGAAGCCCTCGCAGAGCAGGGCAAAATCAAGCTGTTCAAGAAAATCCCGGCCAAGCAGCTGTGGCGCAAGATGCTCACCGTGCTGTTCGAAACCGGCCACCCCTGGATCACCTTCAAGGACCCGTGCAACCTGCGTTCTCCCCAGCAGCACCGGGGCGTGGTGCACAGCTCTAACCTGTGCACGGAAATCACCCTGAACACCAGTGCCGACGAGATCGCCGTATGCAACCTCGGTTCCGTGAACCTGGCGGCCCATATTGCCAACGGCCAGCTGGACGTGCAGCGCCTGGAACAGACGGTAAACACCGCCGTGCGCATGCTCGATAACGTTATCGACATCAACTATTACGCCGTGCCCCAGGCCCGCAATTCCAACCTCAGGCATCGCCCGGTTGGCCTCGGCCTGATGGGCTTCCAGGACGCGCTCTATCAACTGGGCCTGCCGTATTCCAGCCCGGAAGCGGTTGAGCTTGCCGACGTTGCCATGGAGCAACTCAGCTACTTCGCCATTCGGGCGTCCGCCACGCTGGCGGGTGAGCGGGGCGCCTATGAAAGCTATGAGGGCTCACTGTGGCAGCAGGGCATCCTGCCCATCGACTCCATCAACCTGCTCAAGGAAAACCGCCGGGAAGGGGATCTGTCTGTGAACAGCAACGCCCGGCTGGACTGGTCTCCCGTGCGCGAACTGATCGCAAAAAACGGCATGCGCAACAGCAACGTGATGGCGATTGCCCCGACTGCGACGATTTCCAACATCGTGGGTGTGTCCCAGTCCATCGAGCCGGCGTACCAGAACCTGTTCGTGAAATCGAACCTCTCCGGCGAGTTCACCGTGGTCAATCCCTCCCTCGTTCGTGACCTCAAGGCCGAGGGCCTTTGGGACAACGTGATGGTGAACGACCTCAAATACTTCGACGGCAGCGTGCAGCAAATTGACCGCATCCCGAATGAACTGAAAGCGCGATACGCCACCGCCTTTGAGATCGACGCAAGGTGGCTGGTGGAAGCCGCGGCCCGGCGCCAGAAATGGCTGGACCAGGCTCAGAGCCTGAACCTGTACATGGCCGAGCCCAGCGGCAAAAAGCTGGATGCCCTGTACCAGCTGGCCTGGGAGCGCGGCCTGAAAACCACCTATTACCTGCGCTCCCTGGGTGCCACCGGCGCTGAAAAAACCGCTCCGGTTGCCGCGCCCCAGCCCCAGGTGTGCAGCATCGACGATCCGGACTGCGAAGCCTGTCAGTAACTGCTCACTTAACGATTTCGAGGCAAAACCATGCTTGATTGGGACGACGAACCAAAAACTGAATCCAAGGCGGCGCACCCCGGCGCCCCGGCACCGGTGAACGTGGACGACAAACGAGTCATCAACGGTGAAACCGACATTAACCAGCTGGCACCGTTCAAGTACCCCTGGGCCTGGGAGTATTTCATGAACGCCAACAAAAACCACTGGACCCCCCTGGACGTGAACATGGCCCAGGACGTTCACGACTACCACCACCGGCTGACCGCGCCGGAAAAACATGTGTACGAGAACGTGCTGGCCTATCTCACCACTTCCGACATCCTGGCCATGCGCAACATCGGCCTGGCGGTGATGGAGAAGATGAGCGCGCCCGAGCTGCAGATCTACCAGGCCCGGCAGGTATACGAGGAAGCTATGCACACCTGGGCCTACCAGCACTGCATCGAAACCCTCAACCTGGACCAGAGCGAGATCTACAACCGCTACCGTGTTGTGCCCGCCATCAACGGCAAGATCCAGATTGCCAACCGCCGGCTGGATGCTGCCATGCGCCCGGACATGAACCTGCGCAACAAGGACGACCTGCAGGAATTCATCATGTCCTACCTGTTCTTTGCGGCGGTGTTCGAGGGCACCTGGTTCTACAACGGCTTCAGCCCCATCTTCGCCCTCCAGCGCCGGGGCCTGATGCGCGGCACCGGCGAACAGCTGCAGTACATCCTGCGGGACGAGGCCATGCACTTCTCCTTTGGCTTGAAGGTGGTCAACCAGATCGTGGAAGAGGAAAACATCACTTTCGACCCGAAGGCCGTGCGCGAGATGTGGGACGAATCCGAAGCCGCCGAGAAGGCCTATGCGGATTACATCTTGCGGGACCCGATTCTCGGTTATTCGGCCGAGTACCACAGCGAACAGTTCCGCTTTGTGGCCAACCGCCGTGCCAGAACCGTCGGCCTTGAAGAGCCGTTCCCGGGAGCGAAGAACGTCTCGCCTTGGCTCGACGAGCAGGCCACCCTGCGCAAGGAAAAGAACTTCTTTGAAACGCGGGTGATTGAGTACCAGACGGGCGCTCAGTTGGAGTGGTGAGGGCTTACTGACCGCTAGCCGAGCGGACTGCGCACCCCTGCGAAACCTTGTCCGAGGACGTGGGTATAAATCTGGGTGGTGCGCAGATCCGCATGGCCCAGTAAATCCTGAACCGGGCGGATGTCGGTTCCCCTCTTCAGGAGTTCCGTGGCAAAAGTATGTCGAAAGGTGTGGCAGCCAGCGCGCTTACCAATGCCGGCTTCTTGGGCAGCCGCGCGCACAGACCGCTGTACAGAGGATATGTGGCGATGATGGCGAGCGACATTACCAAGATTATCCGTGCTGAGCGTGGGGGAGGGGAACAGCCACTGCCATTCCAGCGATTTCCCGGCATTGGGGTATTTGCGGGCGAGAGCAAACGGAAGGCTTACCGGATGCAGGAATTCCTCATCTCGCCGTCTCCAGGCCTTGCGGATGGCCTCAACATGATCGTGCAACGGCCCAAGGAGCGTTGTGGGAAGAAGGGTCGTTCGGTCTTTGGCGCCTTTACCATCCCGCACCGTTAACACCTGCTGCTGAAAATCCAGGTCCTTGATGCGCAAGCGACAGGCCTCGGTAACCCGCAATCCCGAACCATAGAGCAGGGAAGCAATCAGCCTGTCGGTTTTACCAAGCCGGTCGATAATCTGCATGGCTTCCTCGTGCGTCAGAACCACGGGTAATTTCCGGGGTTTCTTTGAGCGAATGACTTCCCCAATCTCACCGAGCGGCTTATCCAGCACCTTGTCGTAGAGAAAAACGAGAGCATTCAGGGCCTGCGCCTGAGTGGCTGCCGCGACATTACGATGGACAGCGAGCCAGGTCAGAAACTCATTGACTTCGCGGGGCCCCATATCGCGAGGGTGCTTCATTTGCTGAAAACGAATGAAGTAACGGATCCAGTACCAGTAGGTTTTTTCGGTACGGATGCTGTAATGATTCACGCGGATAACCGCATGAACCTGGTCCCGTAAGCGAGGTTGTTTTCCCTTCATGCGTCCCGGCTCCCTGCCAATACTGTTTATTTATACAGTATTATTGGTAGCGTGGATCACAGATGTCAAATGATTACATGGAAAGCCAGTTTGTAGTGGGCTAACCTGTTGTTTTATAAATTTATGGGCACTGCGTACTGTGATCCAGAAGCCGTAATAACGAAGCGGTCAAATTTCTGCAATCATGAAGCGCTCTGTCTAATTGCTGTTATGATTTTTAAGGAGAAGTGTGTTGCAGGAAGTGTTAGATAAACTCATCGATAGTCTGAACAACGGTAATATTCTATTAGCAGCTGTTGTAGTCATAGTCGCTTTAGTTTTCAACTATAAAAAAGTAGCGGATTTTTTGGATGAGCGTAAAAAGACAAGAATCAATCGAATATCTGAAGCATTACGATGTGAACAGGTCAAAGGGGATACCAAATCCCACCTTGAATCCGAGCTTGCCAAAGAATATTTTAAGGTGACAACAGGGATTGGCCTGGAAACTGAATTTAGAGAGGCATTAATACAGGCTCACAGGAATACAAAAGGAGAGCTGTCTTTCGCACACTTTAAGCGAGCTTTGCCGCACTTGCGCTATGAGAAATCGGAAATCTCAGTAAAAATAAATTGGTTTGATTGGATCGGCTATTCTTTCAATTTAACGTTTGGATATCTCACGGCATTGCTAGGTCTAGTGTTGTTGATTTTGCCAGGCCAAGCCGATGGCATTAGTGTTGTGCAGGCACTAAGTATCGTTGGACTAGGCGTCTTCTTAATTGTGGTTGCACTGTTTATGATTTATCAAACTTTCCCTGTGGTTTCGGCTCGGTTCATAAAAAAGCAACTGAAAGGGAAAGAATCATAACAAGTGCAGGCACGGCGACGCCCATTACATTTCGCCTTCGGCTCCATTGCATGGTCGCGCGTGCTGCAGGCGTTATGACTGAATTGATGAGGAGATCGGCTTGAGCCTGAAGGACAGTTTTCAGAATCTTTATAAAAAAATGGATGCCACTGCAAAAACGAGATTCTATGCGTCACGCAGGCTGATGCTACATACCAAATTCTCGACTTATACCGTCGTGATCATTTCCATGGCGATAATCCTCATCGCACTGATGCAGACTTATGGTATCGGTGAAAATATCGATACTAAGTACGCTAGCGTAATTCAGATTTTCTCCGCCATAGCTGTCTTGGTGTACTCACTGTTGATTGATAAAAATGAATATGCCGCAACCGCTGAAAAAATGTTTGCGTGCGCGTCAAAGGTTTCAGAACTCAAGCAGAGGATGCATCCACTTAAAGAAATGGACAATCCGACAGAAGACCAGTACTCGGCGTTTCAAAAGGAATATTGGCAGATTCTGGATTTGTATGAGACACACGCGAATAACGACTTTACCGGTGACAATATTCGCGCACGCTTGGATATGACAGAGTTCTACACCTTTTCGAAACCAGAACGAGCACTGAAACGCATAAAAGTATTTCGGCTTTATGTCTTTGATTTCGCCTCGTATGCCTTGGTGTTGGGAGCTTTGTTCTGGGTTCTAAAATGGCTTTGGCTGGGGTGATTGGTCATAACCAGGTGGTCAACGGGACGCCTACTGCGCTGCGTAGCCGCCCATTACCACGGCGTTAGGCTACCTCCAAACAAATTGAAGAAAGGTCAAGCTCATGGTTTTATTTCGCACATTGCTTGTAGTTATTTTCCTCGCAATAGTCGGTTACACCGCAATAGTCGTCAAAAACCATGGCATGGGACTTCTGCCCGTATTTTTCGGTGATATGGCTGAAATGGCGTGGCCGGGCCAATTCAATCTTGATTTCATGTGCTTTCTGCTGCTCTCCGCAGTTTGGGTTTCATGGCGTCACGAATTTTCAGGGGTTGGTTTGTTGCTTGGCTTGATTGCGTTTTTTGGCGGTGCGCTTTTCCTCAGTATCTATCTGTTTATCCTAAGTTTTATGGTCAAGGGAAACATTGATGCCTTGCTTCTTGGCCCAAGTCGCGCGTAGGTACCGCAGCCTAACAAGGCAATTAAATTCGTTTTGGACTTCCCCCACTTCAATAGACACGCATCGATAACTCCGAAACAGGGGAACTACGATGCCGAAGATGCTCACGGGGAAGAAAACTCAGCAGTACACCACTGAGTTCAAGGTCAAAGCGGTGGAGTGGAGTCACCAGGCCCACCGCAGTGTCAAAAGCGTTGCCGAAGCGCTGGATATTCACCCCTTCATGCTGTCACGCTGGCGTAAGGAATATCGCGAAGGAAAGTTCGCTATGAAACGGGTCAAGAAAGCGCCAGCTGACGCCAAGAAGAAGATCCAGGAGCAGGATGAGATTGCTCGCCTGAAACGCCGTATTTCGGAGCTTCAGGAGGAAAACGACATCCTAAAAAAGTTTCAACGTTTTCAGGCCGAGGAACGACGGAAGCGTTCCGATTCGTCTGGCAGCACCGACGAGAACACGGCGTAAAAGCCCTGTGCCGGCACTTGAACATTTCACGCTCTGGGTACTACGCCTGGGTCAACCGAAAGCCTGGCAAACGAGCGATAGAGAATGCCGATCTGCTGCTGAAGATACGCAGGATCTTTCGTGATAGTGAAGGCCGCTATGGCAGCCCAAAGGTTTACCAAGCTCTGAAAAACCAAGGTGTGCGGGTGGGAGAAAACCGTGTGGCCCGCTTGATGCGGGAATGGGGCATGAAGGCCAGGACCTACCGTATCTATCGGCGTTTGTTCACCCGGCGGGCCCTCCTGCGGGCATGGCCAAACTACCGTCTGGCCACTGAGAAGCCAATTACCCTGAACCAGCACTGGAGCAGCGATGTTACCTACATCAAAATGGGTCGGAAGAACGTCTTTCTGGCGGTGGTACTCGACCTGTTCTCGCGTCGCATAGTGGGCTGGAAGCTGGAGGCCAATCTTAACGGCGAGCTATCCAGCGGCGCTCTCAAGCAGGCCCTGGCGGACCGCTCACCGCCTCCTGGTCTGCTACTACATACCGACCGAGGGACCGAGTTCAGGGCTCTTAAAATGCGTGACATGCTTGCCCGTCACCAGATCGTTCACAGCATGAGCCGACCGGGCTACTGCACGGACAATGCAGAGGTAGAGTCCTTCTTCAAAAGCCTGAAAGGAGAACTGCTGCACGCAACCAGCTTTGTCACGCTTCGCCAATTAAGACACCATATAAAACACTATATTGAGCGCTTTTATAATACCGAGCGGCTGCACAGCAGCCTTGGTTACCGGACTCCTCGGGAGTTCGAGAGCGCTAACTGATGGGGGCGTGTCCATTTGTTTGGGGGAATACCATTCCGGGCCTTTGGCCCTCCACCGGACGCCCTTGTCAGGGCTGACCTGCCCCCAACTTTCTAATCCATCGTGAT
>ERZ1699656.37-NODE-37-length-27263-cov-177.559016_pt1 | contig 27263 bp, 30 predicted proteins | sample MGYA00581514_ERZ1699656 | MGnify/ENA primary metagenome ERZ1699656 (study PRJEB42348, sample SAMEA6618691) | metagenome | isolation source: Polyester-degrading enrichment culture growing on monomer 1,4-butanediol, B | collected 2019-04-14 ...
GGGGTTGGCGGCAGTAACCCGGTCGCCGTTCCTCGAAAAGGCGTTTTAGCAGTGAAAACCGGAAAAGACCGAGGCAAAAGAAGTGGATCGTGAAAACAAGGGGGCATTCCTGGCTCGAAGGAAAAAGCACTCCACATTGACGGCCGGGCTATACCATCCCACGCCCGAAGTCATGATGACCGAATACTGGGGTGTGTTCGTGGATAATACGCCATACATCCTACTGCTATCTGACAACCAGCGGAGCGCTCGCGAGAACGCTGAGCGGCTGGCCGAATCTGCGAATTTCCGGACGCTCCTTGAAGCAACGCTGACAGCCTGCAAGGCAATCGAAGCGAGGGCTGTTGACGGTCGGACTGTAAATTGGGGGGAGCAGCTCACCGTGATCAGCGCCAGTCGCTCGGGCGATGTGGAAACCGGGACCAGGGAAATCGGCGAGATCAGGGCAATCCTGATGCCCGGTTGTCATCAGGCCATAGCGGATACCCTCTGCATAGACACTACCCTCGCGACCATCATTGATGCGGATTTTCCCCAGGTGTCAGATTTTGAAGAGTTACCAGAACTGTCCGAGCGTGATGTGCAGATGTCGCTGGGGAATCTGGAGGCCCGCAAACATCCCCGTGGGGGCCATTAAAGATCCGTTCTTTCTACGGGCTTGAGGTGTCTTCCGAAACCGGCCATCAGGCGAGGCGGATTCGATAGCGGGTAATGCCGTGGCTCTCTTCCCGAGTCCACTCAATCCGGTGGCCAGTGATCTCACACAGGGCTTGAAGGTCTTTGCGGCCGGTGGGGTCGTCCGCCAGAAAATCTACCTGTGTACCGCTGGGCAGGTCTTTGATCCGTTTTTTGAAGCGCAGGATGGGAAGGGGGCATACCAGACCGACGGCGTCGATCTGGTATGCATTGGGCTGATCAGTCAAGGCGAACGCTCTCGGCGCTGGTTTGTGCGGCCGACGACCAGCCAAACTGGTTAAGCACCAGCGGTGCCGCCGTAGCAATCAGCAGAGCTGCGACAAACGCGGAAATCATGACCTTCACGATGATCCTCCTTTGCCTTGTTTGGCCTCAACTTCAGCTACCCACAGGTCGTGGTGCTGGCGAGCCCACTCGAGATCAACCTGCCCGTTGCCCATGGCGTCGAACGCGCCTTCCATACCGACGGAGCCGATGTAGATATGGGCGATGATAGCCAGCATCATCACAAACGCCACAATCGAGTGCCAGATGTTCGCGTACTGCATCTCTTCATGGGGTGCGAGATCGGTCGGGAAGCTGGTTCCCAGAACGCTGTTGATCACCGCGAATGTGTCGGCAAACATCGGCATCTGGAACGGAAAGAGCAGTGACAAACCTGACAGGGATACCGAGAAGCCCAGAATCATCACCGTCCAGAAAATGATCTTCTGGCCGGCATTGAACTTCTTCGCGGAGGGGTGGCCTTTGGTAAAGATACCGCCGCCAGCCTTGATCCACTGCCAATCGAGTTTGTTGGGTATGTTATGGGCAACCCACATCACGAAGGTCATCACCAGGCCGAGCATGAACGCCCAGGCCACGTTGTTATGCAGCCATTTGGAACCGGCGGCCAACGTGGCAAACGCGTCCGGCCCCATAACCGGAATCAGGAAGCTGCGTCCCATCAGGGTGATCAGCCCCGTCAGGCCGAGTGCGATGAACGAGCCGGCCAGCAACCAGTGACCAAAGCGCTCGACAGCCTTGAACCGCTCAATGGTGGTACCTGCAGGCCCGCCATCAATCATGATTTTGCCGCGAACAAAATAGAACACCACCAGCAGGCCGATGATCGCGAGCAGTGCGCCGCCGCCATAGGTGATCATCGGGCCTTCCCGAAGCTTCCACCAGGGCATGCCGCCGTCCTGAATCAGCACATCGGCGGCTGGGCCGCGTACCTGAGTGGTTGGCTCAATTTCGTTGTAGCGGATAGCCCGCCAGTTCTCCGAGTCGGAGACGCCGCCCCGGGTTCCCAAAGGCGCCGAGACAGAGGGTGCGTTCTCCGGATTACCGAGGTTCTGGGAGCGGAAACTGTCGTCGACTTCCAGCTGCTTTTGGCGTCGCAGGATGTCTTCGAGGGTTTGAGCCCCACCGGTTGCGCTTCGTTCCGGTTCGGGAATGTCCTGCGCCCAGACAGGATTAAATAACAGCGTCGCTAGCACCAGGGCGACGACGCCTATCAGTTTTTTGTTCATCTAGAGCACTCCAGCGGAATCAGCAAGAAGAAATCTATGCCGTAACCGAATTCGGGGCTCCGAAGAGCCCCAAATCCGTCAGGCCAATTTATGCACCCTTCTTCTCGTAGGCAGTGCCCCATCCCCACGCACCGGAACCGAAACCACGGTTCACAATACGCTGGCGATAGATATCCGCAACATCGTCGCCGTCACCGGCCAACAGGGCTTTGGTTGAGCACATTTCCGCACAGATCGGCAGTTTGCCCTCAGCAATACGGTTACGACCGTACTTCTGGAACTCAACAGTGGAATTGTCTTCTTCCGGCCCGCCTGCACAGAACGTGCACTTGTCCATCTTGCCCCGGCTGCCAAAGTTGCCCGCTTGCGGGAACTGCGGCGCACCGAACGGGCATGCGTAGAAGCAATAGCCACAACCGATACACAGGTCCTTGGAGTGGAGCACGACACCGTCTTCGGTCTGGTAGAAGCAATCCACCGGACAGACCGCCATGCAAGGCGCGTCTGAACAGTGCATGCATGCTACCGAGATCGAACGCTCTCCGGGTTTGCCATCTTCGATGGTTACCACGCGGCGACGGTTGATGCCCCAGGGGACCTCGTGCTCGTTCTTACAGGCCGTTACGCATGCATTACATTCGATGCAGCGCTCGGCGTCGCAAAGGAATTTTGCTCTTGCTTGTCCTTCAAGTGCCATGGTCTACACCTCTTGTTATGCCGGCATGATCGAACACAGGGTGGCTTTGGTCTCTTGCATCTGCGTGACCGAGTCATACCCGTATGTTTGAACCGTGTTGGTGGATTCGCCCAGAACGATGGGGTCGGCGCCCTTGGGATACTTGTCCCGCAGGTCCTTGCCCTGATAATGACCGCCGAAGTGGAATGGCATGAACGCCACGCCTTCTCCGACCCGTTCTGTGACCATGGCCTTGACCTTGATCTTGGCTCCTTCTGGGCCATGCACCCAAACGTCACTGCCATCACGGACGTTCAGATTGTTGGCGTCGCGAGGATTGATCTCGATGAACATATCCTGCTGAAGTTCCGCCAGCCAGGGGTTCGAGCGGGTTTCGTCACCACCACCCTCGTACTCAACCAGACGGCCGGAGGTAAGGATGATCGGGAACTCCTTGCTGAAATCCTTCTGCTGGATGGATTCATACATGGTCGGAACCCGCCAGAAGGTCTTGTCTTCGTAGGTCGGGTAGTCGGCCACGAGGTCGCGACGGTTGGTGTACAGGGGCTCGCGGTGCAGCGGTACCGGGTCCGGGAAGTTCCAGACGATGGCACGGGCCTTGGCATTGCCGAACGGCGCGCACTCATGCTTGATGGCCACTCGCTGGATGCCGCCAGAGAGGTCGGTTTTCCAGTTGGTGGAGGGGCCTGCCACTGCTTCAATGCTGGCTCGCTCTTCGGCGGTGAGGTCACCATCCCAGCCCAGGTCCATCAGCATCTGCATGGTGAACTCGGGGTAGCCATCCTTGATTTCCGAGTTCTTGGAGTAAACACCGTCTGCCAGAATGTTCTGGCCGTTGTGTTCAACACCGAAACGGGCCCGGAACGTCAGGCCGCCCTCGGAGACTGGCAAGGACATGTCGTACAGGTTGGCGGTGCCCGGATGGTTCATCTCGGGGGTGCCCCAGCACGGCCACGGCATGCCGTAGAAATCACCATCGCAAGGTCCACCCACGGCACGCAGTGTGGTCTTGTCGAAGTGATGCTGATACTGCATGTGCTTCTTGAGGCGCTCCGGAGACTGGCCGGTATAGCCGATGGTCCACATGCCGCGGTTGAATTCGCGGGTGATGTCTTCAATCGATGGCTCGTCTCCGTCAATGGCGATGTTGCGGAACATGCGATCGGTAAAGCCGAACTTGTCCGCAAACAGCTTCATGATTTCGTGGTCGACCTTGGAGTCGAACAGCGGTTCAACCACCTTCTCCCGCCACTGAAGTGAGCGGTTGGAAGCGGTCACCGAGCCGTAAGTCTCGAACTGGGTCGTGGTGGGCAGCAGGTATGCGCCTTCCTTACGATCATGCAGCACCGCAGAGACAGTGGGGAAGGGATCCACCACGACCAGCAGGTCGAGCTTCTCCATGGCTTCCTTCATTTCTGTCATCCGGGTCTGGGAGTTGGGCGCGTGGCCCCACAGAACCATGGCGCGGGTGTTATCCGGCTGCTCAAGGTTTTCCTTGGCTTCCAGAACACCGTCAATCCAGCGGGAGACCGGAATGCCCTTCTCGTTCATCATCGCCTTGGATTTGCCGTCTTTATCCATAACGGCGAAGCGGCCCTTCAGGTAGTCCAGATCCTCTTCCCAGACCCGGGCCCAGTGAGCCCAAGAGCCTGCAGAGAGGCCGTAGTAGCCGGGCAGGGTATCGGCGAGTACGCCCAGATCCGTTGCGCCCTGAACGTTGTCGTGACCGCGGAAGATGTTAGTACCGCCGCCTGCTACGCCCATGTTGCCGAGGGCCAGCTGCAGAACGCAGTAGGCACGCGTGTTGTTGTTACCATTGGTGTGCTGGGTGCCACCCATGCACCAGATGACAGTGCCGGGCCGATTGTTGGCGAGAGTGCGAGCTACGCGCTCAAGCTGTGCGCCAGGCGCACCGGTAACACGCTCCACTTCTTCGGGGTTCCAGCGCTTCACTTCCTCGCGGATGTCCTCCATGCCGTATACGCGGGTACGGATGAACTCTTTGTCTTCCCAGCCGTTCTCGAAGATGTGCCAGAGAATGCCCCACACCAGCGCAACGTCTGAGCCCGGACGAAAACGTACAAATTCGTCGGCATGGGCTGCTGTGCGAGTGAAGCGCGGATCGCAGACGATCAGCGGCGCGTTGTTTTCTTCCTTCGCCTTAAGCACGTGCAACAGCGACACCGGGTGCGCTTCAGCGGGGTTGCCCCCGATGATGAAGATCGCCTTGGACTTGTGGATGTCGTTGTAGGAATTGGTCATCGCGCCGTAGCCCCAGGTGTTGGCTACGCCGGCAACCGTGGTCGAGTGACAGATACGGGCCTGGTGATCAACGTTGTTGGTGCCCCAGTAGGCGGCAAACTTCCGGAACAGGTAGGCCTGCTCGTTGTTGAACTTGGCACTGCCGAGCCAGTAAACGGAATCGGGGCCGCTCTCCTCGCGGATCTGCAGCATCTTGTCGCCGATTTCGTTGATGGCCTGGTCCCAGGGAATCTTCTGCCACTGGCCGTTGACCATCTTCATGGGGCTCTTCAGACGGCGCTCGCCGTGGGCGTGCTCCCGAACCGATGCGCCCTTGGCGCAGTGGGCGCCCATGTTGAAGGGGCTGTCCCAGCCCGGTTCCTGGCCGGTCCAGACGCCGTTCTGTACTTCCGCCTCGACGGTACAGCCGACCGAGCAGTGCGTACACACCGATTTCTTGACGACCACTTCACCGCCACCGGTGGCTGGAGCTGCCGCTTCAACCCGACCCGATGTCAGCGACAGTGCCGCCAGACCACCCACTGCGACACCAGACGTTGTCAGGAATTGACGACGATCCAGCGTTTTCGCAGCGAGAGAAGAAAGCAAAGAGCCTGCACGGGGGCCTTTCGCTACCCCGTTGGTCTTCTTCCTTAACATGTCGTATACCTCTCTCTTTTATTATTCTCGTTTTTCCGGAAAGCTCAGTCTCTCAAGGGCCTTTCGCAACCTTGATCAACTCAGACCACCGTTAAAAGCGAGCCGATTCGAAATATTTACGTGTGTGTTCGGTATCACGTAATCCGCGGCTTTTCGGTGCGTCTGTTCTGACGACCTCGGCTGCGGCGTTCGGTGCAACCGTCGCTGCCACCGCAGCCGGAGCTGCGAAAGCGGCCATTTTCAGGAAATGGCGACGGCTGTTTTCACGCTTCGGGTTGTCCATTGGACACCTCCCCCTGGGTTAAGGGACCTGTCGGTCCCGGTTACTGAATTGCAAAGGCTTCGGCTTCCACTGCCATGAAGGCTCGGCCAAGCGAGCCCAACGGCGCGTAGAAGATGGCACTTTGCGCTTCTTCCAAGTCGGTAAAAAACAGTTCTGCCCACTTCGCCAAATGGGCATCAAAAAAAGCTTTCTGGGAGGCCAAACCGCTGTCGCAGGGAAATTCGCCGGTGATAATCCCGGCCATGATTTCACACAGGGTGCAGATGTGGTCTTCCGGTTCCTTGACGTCGCTGCGGGCTTTGATACCACGTGACCGCAAATCGGTTCTGAGCTCGGCCAGGGGCTTTTCGTTCAGGAAGCCGGTGAGGTAGTAGCTGGCATAGGGAAGGAGCTCACCCCTGCCCAGACCGACGAACAGGTTGTTGAACTCCCGCTCGAGATCGTAGGGGTTGGTGCGCTCTGCGAGCTTGGCCAGGTTCTTCGAGGCGGTGCCGAGAGGTGTGTCGTCCCCCTGCAACGAGGCCAGACCTTGCAGCAATTCCGCCGAGGGTGGTCGGTCAAGCAGGACGCCCAGCAGCTGATAAATTTGGGCCCGCGCTCTATCTTCGTCAGTGATTGAGCGCGGGCACTGGATTTCGGCCGTGTCAGTCAAGTCGTTTTCCTTCTAATTATTATGTGCGCTCTCTCACACTATCCTAGTACACAAACAAGAATAGTGGGGTAAGCCACGTTTATTTCGCCAATAGGTGAAATGTATTCTGCTAATAGTCAAAACGCATGCGAGGGCGGAATCGCGGTTCCGGCACCTCTTCTGATTGGCTGTTCTCCGGTTGTGCTGGCACTCGGTTGGTCAGCTCCGCCTGCCCGGTATGGTCGTCCTGCTCAATGGCTGCCTGTTCATCCCCATGCCCGTCAGCTTCCGCCTGACCGGTGACCGGGGATTCGGCATCGGCCGGGGAGGGTTGGGCCAACGACTGCACTGGTTCATCAATGACATCCGCCGCCTTTTTGGCTTTATCCACCAGCCCTTCGCCGACCCGATAGAGTGATTTCACGGTTTGCCCGGCCGTCGACGCCAGGGTGTAATCCTCGTCGTAGTCATTCAGCCCATCGAGTACCGCCAGCACCGGATTGGATTTCCAGAGGCTTCTCAGGGCCTTTCGGCGCAGGAACTCGGGTATTTCCTTACGCATGAATCCGGTGATATCCGTTCCGATCTCAATGGACGACGGATCGGGCAGTCCGTACTTCTCCAGAAGCTCCGGTTCTGACAGGCTCTCGTTAATGGCGAGTTCCTGTTCCTCCGGGGCCGGTTCGGCTTGCTCCGGCGCCGGAGGCGGCGTGGGTTCTACCGTTCTGTTGGCTTCTGCCTTTTTGCGCGCCCAGCGCTGCCAGCGTGATTCGACCATTACTGTAACCTGGGTTTCTTGATGTTGGCGGGAGCCCGGTACACATCGCTTTCCTGCCGAATACGTGGATCACCCTTGGCGTCTTCCACCGCGTCCACGCGCACCTCATCCCGGCGCCGTTTCTTGAACGGCTCCTCGATGTAATGCATGTCGACAAATTCCTTGATCCAGGCGGCCAGGGATTCCGGGATGGGGACGGCTTCAACAATGCTTTCGCCGCTGTCCAGGGAGTCCAGAGCCTCGTGGGCGCTGGCGGTAACGGTGCTGACCGCCCAGCCTGAGGGCGACTGGCCGGTGACGTCTCGGTCCAGGATGATCCAGACGGAAGGCGTGCTCATGTTGAGGGAGACGAGATAACCTTCGACATCGGCACGGAACAGCTCCATAGTGACCGTGCCGGCGTGGTAATCGACCACCTCGCCCTCGCGTACCAGTTCTTTCCAGAAGGCGTCCGGTGCCCCGGGGATGACAGCAACAGGTTTCCAGACGTGTTTCGCCCACCGCGTTACCCCCGGCGATCGGCGAACAACGGCACCCACCTGCAATGCTCGTTTCCAGTGATCGGTTCTACTGCTCATGATGTGTCTCTTTTTGTTATAGATAAAAGCTAGCAGGGCTCCAACAATTATCCAATTGTCCGAAAGTAGATGGCTGTGGCATGCTCGAAATAAGAGAGTGATTCGTATACGTATAACAACAACGAACAGAGTAAAGTTCCTGATGACATCAAAAAAATCTCTATTGCTGTGCACCTGCGACAAGAGCCAGGGCTTCAATTCCGAGGCCCTTCAGGCGGTTGCGGGTGCCGAGCAGGTCGTCGCGGTAGACCAGCTGTGCGGCAACGATATGAAAGTCGCAGCCGAGCACCTGGGCGCCAGCAACGACGTGCTTATCGCCTGTGGCCAGCAGGCAGCGCTGTTCGAGCGCCTGGCCGAGGACATTCACGCCGAGATCCAGCATGTAGCGCCACTGCACACCATCGATATACGTGACCGGGCGGGTTGGAGTTCTGCCGATGCCAACCCCAAGCGGTTGGAAGCCAAACAGGCGGCCCTGGTGGCCGCAGCCCAGTTGCCAGGGCCCACCGCCCCGGCGAAAAGCATCCAGTCCAACGGCGTCTGTTGCATCGTGGGCCCCACCGAGCAAGCCATCCGCATGGCCGGGTTGGTACAGGATGAGCTGGGCGTTACCTGTGTGGTCAACGATGCCGGCCCCATCCAGTTGCCATCGGCCGCCTACGACGTGGCCAAGGGTCAACTGACTAGCGCTTATGGCGCCCTCGGCAACTTCAAGCTGGAGTTCGCCGGGTTGCAGACCCTGCATCCGGCCGGTCGGGGTGAGCTGGGTTACACGCCGGCGCAGACAACGGCTCGCAGCGAGTGCGACGTGTTTATTGATCTGCGCGGTGGCGCGCCGGCCTTCCCCAGCCACGAGAAGCGCAATGGGTATTTCTGGGCCGATCCGAACAAAGCCGGCGAGCTGGAACGCATTGCCCTCACAGCCAGGGAAATGGTGGGCGAGTTCGAAAAAACCGTCTTTTTCCGGCTGGAAGAGTCCCTGTGTGCCCATTCCCGGGCTAACAAGCCGGGCTGTACCCGGTGCCTGGACGTTTGCCCCACGGAAGCGATCTTCTCTGCCGGCGACCACATCCAGATCGATTCTGACATCTGCGCAGGTTGTGGCTCATGCGCGGCGGTTTGCCCCACATCCGCAGTCACCATGAACGAAACGCCCTACGAGGCTATAGTCAAAGTCATGGACGTGATGGCGAAGACCTATCGCGAGCACACTCACGAATCGCCACGCCTGGTATTCCATACCCTGGGCGCCGGCTCGGAAGCCATCACCTACCTGGCTCGCTACGACGATGGCCTGGCCGACGATCTGATCCCACTCGGACTGGAACATGTGGACCGTATTGGCCACGCCGAGATCATGGCGGCGTTCGGTGCCGGTTATGCCGAAGTGCTGATTCTGGCAGACAACGAACTGGATCGTCGGGCCCTGGCGGCCGAAGTAGAACTGGCCCAGGCCATGCTCAAAGGCACCCATAACTCGCCAAGCCGGGTTCGGGTGATTGATGCCATCGAGTTGTCCGCGCCGGGCGACAACGCGGGACGGGTCAGCGAGCCGGTGCTGCTGGTGGGCGGCCGTCGCGACATTACCCGGGTGACCGCCACAGCCATGGCGGAGAAGGTGGACGAGCCGATCCCGCTGCCGAAGGGTGCGCCATACGGTGCCATCGAGATTGATTCAGACAAATGCACTCTGTGCCTCGCCTGCGTTTCCCTGTGCCCCACCGGCGCACTGGGGGATCATCCGGACCGGCCGGAAGTGCAGTTCACCGAGAACGCCTGTGTGCAGTGTGGTATCTGCGACAGCACCTGCCCCGAAACGGCGATCACGCTCAAGCCGCAGCTGGATCTGTCAAAGGCCGCGCTCAGCCCGAGGGCTTTGCATGGCGAAGAACCGTTCGAGTGCATCCAGTGCGGCAAACCGTTTGGTGTGGCCAGTACCATCAACCGGATTGTCGAAAAGCTGGAGAACCAGCACTGGATGTACACCAAATCTGATAATGTCCAGCTCATCAAGATGTGCGACGACTGCCGGGTGAAAGCGCAGTTCCATGGCGACACGGCGCCCATGGCTGGCGCCGCCAGACCCAGGGTTCGTACCAGTGATGACTACCGGGACAATTGATTGATAGACAGGAATTTCCATGGTCCAGTACACCGAAGTAGGAAAAAGTAACCTGATTGGCACCGATGCGCCCCGGCCACAGGACAAGAACCCCAAGGGCGTGGATCGTATTATTGCGGTTGCCTCAGGCAAGGGCGGGGTGGGGAAATCCACCGTGTCCTCCAATCTGGCCGTGGCCATGGCGTCCAAGGGCCTGAAAGTCGGCCTGCTGGATGCCGACGTCTATGGCCCCAGCCAGCCGAGGATGCTGGGTGTGTCGGGCCGACCTTCCAGCCCGGACGGCAACACCATCCTGCCGCTTCGCAACCACGGCGTGACCCTTATGTCACTCGGGCTGATGACCTCCGAAGAGGAAGCCATTGTCTGGCGCGGACCCATGCTGATGGGCGCTCTGCAGCAAATGATGAACCAGGTGGACTGGGGAAGGCTGGACGTGTTGCTGGTGGATCTGCCGCCGGGCACGGGCGATGTCCAGATGACCCTGAGCCAGAAGTTTTTCGTGGCCGGCGCCATCGTGGTGTCGACGCCCCAGGACATTGCCCTGATGGATGCACGCAAAGGCATCGACATGTTCAAGCGCATGGACGTGCCATTGTTCGGCCTGGTGGAGAACATGGCTTCTTTCATCTGCGATGGCTGCGGCAAGGAGCATCATCCCTTCGGCCACGGTGGTGCCCGGGCTGAGGCCGAGAAGCTGGGGGCACCGTTCCTCGGTGAAATTCCTCTGGATCTCGATATCAGGATCGGCTCCGATGGCGGGGTGCCCATTGTGGTGTCCAAGCCCGACAGTCCGCAGGCCCAGGCTTTCCAGCGGCTGGCCGATCAAATCATTGCCTCCGAACAATACGCCCGGGCCGTCCAATGATCATTGAGTCTCCCCGTTTCCCACCGCTACTGAGCGGCGAGGTTGTGCCCCCGCATACGGATCCTTTCGATAAGGCCGTCAGCCGCGCCATCGCCGGCGTGGATTCCGGCACCATTTTCTATTCCGAGGCCGTGGATACCCTGCGCGCGGCACTGGTGCTGGCGCCCGAGACGCCGTTGGAAGAGGCCATTCAGGCGGTGTACGTGGCCCAGATAGGTCTGGCCGAGAGCCTTGGCGCACTGGCGCCGCCCGAGGTGCCGGTGCAGTTCCAGTGGCCTGACCGCATCAAGGTCAACGGGGCCCTGTGTGGCAGCGTCAGGTTTGCGGCCGATGTGTCCGACCCCAAAGAAACGCCGAACTGGCTGGTGATCGGTATCGTGGTGCCCTTCACCCATCCTGGCGGCGAGCCGGGTGAAACGCCGGATCAGACTTGCCTGTACGAAGAGGGCTGTGTAGAGATAATGCCCATGGCGTTGCTGGAGAGCTGGTCCAAGCATACGCTGTTATGGCTGACCTATTTTTTGGACAGCGGGTTCGAGCGGGTTCATAACGAGTGGCGTCCGCGCTGCGATACTATTGGCAAGCGCATCGAGGAACCCCGAGCCGGCCTGTTTGTGGGGCTGGACGAAAAAGGGCGCATGCTGTTGCGCCAGGATGTGATGACCGAAACTGTTAGCCTGATTGATTATGCGGAGCATCTATGAAACTGGCCCGAACCTTGAGACTGGACATTTCCGATGAAAACGTCTTCGAGCGGCCGGCACCCAGTGGGGAGTGGGCCATTTCCGGCGGCTTCGAGTTTTCCAACTGGACCGAGGCGGACCTGACAGGCAAAGCCCGGCAGGCCTTCACCAATGGCTGGTACAGCATTGAGTCGGGCGGTCGTGCCAGCTTTGTTGGCGTGTGCGACATTACCGAGCCGGAGCTGGAGCGGCTTCGCCAGACGCTCGCGCAGACTTTTGTGGAGATCTATGGCGCGCCGGACATCGAGGCCGCTTACCCGGTGGCCTGTGAAGAAATCGACCAGATGCGCAGCATGTGCGAGGACTTTGAGGACAACACCCTGCTCATGGTTAGCCGCACCCTGACCGACCTGGGCGTTGAGGAAACCTACCGCTCCCGCAGCCCGCAGGATGCCTCACTGGAGGCCTTTGCGGTCCACGGCAGCGTTGACTGATTACAGACCGAAGCTCCCGTAGGGAATGAACCGGACGGGGGTGCCGGGCTCGATCAGCTGGGCGCTCTCATCCAGTTCCACCAGCCCCTCGGACCAGGCCAGACCGGTCACCCGGCCAGAGCCTTCCGAGCCGAATACCTCGACCTTCCCATCGCGAACCCGTGCCCGCAGCATCTCGCTGCGCCCGGGTTTTTTGTTCTTCGAGAAGTCAGCCGGCATGACATACGCCTGAGGCTCGAACCATTCGGCCCCTGCCAACAATGCCATGGCCGGAGCACCAAACCTCAGCGCACAGACCCACGCGGCCACCGGGTTACCCGGCAGACCGACTACCGGCGTGCCCCGGAACATGGCAAGCGCCAGAGGACGGCCGGGTTTGATGGCAATGCGCCAGTTACTGATGTCACCGTGTTCTTTCAGGGTTTTCGACACATGATCCTCGTCGCCGGCGGACACGCCGCCGCTGGTCAGGATCAGGTCACACTGCTCCGCGCCCCGCTCCAAGGCTGCCTTGACCTCCTCGGCCCGGTCCAGCACATGACCAAGATCCACGAGTTCGTAGCCGAGTTGTGATACCAGGGCACTGAGCATAGGGCGATTGGCGTCATAGATCTGCCAGTCTGTGACGGGTGCGCCCACCGGCTTTACCTCATCACCAGTGGACAGCACGCCCACCCTTAGCCGCTGATAAACATCAACGGCTTCCACGCCCACGCTTGCAAGCACTGAAATCTGGGTCGGACTGAGCCGGGTTCCGGCAGTGAGAATCCGGTCCTCGACTTTGATGTCTTCACCGGCTTTGCGGGCATTGGCGCCTGCTTTTAGCGTACCGTTCAAATGCAACTGGCCATCCCGGACTTCGCAGTCTTCCTCCAGAACCACGGTATCCGTGCCGGCGGGAATAACCGCGCCTGTCAGAATCCGGATTGCGTATCCCTTGGGCACCTGCCCCATGTAAGGCTCGCCGGCGGCGCTGCGGCCATCCACCAGAGGCAGGGTGCAGGGCACGTCCGTTAACGGCCCGGCAAGAGCATAGCCATCCACGGCGGAATTGGTGCTTGGGGGATGAGCCCGGGGCGCATAGACATCACTCGCCAGGATTCGGCCGTTCACCTGTGACAGCGGAACCTCACGCTCCACCTCCACCACGGGATGCAACCTTGAACGCAACCGCTCAAGGGCTTCTTCGACCGGCGTCCAGTTCACGCCCGGGGGAAGGGCAAAACAGTCATTGCGAAGCGGCTTCATGACTCTCTCGCTGGTGGCTGTACATGATCAATAATAAAATCGGCAATGCCGGTGACGTCATTGATATCGAACAAAGGCCCGGAAAAATCGGCGGCATAGTCGCTGGCAACGGCGATGATGTTGGCGTCTTCCCGGTAAAGGGGCGATCGGCCCGATTCCTGCCGGTGTACTTCAATCTTCGGGTGCGCGTGGGTTTTGTAACCCTCTACCACAACCCAGTCGCAGGGCGACAGGCGGGCCAGCAAATCCTCCAGTGAGGGCTCACCTGCGCCCCGCAGCTCGTGCATGATGGCAATGCGCTGACCTCCCGCCAGGATCACCTCGCGGGCACCGGCTTCACGGTGTTTGTAGCTGTCCGTTCCGGGCTGATCCACGTCCACCATGTGGTGGGCGTGCTTGATCGAGCTGACCGTTAACCCCCGGCCGGACAGTTCGCGAATCAGAGCGGCTGCCAGTGTGGTCTTGCCGGAGTTTTTCCAACCTACGATGCCTATAACGTTCACTTCAGATGCTGCTCCGCCCAGGCCAGATCGTCCGGGGTGTTGATGTTGAAAAAATCGCCCTCGTCAAAAACCACCAGAGTTTCGCCCTGGGCCTGTGTCCACTGGCGGATCTTGCGTACGCCCTCGTTCAGGGCGGCTCTCAGATCGTCCCTCAAAGCGACCCGCCAGCGCCCGAAGGTGGGCTGTGGCAGTCGGCCGCGCTCGGGGTCTGGCGTGGCTGCCAGCACCACCGGGGTGTCATGTTCCGCCAGTCTGGCAGCCAGATCCCTGGGAAAGGACGGTGTGTCGGCGGCCACGCTGATGAGCCATTCGTGGCCCTGTTCGGCGGCCCAGTCCATGCCCGCGAGTACGCCGGCAAGCGGGCCGGGGAAGCCTTCGATGGAGTCCGCCACCACCGGCAGATCCAGGTCGTCGAACCGGCTTAAATCCCCGTTGGCATTCAATACCACGGCATCGACCTGAGGGGTGATCCGTTCGATTACCCGCTGGATCAACGACTGGTCGCCGAGCATGAGCCTGCCTTTGTCGCCACCACCCATGCGGTTTGCCTGGCCGCCGGCCAGGATAACTGCACATTGGCTCATGCAGTGCCTCCGTCAATCATGTTGAGCGCCTTTTCGACGTAGCTTCTTGTCTTCATCGGGTACCTGCGACAAGTCCTGATCGAACACCAGGCGGTGCTGGCCGCTCAGGCAGGTGAATTTCTTGCCACGCATCCGGCCGATCAGGGTCAGCCCGACCTGGCGGGCAATGTCGACCCCCCAGGCGGTGAAGCCCGAGCGGCTGATCAGAGTGGGAATGCCCATCAGGGATGTTTTTATCACCATCTCCGAGGTCAGGCGGCCGGTGGTATACAGAACCTTGTCTGCGGCCGAAATGTTATTCAGGTGCATCCAGCCGGCAATTTTATCGACCGCGTTGTGCCTTCCAACATCCTCCATGTATGCCAGGATTGTTTGTCCCTGGCAAAGCGCGGTGCCGTGGATGGCGCCGGTTTCCATATACAGACTGGGGGTGTGGTTGATCTGATAGGAAAGATCGTAAAAGGTGCTGGTGTGCACCGGCGTATCCGGCAGTGACAGGCCTTCCAGCCCGGCCATCATGTCACCGAACACCGTACCCACGGCGCAACCGGAGGTGCGGGTTTTCTTTTCCAGCTTGTCCTCGACATCGGTAACGCCTGACGTGCGCACCACCGCAACCTCGAGTTCTTCGTCAAAATCGATCCCGGTGACCGTGTCTGTTTCTTTCAGCATGCCCTGGTTGAGCAGGAAGCCGAGTGCCAGATACTCCGGATGGTCGCCGATGGTCATGGCTGTGACGATCTCCTGGCTGTTCAGGTAGATGGTCAGGGGGCGTTCCTCGATCACGCTGATCGATTTGGCCTCGCCGTTCTCGTCCACGCCCTCCACTGGGCGGGACAGACGGGGATCCTTGGGATCGGGAAGTACGGGATCAATCGTCATTTTTGTTATAGCCGTTTCCTGGTCGTACTGGAATGGATGTTGTACGGAGATTGCCAGAGATTAGCCTATTTGGCATTGAGGAAAAACAGCTGCTTTTTGCCAATAAAAAACCCCGGCAATGCCGGGGTTCGATCTGGGCAGGGTAAACAGACGCTCAGTTCAGTCGCACTTGATCCTTTTGCCTCACTGGGCGTTCGGGAAGAACAGTTGCTGCCCGTCCACTTTGAAGTCGGCAATCGCCTGCTGGCCTTCTTCCGACAGCAGCCAGTTGTGCCACTTGGCTGCCAGGTCGTGTTTGAGGTGTGGGTGCTTTTCTTCGGAGAGCAGCAAGCTGCCGTACTGGTTAAAAAGTACTTTGTCGCCCGAGAACAGCAGCTCGAGATTCTGGCGATTTTCGAACGCGACCCAGGTAGCACGGTCGGACATCACATAGGCGTCCATGCCGGCGGCGGTGTTCAGGGTCGGACCCATGCCGCTACCCAGTTCCCGGTACCAGCTGCCGCCCGGCTCCACGCCGGCGTTTTCCCAAAGCCTGAGCTCGGCTCGGTTGGTGCCGCTGTCATCGCCTCGCGATGCAAACGGTGCCTCTGCTTCGGCGATGGCAGAGAAGGCTTCGGCGGCGCTTTCCGCGTTACGGATTTTGGCGGGATCGTCTTTCGGGCCGATCAGCACGAAGTCGTTGTACATAACGTCTGCCCGCTCGGTGGCAAAGCCGTTGTCCACAAACCGTTTTTCCCCGGCGGTGTCATGCACCAGCAGGCTGTCGGCGTCGCCCCGGCGGGCGAGCTCAAACGCCTGGCCGGTGCCGACGGCTACAACGCGAACTTCAATACCGGTCGCCTCCTCAAACTTGGGCAGGATCGAGTCGAACAGGCCGGAGTTCTGGGTGGACGTGGTTGAGGCCAGCGTAATGTAGTCGTCGGCCTGGGCACTGAAGGTCAGGCCCATGGTCGTTACGGCTGCCAGAACCAGATTCAGGGTTTTTTTCATCTTGTTCTCTCCTTTGTCGTGTCTTATTCGTAGAGCGAGCGATGGTTCGGTACGTTTATTTTCTTGGTGGGTGATCAGGCCACGAGCTCTCCGCTCAGGAAGGCTTGTGCCTGGCGCGAAGCAGGGGCGCTGAAAAAGATGTCGGCCGGCGTGTGCTCCTGCACTTTTCCGCCGGCGAGAAACAGCACGTCCCCGGCCAGCCTCCGGGCCTGATGCAGGTCATGGGTTGTCATTACGATGCGTGTTCCTCTCTCGTGAAATTCCTGAACGGCGGCTTCCACGTCCTTTATGGCAGCGGGGTCCAGTGCGGACGTGGGCTCATCCAGAAACAGTACCGAGGGTGAAAGAGCCCAGGCCCGGGCCAGAGCGAGGCGCTGCTTCTCGCCACCCGATAACACCCGGGCGGGCGTATCGGCACAGGCGGACAGGCCGAAGCGTGCCAGGGCTTCCCGTGCCAGCTCTGCACGCCGCTTGCGTGGCACGTTATTGACGGCCAGCGCGTGCGTGAGGTTGGCCAGTGCGGAACGGCGCAGAAGAACCGGGGTCTGGAATACCATGGCCTGGCGGGGTGTTTCGTCACCGGACCAGGTTATGGCTCCCTCCGTTGCCGCGAGCAGCCCGTGAGCCAGGCGCAGCATCAGGCTCTTGCCCGCGCCATTGGGGCCCATCACCAGTGTGGGGCCGGTGCCGTCCAGCGTGAATGAGCAGGGTCCAAAAAGCTGGTGGCCGAGAAGGTTGAACTCGACGTTGTCAAAGCGCAGCGAAGGCGGTGCACTGAGTTCGATTGGTCTGTTAACGGGCACGTTCAACGATGTCATCCCATGCGCCTCTTGGCCGTTTCACTCAGAATGTACGCAGTGGCGTTGATCGCCATGACAAGCGTCAGCAGGACAATGCCGAGGCCCAACGCCAGGGGCAGGGCGCCCTTGCTGGTCTCAAGCACAATGGCCGTTGTCATGACCCGGGTGACGCCGTCAATGTTGCCGCCAACCATCATGACCGCGCCGACTTCCGCGCTCGCTCGGCCGAACCCTGCGAGCAGAACCGTGAGCAGGGCAAAGCGGGCGTCCCATAGCAGAGTGGGCATCATGCGAGCCTTCGACATGCCCAGAGAGACGAATTGCTCGCGATATTCGCCAAGCAACTCTTCCACTTTCTGTCGCGAGAGCGCGGCGAGAATGGGCAACACCAGTATCACCTGCGCAATTACCATGGCTCCGGGCGTGAACAGAAGGCCCAGTTCGCCAAGCGGTCCGGCCCTCGATAGCAGCAGGTAAACGCCCAGCCCTGCCACAACCGGCGGCAGTCCCATCAGCGCATTCAGCGCCACAATAACCCCGCCGCGTCCGGGGAACTGCCATAACCCAACGGCAGCGCCCAGTGGAAACCCCAAAAGCGCGGCTATCAGGACTGCAACGAGCGAAACCTGCAGCGATAGCACCACGATCTGGTACAGCGAAGCGTCGAGATTCACCAGTAGCGAGAGCGCCACGTAAAACGCGTTTTCTTCCACAGCTGCGTCTCCTTAGTCTTGAGCATCGTGGCGTTTTTAACTACGCTTTGCGATGCTTGCCGTAAATAATGCAGCCAAAAACAGCATTATGCGTATTGATTGACTCCGGAGGTTCGATGTCTCTGCCTGACTATCTCACTACGGCCGAGGCTGCCGAGTATCTGCGCCTGAAAGAACGCAAGGTCTACGATCTGGTGGGCCAGGGCGTGATCCCCTGCGTGCGGGTGACGGGAAAGCTTTTATTTCCGCGCCAGCGTATAGATCTCTGGTTGATGAATCATCTGGAGGGTGACGAGGGCGTCAGCGCGCCAACGCCACCTGTGCTGGTGGGTAGCCAGGATCCGCTGCTGGAGTGGGCGGTGAAGGAGAGCAATGCCGAGCTGGCGATGCTGTGCCAGGGCAGCGGAGACGGGGTGCAGCGCCTGGTTGACGGTCGCGCCATGGTTGCTGGCATGCATATCTGGCACGCGCAGACTGAGCGTTACAACGACCCGGTGACCCTGGGGTTGAGCGGCATGCGTGACCTGGTATTGATCCGCTGGGCCAAGCGCCGGCAAGGTCTGCTTCTTGCGCCGGATAATCCACACGGAATTTTGCAGCTGGAAGACATCGCCCGGCCGGGCCTGCGTCTGGCCCACCGCCAGCCCGAGGCCGGTGTCAGTCATCTGCTGCAGAGCCTGCTGGCCCGCTACCGAATTGATGGCAGCAAGCTTGCCTGGACCGAACATCCTTCGCTCAGTGAGGACGATCTGGCTCTGGCTGTTCGTCAGGGGGAAGCAGATGTGGGTGTGGGTATCGAGGCGGCGGCCAGGCGCCAGGGCTTGGCGTTTATCCCCCTGCAGCAGGAGCACTTCGACCTGGCCATGCGCCGGCGCCATTATTTCGAGCCGGCCATGCAGCGTTTGCTGGCCTTTGCGGGGAGTGAAAGATTCGCGTACCGGGCCGAGACATTAGGCGGGTATGATGTCAGTGAACTTGGTAAAGTAGTGTATAACGCTTGAACGACAACAATAAGCAGTCCATTCAGGCAGGAGCCCTCATGGGTTCGACAATGAAGAAGGTGATCAGTGAAAGCAGCGGCGCGCTGGGTGACATTGGCACATTGCTGCCCTTGACTCTCGGTGCCATCGGCGTGGCCGGACTTGCTCCAGTACCGGTACTGCTGGGTTTTGCCGTGTTTTACATCGCGACAGGCCTGTATTACCGCCTTCCTGTTCCGGTACAGCCCATGAAGGCGGTGGCCGCGTTGCTGTTGACCACCCAGGTCAGTGCCCAGAGCCTGATCGCCAGTGGCGTTCTGATCGGTGCCATCCTGTTGCTTCTGGGGTCAACCGGATTGATTAACCGGGCGGCGCGCCTGGTGCCAGGGTCGGTATTGAGCGGCCTGCAACTGGGGCTGGGATTGTTGCTGGCCAGCATGAGCCTGGAACTGATAGCCACTTCTCTGCCGCTGGGCATGATCGTGCTGGGGTTGCTGGTGGTCACCCTGAAACTGTTCCCCAGTTGGCCGGCGGCGCTCATGGGACTGGCGCTGGCCATGGTCCTCGGTGCGCTGTTGGGGTCGCCCGGGCTGCCATTGCCGGCGGATCCAGCCATCTTCTCGATGCCCACATTGCCTTCGATGGATGAGTGGCAGCAGGGGTTCTCTATCCTGGTGTTGCCGCAACTGGCGCTGACCATCACCAACGCCATCGTTCTGACGGCTCTGGTGGTGGGGGATTATTTCGGAGATCAGTCCCACCGGGTCTCACCGGCAAGGCTGTCCGTCACAACTGGCCTGGCCAACCTGTTCCTGGTGCCGTTCGGTGCCTTGCCCATGTGCCACGGCGCCGGTGGTGTTGCGGCCCATCATCGCTTTGGCGCCCGCACCGGTCTGGCGCCGGTCCTGCTGGGCACGGGGTTACTCCTGGTGGCGATCGTGCCTGGTGGTCTCTCGTTCATTGCCGCCGTGCCCGCGGCGGGTCTTGGCGCTCTGCTCATGGTTGCTGCTGTTGAACTGGGCCTCACCAAACGTCTCTGGACCGCCAAACCCTCCTGCTGGCCGGTGATTGGCATCACGGCTCTGATCACCTTCTGGGCCGACCCATTTTTCGGCTTCCTCATCGGGGTGGCCGCGGAGACGTTCCGGTCAGCCTGGTTGCGTGGAAGGTTTAGTGGTGCTCATCAGGATTGAGGATATCGTCCGATTCGGCTGATACACTCTCCCTACCACACCCACCACACCCAGTGAGGGTTCAGCACCCGTTATTCTGCACACTTCATCTTTTGAAATGATATCCTCGTACACCGCTTTGAGGGACGCAAATCAATCCTGAATGCCGACCTCTTTGAAGCGATCTTAAACTGGAAACCCGGAGCTTGAGCCGTACCCATGAGAGTTGTTATTCGTTATTTTTTCCGAACGCTGCGCCTGATACTGACACCATTCATGCTGCTCAGTGAAAAACTCAGCACGCCGGCAAGCGTCAGCCGTAGCGCTGATGAGCAGGCCCGCGCTAACGAGGCCAGCAAGGATCTGGCTCTTTACCAGTTCAAGGCCTGCCCGTTCTGTATCAAGGTAAGGAAGGAAATCGCCCGGCTCGGCCTCAACATCGAAACCCGGGACGCCCAGCATAACCCGGAGCATCGTGCAGAGCTGGAGGCCGGCGGCGGTCAGGTAAAAGTGCCCTGCCTGAAGATTCAGCAAGAGGATGGCAGTGTCCGCTGGCTGTACGAGTCTGACGATATCAAGGCGTGGCTGCAGGAGCGGTTTGAACCGGCCTGATTGCCGGTACTGGTTGGATCGTCCTCGTCAGTTACCCCGCATTATTTCTCGGGGGTGGCTGAGTCCAGGGAAATATCGATAAGTTCATGCTGCAGCTTTTTCAGAAGGTGCAGCAGGCTGACGCTGTCATCAAAACTCATCCCCTGCATGGCCTGCCGGTAAAACTCGGCAATCGAGTCCTGCAGCCGATCCCAGAAGGTCCGGCCAGATTCGGTCAATACCACCAGTCTGGCCCGGCGATCCTGGGGATCCGGTACCCGAACAACATGCCCGTCCCGTTCCATTCGTTTGAGCACGCCGTCGAGGTTTTGGCGACTGACGTACAGATACTCTTTGAGCTGATTGAACGAGGTGCCTTCCTCGAAACCCTCCCGTGACAGCGCCCCGAGCACCGCCCATTGCACGGCGCTGATGCCCATTTCATTCTGAACCTGACGCTGGAGAATGTTTCCGGTCTGGAACAGGCGGAAAAACAGGCGGTTGGGAATGCCTCCGGATTCGTTGACGATCATCTGTGCTCCTTTGGTGCCCCGCTGGCGGTTGGGCCGGCGAGGGCGGTTCTCGGCGTCCTGAATCACGGAAGGCATGGGACGCGTCACTTCGGCAGGTACTCGCGGGCGATAATGTTCTTCATGATCTGCGCTGTACCGTCACCAATCTGCAGCCCCAGGACATCCCGCAAGCGCTGGGCGAACGGTAAATCCTCTCCCCACCCGGTGTGGCCATGGGCCAGCAGGCACTGTTTCACCACATCGAAAGCGAGCTTCGGGCCCCACCACTTGTTCATGGCCGCCTCGGCATTGTGGGGCAGGTTGTTGTCCTTGAGCCAGAGCGCATGGTAGCACTGCATGCGCGCGGCATGAACGTAGGTCTGGTATTCCGCCAGCGGATGAGTCAGGCCCTGGAAGGCGGACAGGTTCTGGCCAAAGGCAGTACGCTCGGTCAGCCACTGCCAGGTTTCTTCCAGGGACTGCTGGGCCACCGCCAGGCACTGCAGGCCGATCAGGGCGCGGCTGTAGTCGAAACCCTGCATGACCTGTTTGAAGCCTTTCCCTTCCTCCCCCATCATGTGGCTCGCGGGTACTTCCACGTTATCGAAGAAGATCGAACCGCGGCCGATGGCACGTTGGCCATTGTCCTCAAAGCGGGTGGTGGTGATGCCCGGCGTGTTCATGGGCACCAGGAACGCGCTGATCCCGGAGGCGCGCTGTTCCACCGTGCCGGTGCGGGCGAACACCACCGCCACGTCAGCCTGGTCGGCCATGGAGATGGAGGTTTTCTCGCCGTTGAGCACGTAGACATCGCCCTTTTTCTCGGCTTTCAGGCGCAGGTTGGCAGCGTCCGAGCCACCATGGGGTTCGGTCAGGGCAATGCAGGCCACCTTCTGGCCGGAGGTCATGCCGTGCAGCCACTCCTTTGCCAGGTCCGGCGCGGCGTGGCTGGCGATGATCTGGCCGTTCAGCGAGGTCAGTAGGGGAATGTAACCCACGTTGAAATCCCCTTTCGAGATCTCCTCGATGATCAGGCCGCTGGTGACGCAATCCATGCCGCTGCCACCGAACTCCTCAGGCAGTTCACCACCGAGCAGGCCCATCTCGCCGAGCTGGCGGATCACGTCCCGCTCGATCACGCCTTCCTGGTCCCGCTTGCGATAGCCAGGGGCCAGCACCTCGGCGCTGAAGCGGGCCACAACCTCGCGGATCGCGTTTTGTTCTTCATTGAATGCGAAATTCATGGTGTTCTCCGGGCTATCGGGCCGTTACTTGTAGTACTTGCGGAATTCCGGCTTGCGCTTTTCCTTGAAGGCGTTGACGCCCTCTTTGGACTCGTCGGTGTCGTAGTACAGGCTCAGGGCCTGCATGCCCAGGGCACCGATGCCGGCGATGTTGTCGCTGTCGGCGTTGAACGAGCGCTTGGCGATGGAAATGGCGGTCGGACTCTTCTCCAGGATCTCGTCACACCACTTGCGTACTTCCTCGTCCAGCTGCTCCGGGGGCACCACGGCGTTCACCAGTCCCCATTCCAGCGCCTGCTGGGCGGAATACTTGCGGCACAGGTACCAGATTTCCCGGGCCCGCTTCTCGCCCACAACCCGCGCCAGGTAGGCGGTGCCGAAACCGGGATCGACGGAGCCGACCTTGGGGCCAACCTGACCGAAAATGGCGGTTTCCGAGGCGATGCTCAGGTCGCAGATCACGTGCAGCACGTGGCCGCCGCCGATGGCGAAGCCGTTGACCCGGGCAATCACCGGCTTGGGTACTTCCCGGATCAGGCGCTGCAGTTCTTCCACCGGCAGGCCGATCAGGCCGCGACCGTCGTATTGGCCCTCGTGGGCGCCCTGGTCGCCACCGGTGCAGAAGGCCTTCTCGCCGGCGCCGGTGAACACGATCACGCCGATGTCCTTGTTCCAGCCGGCGCGGTGGAAGGCGTCGATCAGTTCCATGCAGGTCTGGCCCCGGAAGGCGTTGTAGCGGTCCGGGCGGTTGATGGTGATGGTGGCGACGCCGTCGGTTTCGTCGTACAGGATGTCTTCGTAAGTCATGGAGCGTTCTCCGTGTTCGTGAAAGTGGGCGTTAGCCGGCCATGGTCAGGCCGCCGGACACGCTGATTACCTGGCCGGTGATGAAGTTGGCGTCGTCACTGGCGAGCAGGGCGATGATGCCGGGGTAATCCTCGGGCTGAGCCAGGCGTTTCATGGGCACGGCGTTGCGGAAGGCTTCCAGCAGCTTTTCCGGGTTGGGCGCGGATTCCGCGACACCCTTGAGCAGGGCGGTGTCGGTGGGGCCGGGACAGACCACGTTCAGGCACACGTTTTTGGTGGCCAGTTCCCGGGCCACGGTCTTGCTGAAGCCCACCAGCCCGGCCTTGCATGCGGCGTAAACGGATTCACCGGAGGAGCCGACACGGGCAGCGTCGGAGGCCACGTTAATGACCTTGCCGCCGCCGGCGGCGACCATCTTCGGCAGTACCACGTGGTGCATGTTCAGGGCACCGGTGAGGTTGACTGCAATCAGTTGGTCCCAGAGTTTCGGCTCGGTCTTCAGGAAGGGCATGAAGCGATCGAAACCGGCGTTGTTCACCAGCACCGTGGGCACGCCAAGATCGCTCTCGATGGCCGCCACGGTCTCGGTGATGGCGGCGTAGTCGGTAATATCCGCGGCATAGGCGCGGGCAGTGCCTCCGGCTTCGGTAATAAGGTCAGCCGTGGCCCGCGCGGCATTTTCGTCCCGGTCCAGGACGGCCACCAGGCTGCCTTCCCCGGCAAAGCGCTGGCATACGGCGCGGCCGATGCCGCCCCCGCCGCCGGTCACGATGACTGTTTTTCCATTAAGGCCTCTCATGTGGACTTGCTCCTGTTGTTGTTCAATCAATGGGATCAACCGCGCCTTGCCGGTTCCAGGCGAACCTCTTTGGCCTGTTCGCGCAGCTTGAATTTCTGGATCTTGCCGGAGGCGGTGCGAGGCATGGCCTCAATCACTTCCAGGTATTCCGGCAGGTAGTTTTTGGACAGTTGCTGTTCGGTCAGGTAGGCCTTGACCTGGTCCAGGGTCAGGTCGGTGGCGTTCTCGTCGAGGGTCACGTAGGCACACAGGCGCTCACCCAGGCGTTCGTCGGGGCAGCCCACCAGGGCAACATCGACGATGCCCGGGTACTTGTAGAGCAGGTTTTCTACCTCCACCACCGGGATGTTCTCGCCGCCCCGGATAACCACGTCTTTGGTGCGACCGGTGATGCGGATGTAACCGTCCTTGTCCATGCGGGCGAGGTCACCGGTGTTGAACCAGCCGTCCTCGTCCACGCCATAGAGTTCCGGGCGCTTCAGGTAACCGATAAACAGGCTGGAGCCGCGAACCAGCAGGCTGCCCTCTTCTCCGGCCGGTAACTCGTTACCCTGGAAGTCGGTGACTTTCACTTCCATCCAGGGCAGGGCCTTGCCGTCGGACTGGCTGGCCCGCTCGGCCGGATCTTCCGGGCAGGTCATGGTGACCGCGCCGTTTTCGGTCATGCCCCAGGCTGAGACAATTTTGGCTTTCAGCACCTTGCCGGCCTGCTCGACCACAGCACTGGGGATCGGTGCGCCGGCGGAAACGAAGATGCGCAGCGAATCCAGTTCGCCCTCGTGCTTGGGCGCGGTCTTCACCAGGTCGGCCAGGAAGGGGGTGGCGGCCATGGTGAAGGCCGGTTTCTCGGCGCCTATTACCTTGCAGACGTAGTCCGCGTCCCAGATGTCCTGCAGGATGGCGGTGGTGCCCAGGTATATGGGCATCATGATGCCGTACATGAAGCCGGTCTGGTGGGCCAGCGGGGAGGCCATCAGTACCTTGTCATCCGGGATCAGGTGCAGGCGCTCGGCGTAGGGTCGCACATTGGAAAACAGTGTGTTGGAGCTGTGCATGACGCCTTTGGGCTCGCCAGTGGTACCGGAGGTGTAGAGGATCTGGATGGCGTCGTCGGCGGTGAGCTGGCGCTCGGCAAACAGGGCCCGGGTGTCCTGCTTTTCTTCCCAGGCAGTTTCTACAAGGCGCTGTTCAAAGCTTCGTTCGCCTTCGCCGCCGATCACCAGCAGGGTTTCCAGGTTGGGCAGTTCGTCGCGGATTCCGTCGATCATGGCCTCGTAGTCAAAGTCCCGGAAGACCTTTGGAATCACCAGCAGTTTGGTTTCGCCATGCTTGAGCATGAAGCGCAGTTCCCGCTCCCGGAAGATCGGCATGAGGGGGTTCAGTATGGCGCCGATACGCATGCAGGCCAGGTGCAGGGCTGTGGTCTGCCACCAGTTCGGCAACTGGCAGGCCACAACCTCGCCTTTCCCGATGCCGATGGCCGCCAGGCCCGCTGCCATGCGGGTGACCTTGTCATTGAGCTGGCGATAGGTGAGAGCGGTGCGGGTGTCACCGGTGACCTGGTAACCGACGATGGCTTCCCGGTCCGGGGTGCTGGCCACGGCCTGGTCCAGATAGTCGGTAATGAGCTTGTTGTTCCATGCGCCAATCTCGACCATGGCGGCGCGGCGTTCCGGATTGAGAGTGATGCCTGTATCCATCTGATTCACCTGTTGTGTCCGGTTTGTTTTTGTTAGGAGGGCTGGCCACGAGCTGACGCAGCATCCAGCCGTATCAGTTTAAAAAATACGCCTTTCCAAAATAATATGTCAACATATTGTTTTATAAATTTTGATGCGGAACTTCAGGGTTTGAGAAGATTGTATTGGCTTGTTTGGGATCGTAAGGCGGGCCTGGGAGGCAGCTCTATCGATATTTGACAATATGTTGTTTTAAAGGTGGTGGGTCGCAGCAGGCTCAATTGCCAGTTTTTCTGAGCAATCTACTATCTTGGCTGGGAGGCGGGTGCCACGTTGGCGGGTCATTCCAGGTTTGCCAATTCCAGAACCATGGAACGCAGTTCAACTGCTGCAGGGGAAAGGGGTCTCCCGCTGCGCTGCAGGAGACCATACCGGGTCTGCAGAGTCTCAATTCCTGTTACCGGAAGGGTTTTCACCTTTCCGCTATTGAGTAAGCCGGCCACGATCGGTCTGGGTGCGATACTGATGGCCTCGCTGCCCGAAACAATGGCCGCGAGCATGGCGATATTGTCGCACTCGATTCGCCGTTTCAGCCCCCCTTGTTGCGCACTCATGGTCTGAACCTTTCTTTCCATATCTTCAGGCAGACGGGTCATGGCCAATGGATAATCCAGCAAATCTCCCCATACCACCCCCTCCTCCCGAGTCAGCGGATGGTCGTGGCGACAAAACACAACAACTTCGGGCTGTGGCAAGTGGGTTATTTCCAGGTCCGGATCGCCCGACAATTCGCCGGTATCGGCCACAAACAGTTCTATCTCATGATCCAGCAGCGCAAGGCGTAGTTCCTGCCAGTTATCTGTTCGAATATTGAGGCGAATGGCCGGGTACCGATCAACAAATCTGGCACAGACCCTGTCCATCAGGGCGAGCGCCGGATAAGGCCCGGTGCCGATATTCAGCTCCCCTGTCTCAAGCTCATCAATGGCTTCAACTTCTTGTCGCAAAGACTCTGCCGCGGCCAGCAGGCCCCGGACATGAGGCAGGGCGGCTCGCCCGTGCGCGGTCAAAACCACCCCGAAGCGCCCCCGATCGAACAGCCTTGCACCGAGTTGGCGCTCCAGCTCCTGGATGCTGCGGCTCAGGGCAGGCTGGGACAGGTGCACGACTTCACAAGCGCGGGCGAAACTGCCGCACTCAACCAACGCCATGAAATGCCGGATGTGTCTTGTATCCATAACCTGAACTATGCGTCAGGCGCATGGAAAGTCAATAAACATTGCATTGGATAAGCTCAAAATCCCGCTTCAAACTGCAGTTACCTGGCGCGCCATGCACAACCAATAAAACCCGGATGCCGCCAAAAACAGGAGATTTCGCATGTTACCCCTACTCAAGAAGGCCGCGCTGTCGGCGTTAAGTGCCGGTTTACTGTTTCCGATGATTGCTCATGCCGACATGTCCAAGCCGGCTACCGAGGCGACGGCGCAGTTCAATCAGGCGGTACTGAATGCACT
>ERZ1699656.40-NODE-40-length-25495-cov-102.260820_pt1 | contig 25495 bp, 22 predicted proteins | sample MGYA00581514_ERZ1699656 | MGnify/ENA primary metagenome ERZ1699656 (study PRJEB42348, sample SAMEA6618691) | metagenome | isolation source: Polyester-degrading enrichment culture growing on monomer 1,4-butanediol, B | collected 2019-04-14 ...
TGGCTGATCGGCAGGGTAGAAAGAACCCTCGCGGTTCGACCGAAGCCTGCACCGCAGGCTGAGGAACGTCGGAGCATCGCGACGACGGCCCCGAAGGGGTGAGGGCCAAAGGCCCGAATAATCCCTCCCTTTTTGCCATACCAAAGCGCTAATTTTCACTCAGAAAATCAGCCTTTCATTCTCTCGCTGATAGCGTTTAGTACCGGTACCGGTTGATCAGTTTCTTGAGCCAGAATGTGCTCATGATAGGGTGGATACCCGCGGACCGTGAATGTTTGCTAAGGTCGCAAAGCGGACATTCACATCCGAGTATGAAGACCTAAGTTGCAGTAACTTATGTGTCATTCGTACAAGGACATTTTTGAAACCGTCCGTGCAAACGGATAGCACCCGAATTTACCTGAACACCCAAAGGGAAATGAGTTTCTTACGCTTAACAGTGATAATGCTTCTGACACTCGGGATAAAACCTAACAAGGGCGTTCCAATCAAGCGTAAGCCAAGCCACCTCAACAACGAGTGCTCTTCTCCTGAAATTCCAGCGAATAGTAAAATCCATCAGTTGCAAGATTCCGCAATGTATTTTCTACCATCCGGTCCTGTAACGATGCAGCTAGAATCACCGGCCGTTGAGTCGCGTGCGCGCGAATTTGACCGTTTTTGCTGGATGTAAGCTCCCCCAACAGCTTCGACCAAATCACCCATGAAACTGCCCCAGCCACTGCTGCTATTGGAGGGTGGGCTGTCATTTAGTTCACTTGGATCATAGGTGTTCTGGTAACCTGCGGGCCCTTGGCTAGCAACTCGCTCCCGCTCTAATCTTTCCCTCTCCGCTCGCTCACGTTGGCGCCGTTGGCGTTCGGCCCGCTCTGATTGCAGGCGTTTCTGTTCAGCAATTTGTTGAATACGAGCCCTTTCCGCTTTCTTGATCGGATTCTCATGGAACCAATCTCGATTTGTAGAGCGAATCTTGCCAATCAAATCATCCTGACGAATCGACGCTCTGAGACGATCAATCTCACCACTTTGAACGCTAGTTTGGTATTTTTCGACATCTCCAGAGGCGGTTTCAATCAGCGCCTTTCTATACGATTCATAGTTGCTATCCACGCCATTGAATTGCCGATCCAGCTCAGTGAAAAGGTCCGTGTAGACCGAATTTATGATCGAGAGCCCGCTGTTGCTAATAAAAGAAGCGATCCCACGCTCTGGAATTGCAGATGAAGCTATTTTTCCTGAACTGAACGCTAGGTCGTCCATGGCAGACCTATCCCCATTCAAAACCCTATCCAAAGCATTAAGCGCAGAATTAGCAACGAACAATCTCTCGACGTATCGCAGATTCGTTACGTTTTTTCCAAAAACGCTATGTGTTGCCGCTTTCTGACTCCAGGCTTGGGCCGCCTCATTTGCCATCGTGCTGGGTAAATTAACTGCACGCTCGGAGTTCATGCGAGCAATCAGATCATTAGCCTTTTTGATCTCGATCAGCCGGGTATTATGCTGCTTTTGTTGTTCGAGCTTCTGAGCGCGCAGTATTCGGTAGCATTCTCGGACGTTTTTTTGGCCTACTCGATGTATTTCCGAATATTTTTTATCGAGCGCGGCTTTTTTATCACTATATTCTTCTCCAACCCGTAGCCATTCTCGAACATTCTTCGACACATCAATCTTTTGCCGAATTTCTGTAAGCTCTCCGGAAAGAGATTCCCGGTTTTCATGTACTTTACTGGCTTTATCTAAATAATCATTCTTTATTCGGATGCAGTCCTGCTTTGTATTCACGACATGCCGTTCGGCAGAAATACTGGGATTCAATAGAAAACCAGCTAGCAGGCATATTGGAATGACGATTCTCGAACCTGTAGTGCTGCCCATGGCTAGTACCCTCGAACAATGTCCTGAATTATGTATCCCTTGGCGCGGCTCGTTTGTACTGCTTTGGATACGAAACTTGTGTCAAGAACAGAAATTTGTTGGCGTAGCTCTTTTCCCTTTGCAAAAACCACAAAATAATTCGCACCATTCCTGGAGGGGGCTGTTGATATATCGATGATATCCTCATATTTAGTCTTTCCAGAGCCAAATTCGGCACTTAACGCGATGAGTGAATTATATTTCTTGATTCTTGTCGTCAAACCTGTGGAATAGGAACACGCCATGAAGAACTGGCCGAGACTATTATGAGCAAGAGAGGTGGGTTGGCCATTTTCCGCATGACAGGATTGTATTGAGGACCACAAAGCAGCTTCACCGGCGCCAGATTTCAAATCGCTTCGATAACTTGGATGTTTCTGACCAACAATCGTGAATCCCGTTTCATTCGAGTGAGTTTCGCCCTCGAGGTTTACGATATACCTGTACCCTTTCGGTATATAGTGTGATTGCCAGCGACTATGTCCATCATCAATATCCCTGAGATAATAGGTCCACTCCGCGTACTCTGACGGCTTGCTCATTATGAATACAAAGCCTGAGGACATGTATGTCACCTTTTCAACTGTGTAGCCTTGATCGTATGCCTCACCAAAGTCTTCGTACGTCGCACTCTTTTGGGATTTCTTGCTCTTCGTCATTAAGTGAAAATAGAGAGGGGTGCGGTTCTTCTCAAGCTTATAAGCAAAAAGTAACGCGTCATTGGCGGGGTCTATGATGTGACCCTTGCGATAAAGAACCGATTCAGCATACCCGTAGTCATCACGATATTCGCCGCCGTTTTTTAGAATTTTGCTCACCACCGGATAAAGCTTCTCATGCGCAGCCAATGCCATTGCACTGTAACCATCGAAGGACAAGATATCTAAATCTGCTTCAAATTCGAGAATTTTATCTGCAAGAATTGAGTCTTGGGCCTGTATCGATCTCATTAGTATTGTTCTGCCAGTAGTATCCCGAACAGACAACAAGCGCGGGTTTTTACCAACAAGTTCCATGATTCTATTTTTAAGTTCTCGCTCTTTTTGTTGATAAGCGCTAAACCCCATGCTTTTATAGTTTCCATCTTTCGCATGTAGTCTCTCCAACTCATCGATGAGAGAGTAGATTTCGGCTAGCCCTTCAATGTCGCTTAAAAGCCGGCCTGCCGTCAGCTCGCTTGGATAACCATGCGAAGCAAGCCCCGTTCTAACCTGGTAATCAATGAGCGTACGTCTTGTTATCGGACCGTAGTCGCCATCAGCCTTAAGATCGTATCCCTCAATTCTTAGTAACCTCTGAACATTGAGCGTGACATCTTCGGGAACCCTATTTTCAATTCTTAACGCCAACAACTCGAAGATCTCAGGTGAAGCACCAAAAGCTTCGGCCAACCCAATATCGCTCATCGGAGGCAATGCCTGCATGAAGGAACAATTCAAGACCTTTTTCCATGCAATCTCGTAATTTGAGTCAAGAAGCATTCCCAAACTAACAATGTCGTTCTTTAATATTGCAGTGGCAACAGAACATCTTTCGGCGTCCTGATCCTCGAGTACGCGTTCGAGGCCAGTGACGTTTTCGTTTAAGACAAGCAGGGTTTGAATATGAGTGCCGGAAAGCTCAGGCTTGGCTTTAATGGAGTCAGGCATTTTATTTGCTATTTCGATTAGCAGCTGACGACTTTTTTCACCGCCCTTAACGAAAAATCCATCAGGTAATAGTTCGTCTGGGTGAATATTGTCAAAAAGCCCAGCCTCAATATAATCGCGGATTATATAAATATCCAGATAACCAAGTGTTTTCTCTAATTCCTTTTTCTCATCCAACAAAATGAAACTGAAAGCATTGTCTCCATACTTTTCCCTCATTTTATTTATCAGCGAAGAATGAATGCTAGAGTCCTGCACACCGAAAATTAATCCCAAATTTAGGTCCGCTAGGTCACCGGTTTCAATAGCTGATATGGCTTGCTGAATTTCAACAGGGATAGTCTTTGATTCCTCCGAGGGGCCGGCGCTTTGGGTGATTAGTTCATTTGGGGAGACGGGCGCCACCTGCTTCTTATCGTGACCATGTGAGGACTCTGCTGAGCTGTCACATGCCGAGATCAGAAAGAAAGAGAATAAAGTCAAACACAAAGCTAGCTTTTCCATGCCGTCATCCATCCCGTCAAGTCCGCCCGTAAACTCGCAATTCTAATGCCAAACCTATTTTCGGAGTCCGTTCTCAAACGCTTGTGACCTGCACCCCTGGCTAAACCACTTGTTGCTTCGGTATGATCAAGGAAGATGAACATTGACCTAGTCCTTTAAGTGCAAATCCTGAATCGACGAGAGCACAAAAACTGATTGTCGAAATCGGAACAGGTGACTAAAGCTCATAACCCCTCTGAGAGTAAGCCTACAAGATAGGCCTTTGACCAAACGAGGGATCCAACTCAACGCCTCCTGCCTCCTGCCTCCTGCAACATCTCGATTGCAAACATTCGAACAATCCCAAAAAAAAATGTTCGTTCGGGCCAATGTTTTGAATAGCGTCGAGCTTAGGGATTCCCATCTCTAGTTCTCCGTCCAGGATATGGTTCAACAATATGCTCTGATTGAGAATTACCCATTTGGGGGAAAATCAGGATAATTTGATTCGTCGAACCGACGCTGAATACGGAAAGACTATCGCCTAACATTGGCTTGGGGGGGGGGAAGAGGACCAGGATTCTCGCTGTACTATTCAATACATGCTGAGGGCCAGAAGCAATTTTAAAGACGCCGAGGGTGGGTTTTGACTTGAAGAACTGAGCGGGTGTGCAAAAATTTGTTGTGGCGAATGATTTTTCACCAGCGTTGCTCTCGTCGAACACTTTCCATGAACTGATTATACTATGCTAGAAAACGAAGACTCCTTTTTCTCATCTAGCGAACACAATGAGCTTATCGGGCTCATCTATGACTCAGTCGATCATCCAAAAGGTTTTTTTCCTTTCATTCATAAGTTTATCGAAGTATTCGATGGCCTAAGCGCTTGCTTTGCTATCTATGACCTCAGGGCGGGCAGGTTGCTTGGAGTATGGTCCGCCAACATGTCGGAGGAAGCCTTAGCTTTCTACGCCGAGCATGTAGCGAGTAAAGATTTGCTGCTTGAGACTGCTTTAAGGGCAAATGAAAGCGGCAGTTCGCGCTTCGTGGCTAGTAACCTGGACATTGAGAATGTAGAGGAAGTCAGATCCAAGGCCAATGTAGGTCAGTTTATGGCCTTGCTAGGCGCACACGACGCGGTTGGTGCCGTCGCTTTTCGCGACGACAATTACCTGAATTTTTTCACTATGCAGAGATCGATAGACCAGCCCCCATTTAGCTCAAGCGACAAAGAGACTTTTGATCATCTTTTGCCTCACATCAACCGAGCAGTGCGGCTGTATACCAAACTTGCTAATTTAGGGGCTGAGGCCTATACACCTGAGCGCACGGTTTTAGAGGATCTAAAACGAGGCATCCTGATATGTGATACTAACTTTAGAGTTATATATAAAAACGCTTATGCGGAAGAAATCATTTCAAGAAATACAATCATTTCGATCACTGACAAAAACCTGCTTGTGTTCGAGAACAACAAGCTATCGGCTGAGGCTATGATTGCGTTAACAAACGCAGTCCGTGCCTCAGTGGAAAGTAGACCCGGGTCGGACACAATACTCTCCTTACCAAATGGCAAGAAAAACGTCACGATTACCTTTTCTCCTCTGATCCCGGTAGACGATGCCTCATATGCAAGCAGGCACCATCGGGGCGGAGCAATCATTAACCTTTACGACTGGTCAATGAGACGCCCTGTTGAACCGATAGTTTTGGAAAAAATCTTTGGTCTCTCTCCCGCCGAAGCTAAGGTAGCCGCAAAGCTTGTAGAAGGAGCAAGCATCTCTGACATTGCCGCCCAAACATTCCGCACAAGAGACACGATCAAATCTCAACTAAAAGCCGTATTTCGTAAAACAAACACCAATCGTCAAGGTGAATTAGTTGCTTTGCTTTCTGCAACTGGCGAGATTACGTAGTTCCGCTTAAAACAAGTTGATCGATGGAAAATCTGACCGAGTTTCGTGGGAAGCCCCCGATAAAGTAACGCTTGATAGCGTTAAACTAGCCACGAATGTTCGCTTCTGTTTAATAGCCGTCATTGGCCGGACTAAAGAGCAGACATCAACTCCCTACCTGACTCCGCCCGGTACTTTGTTCAGCACCAGGAAAACGCCAATTGTCATTACTCCCAGCCCAGTAAGCCTCTTAAGGCTCATCGTGAATTTTTGCACGCCCATCAAACCAAAGTGGTCGATGAGGCTCATCGCGATGAGTTGTCCCAGCAAAACGAATGCAATAGCGTTGGATATCCCAAAGCGAGGCGCTACCCAGGTGATGGTCAGGATGTAAAAGAGAACAAAAAAGCCGCCGAAATAGAAGTACACGGGGACATTGGCCGGGAAAAGTTTGTCGGGAAGCCCCTCGGTGGTGACCAAATAAGAGATCGCTAAAACCAGGGCAACGAAAAAGAGGATCGTTGCGGCCAGGGCTGGGCTTTGAAGTCTCGCGCCGAGTCCTCCGTTGAGCGTTGCCATCACGGGTATTCCGATACCTGCGATCAACATGAGCAGGGCATAGACGAATGAACTGTTCATTTTTATCCTCAGGGACATTCAAGTTTCTGCAGCACTAGCCTGGGCGGGCAGGATTTCTTCAAGACAGTCGCGAATTTGTTCAGGAATAGGTACTGAGCAATTCTGGTCACGATCCACGAAAACATGCACCACCTGACCATGGGCTGCGGCTTCTTCTTCCGATTCGCGGAAAACAGCCAGCTCATAAGTGACTGAACTATTTCCAAGCTTCGATACCCTGAGGCCGACAGAAATTGAGTCTGGATAGGCAACGGGACGGCGGAATTGGCAGGATGAGCTTACGACATAGCCCACGATCTTGGACGAGTGAATATCGAGCCCACCATGCTCAATCAGGTATCGATTGATCGTTGAGTCGAAATAGGAGTAATAGGTAACGTTGTTCACATGCCCGTATACGTCATTGTCCATCCACCGGGTGTATACGGGGTAGAAAACCGTGAAGTCTTGCCGGTTCATTTTAGTCCTCCAAGAGTAGAACCGGGGGCGCCCCTGTTTCTGATAGCGGGACGCCCTCGCGAAGTTGAGGGGCTATTTCATACCGCCAAGACACAGGTACTTGAGCTCCATGTACTCGTCCAGACCGTAGTGGGAACCTTCCCGCCCGAGGCCACTCTCCTTCACTCCTCCAAATGGGGCTACTTCCGTCGAGATGATGCCTTCGTTGACTCCAATCATTCCTGATTCGAGTTCTTCCGCTACGCGCCATACACGATGAATGTCACGGCTGTAGAAATAGGCTGACAAACCGAACTCGGAATCATTTGCCATCGAGATGGCCTCGTCATCGGTTTCGAACCTGAACAGGGGCGCAACGGGCCCGAACGTCTCCTCGCGGGCGATAAGCATGTCCTGGGTCGCATGAGTGAGAATCGTTGGTTGGAAGAAAGTGCCGCCCAGGGCATGGGGCTGTCCACCCAAAGCTACCTTGGCACCCTTCGATGTAGCGTCTTCAATGTGCCGTTTGACCTTGTTTAGCGCAGCGTCGTTGATCAGCGGACCCTGCTGGGTTTCGCCTTCAAGACCCGGACCAACCACCATTTTGCTGACGGCAGCCTTCAGCTTTTCGGTGAAAGCGTCATAAACGCCGGCCTGAACGTAAACCCGGTTGGCGCAAACGCAAGTCTGGCCAGTATTCCGGTACTTTGACGCCATCAACCCGGCTACGGCCGCATCAAGGTCCGCATCGTCGAAGACAATGAAGGGAGCGTTGCCGCCCAATTCCAGGCTGACTTTTTTAACCGATTCGCTGGCTTGTCGCATGAGCAGCTTGCCAACCGGGGTGGATCCGGTGAACGAGACCTTGCGCACAATGGGATTACCAGTCAGTTCTCCACCCACGGCAACGGCGTTCGGTTTGGAGCAGGTAACAATATTGATCAGACCGGGTGGAACGCCTGCTTTTTCAGCAAGTGCGGTGATTGCCAAGGCCGAAAGAGGAGTATCTTCAGCTGGCTTTACCACCACTGGACAACCGGCTGCGAGTGCCGGCGCGACTTTGCGGGTGATCATTGCAATCGGAAAGTTCCACGGTGTGATGGCAGCGACTACGCCCACCGGCTGTTTGATAACAACGATGCGCTTGTCTTTTGCATGCCCCGGTATGACATCGCCGTAGGCCCGTTTGGCTTCCTCGGCGAACCATTCGATAAAGCTTGCGCCGTAACCGACCTCGCCTCGAGATTCCGCCAATGGTTTCCCTTGTTCAGCGGTCATCAGGCGAGCAAGATCCTCTAGGTTGGCCATGAGCAGATCGAACCATTTGCGCAGAATACCCGCGCGCTCTTTGGCCGGGGTGGAACGCCATGCGGGCCAGGCGGCCTCTGCCGCCTCAATGGCTGCACGGGTATCGGTATCATCCATGTCAGGTACCGTTGCCAACTGATCACCGTTGGCAGGATTGGTCACGGCAAAAGTCTTCCCCGACTTGGCCATTATCCATTGGCCGTTGATGTAAGCCTGTTCGCGCAGAAGTCCGCGATTCGTTAATTCAAGAGACATGAGTAACCTCAATCAATGCTATGGCCGAATCAGAAAGCGGCCTTGTAGATTGCCAGGGCATCCATTTCAGACACTTCCCTGGGGTTGTTCACAAGTAGCCGAGTTTGCTTCATGGCATCCGACGCCAGGGTGGCCAGATCTTCCTCCCCAATCCCGACCTCACGCAGAGTTTGCTCCAGCCCCAGATCAGCACTGAGAGCCTCAAGGCGGTCGATGAACTGATTCACCCTCTGATCGCTGGGGGTAGCGGCCAGATCCGGGAAGACATCGGTGGCCAGAACGGCATAGGCTTCGCCGCAGGTCTCGGTGTTAAAGCGCATGACGTGAGGTAGCACCAGTGCGTTGGACAGTCCGTGGGGTACATGGAAGATTCCGCCGATCGGGTAGGCCAGGGCATGCACTGCCGCTACGGGCGAATTGGCAAATGCCTGGCCGGCCAGCATGGCACCCAGCAGCATGTCAGAGCGAGCCCTGACATCGGTTCCGTCCTTCACTGCTGACTCGATATTGGCTCCAAGCAAGCGGAGGGCTTCTCGAGCGAGTGCCTTGGAAACCGGATTGTTGTTTGCGGAAGCTGAGGTATAGCTCTCGATTGCATGAACCATGGCATCAATTCCGGTAGCCGCGGTCACGTGAGCAGGAAGCCCGAGGGTCAATTCCGCGTCCAAAAGAGCAATGTCGGGAAGCAGCTGAGGCGCAACAACACCTTTTTTCTCGGTTTCACCAACGGTAATTATTGAGATCGGGGTGACCTCTGAGCCCGTTCCTGCCGTCGTTGGAATCTGAATCAGAGGCAATCGTGTGCCTTTGGCCTGTCCAACACCGTAAACGTCGTCAAGCCTTTCTCCGCCGCCAATCAGAAGCGCAATCAGTTTGGCAACATCCATGGATGAACCGCCACCAAACCCAATGACCCCATCCACCGCTGCTTCTCGCGCGTCGGCTAACGCTGCTTCCACGACCGATACAGGGGGGTCGGCAACCACGCCATCGAATAGCGTGTATTCCACGCCTGCCTCGTTGAGGGATCTTGTCGCTCTATCGAGCAGTCCTGCTTTGATCAGGCCGGGATCCGTAACGAGCAGTACCTTTTTACCCATTTGTTCTTTTACGATTTCCCCGAGGCGCTTAATCGCGCCGGGTTCGCAAATAACGCTTTTGGTTGTGTTAAACGTAAATGCAGACATTTCTTCCTCCTAGGTCAGCGACGCAATCGGTTCGACGCTTCCACGCTCAATCTGAAAGGCTTTGTCGACAAGATCTGCGGAATGGGATTGGTCCGATTCTGAAAGTAACACGGTCAGGCCTTCATCTTTCAGTGTGCTCAAGACGCTGGCGAGCCGTCTTGAGAGTGCCGGTGCCACCCCCTCAAACGGCTCGTCCAGTAGCAACAAGTTGGTTCCAGTCATCATTGCTCGGGCCAGGGCAACGAGCTTTTGTTGGCCGCCAGATAACTGGAGCGCTCGGCGATCGGAGAAGGACTCCACCTCTGGCATCATTTCATAGATCCAGGCAAGTCTGGCCTCTGCGTTAACGAGTTGGCAGGCCCATGCTGGCGCCATGATATTTTCCTCGACCGTAAGATCCGGTACCAGACGACGATCCTCTGGCATGTAGCCAATGGACATGCCCGCTCTCTCAAAAGAACCCTGATTGGTCATGTCCTCGCCATTGATCACTATCTGGCCCGCTTTTGGCTTGATAAGACCCATAATCGATCGGAGAGAGGTGGTTTTTCCCGCGCCGTTGCGTCCGATCAGACCAACCATGGAGCCCTTGCTGACGGAAAAGCTAACGTCCCGGAGAATAGTGGTACCGGCAATCTCCGTCGTGACATTCTTAAGTTCTAGCATGATCAGGCTCCTTGCTGGTGTTGGACTCGTTTTCGCCAAGATCGAGGTGATGCCCCACCACCAATTCCTGCACCTTGGGGTCAGACAGAACGGTTTGGGTCGGACCGTCCGCAAGAACCCGGCCGTCGTAAAACGCGAGGACCCGGTCGGCGTAACGCAAAACAACCTCCATGTCGTGTTCCACGAACATTGTTGCAGCGTCACTTTTCCGAACCGCTGCCATTACGGTATCCATGAGCAGGAATTTGTCTTCGATGGCAACGCCTGAGGTAGGCTCATCCAACAGCATCAGCCCGGGTTCAGCGAGCATTGCCATGGCAATGTCCAACAGCTTGCGAACCCCCTGGGGCAGAGTGGATACGACCTCCTCCGCATACTGCTCAATTTCGTACTCGCGCAGTACCGCTCGGGCTTTTTCGACTTTTTCTTTGGACCTAAGGGGCTTCAGAAAACTCAACTTGCGATCGACTGAGAAACCGAAAGCAATCAGCATGTTCTCCAGAACCGTTAATTCCTGGAATAGTTGAGGCACCTGAAAGGAGCGCCCTACGCCGGCCAGCGAGACGTCCCTGGGGGATTTCCCGATGATGGATTGGCCGCGCACGAGAATGTCGCCACCGGAGGGTTGAATATAGCCAGTCACCATATTGATGAAGGTAGTTTTGCCGGCGCCATTGGAACCGATGACGCCAACGACTTCGCCGGAATTCAGTTCGACATTGATGTCAGTCGCTGCAGTTACGGCACCAAAAGTTCGTTCCAGGTTTACAGTTTTCAGCAAAGCGCTCATGACGTTTTCCCCGCTTTCTTGTTCTGGAAGCGTTCGACCAGTGACCACAGACCAGAAGGCATGAAAATAATGATTGCCAACAGGGCAAAGCCAAGAATCATTTGCCAGGTGTATGGGGCAACGGCGAACGCATAGGTGCGCAAGGCCTCAAACAGAACAGCTGCAACCAGTGGTGCCGCAACATGAGCAGTACCGCCCATCAGAGCGATAAACACAAACTCCCCGGAAGTGGTCCAGTACGCCATCTCCGGATCAACGTGACCGCTTACCAAAGCGGTAATGGTGCCACCAATAGCCGCCAAAGCCGCCGCGATTATGTACTTCACATACACCACGCGGAACACAGAGCCGCCCAGGTACTCCAACCGGATTTCGTTTTCTCTGACGGCTTCTCCGGCGTAACCGGAAAGCGATTTCAGGTACCGCCATGCAACGGTTCCAAGAGTGATTACAAGGATTACCGCTACAACCAGGACCAGATCTGATGAAGCTTCTGCACCCGGCGTCCAGCCCAACAGGCTCGGATTGGCAACGTTAAAACCATCGGTGGATCCAAGGAACTGGTTCCGCACCAGCAAGCCATAAAGAATCATCGAGAACGCCATCGAAAACATGGCGAAGAAGATTTCACGGTAGCGGCAGAGTAGCAGGCCGATGATGGCTGCTATGGCAACGCTGACGGCAACCGAGGCGAGCATTATGACCAGGATGTCAGTGACGTCTGCGAATTGGGTCAGCATGCCTGCAACGTATGCGCCCACGCAGTAATACAGACCTTGGCCAAAGGAGACCAGGCCGGCACGCATCAGAAGGACTAGTCCGAGAACCACGAGGCCTTTGCCCATGGCAATGGTAAACAGGTAAGACATCCACTGAGGTAGCAAGAGGCCACCAACAATCACGACCAACCCGAGTACAGATAAAAGCGCTAGGGATCTTGTCTTCATTAGATTTTCCTCGCGTTGGCAACAGCAAACAGGCCTTGCGGACGGAATGCCAGCACAAGCCCCATGACCGCGTAGATAACGAACAACTCGACATCAGGGTAGAGATGTACAGCTGTAGCCCGGGCCATGCCCACGATCAGAGCACCTACAAGGGCGCCAGTGATGCTGCCAAGGCCGCCAATAACTACCACGGCGAACGCAAGCACAATCACTTCAATGCCCATGCCCGGCACCACGGAGAGACCCGGCGCAGTGAGAGCACCAGCTAGAGAACCGATACCAGCGCCGATCAGAAAGGTGATTGTGAAAATTCGCGCGACGTTAATGCCAAGTGCACTGGCTATCTCACGATCGTGAATTACGACTCGAAGCAGTTTCCCGTTGCGGGTGCGGTTCAGGCCATACCAGAGGGCGATACCGATCAGGATGCTCACGCCGATAAGCATGAAATCGTAATTGGCGAACGATAAACCGGCGAACTTGGTTCGACCCAAAAGGGTATAGGGCTGGTAAGCAAAGTAGGGCTCAACACCCCATATAAGCTTGATGGCATCTTCCATGATGAGCAGGACGCCGTAGGTGACCAGAATCATCACGACTTCATCCCTGCCGTACATGAAGCGAAGGAGACCGCGTTCTACCAGAAGTCCCACGGAAATACCGGCGACAAGAGCGGCAGCGATCAACGCGACGAAGCTGAACCAGGGAACCGAGCCGGTGGAGAAGTACCAGCCAACCATGGCGGCGCCCGAGTACGCACCAAGGGCGTAAAAGCTGCCATGAGACATATTGAGTATTCGCATGACCCCGTAAATCAGGGTAAGACCGGCAGAAATGATGAACAGCCATGAGGCATAGACTGAACCATCCACCAGTATTGCAAGAAGTTGTTTCATTGTAAGACTCCCGATGCTTCGCACAGACCTCGCCTGCCGTCCGGGCCATCTTCCGGTCGGGGAGGAGTGAAAGATCGTTGGAAAGTCTCATCGGGACCGAATGGTCCCGATGAGCATGTTGCTAGATCAGTGGATTCAGTTGCACTCGGCACCTGGCATGCCGGCCTTGATCCACTCTACGGTCTCTGCGCCTTCCGGCGGGTTGACGCAATCTGCCGGGTAGCGGGTAATGTCGGTAAAGGTGATTTCACCGTCTACTCGCTTGAGGCGGCCATAGACCATCTCTGTTGCAGCCTGATGACCGTTACCACGGCTCATCTCAACCCGGCCGCCCGGGCCGTCAAATTCAAGACCTTCAAAGGCAGTGATCACCTCTTCAGTAGAGGCGCCGACTCCAGCTTTATCCTGGGCTAGCTTGAGGCCAATCAGCGCATGGGCCATGTGGTAGGCAGGGAAGGTGGGCGGCGTGCCGAAACGCTCAGTGAACTCGGTCTGGAACCAGGTATTCAGTTCGCTCTCTGGAGCAAAGGGACCGAACGGTCCACGGGCACCGATGATGGCGCCGTCCGGGAGGTGCTCGCCAAGACTGTTGAGTGCTGTTTCGCCCGCAGTGAAGATAACCTGGTTGTCCGCCAGCAGACCACGAGCGGCTGCCTGGAGTACGAACGCGTCTGTGTCACCACCCCAGAAAGAGGTGTGAATTACGTCTGCAGAGTTTACCTGTAGAGCAGAAATTTCGGCACCGTACTGGCCCGCGAACAATTTGGGGAACTGTTCTGTTGTGATCTCGAGATCACCGCCACGCAGTACCTTCAGAGTCTCGGTGAAGTCGCGCCAGCTGTCGTGACCCCAGGAGTAGTTCTGGTTGATGCCTGCGACAGATTCCAGATCGGGAATGTTTTCATGAACGTAGCGGGCCGCCGCGATGTTGTCCATGCTGGCGGTAGAGTGGGTGCGGAAAACATACTCGTAGTCAGCTTCCTCGAAGACCCGAGGTGTGCCGCAGTCGAACAATACGGTGAGCATCTTGAGTTCTTCAGCGACTGCCGGGATGGCCAGACAGTCACCGGAGGAAATATAGCCTACAACGGCATCGACGCCATCGCGCTCGACGAGGTTTCGAAATTCGGAGGTTTGTTTTGTTGCTCCACCAGCTTCGTCAACGTAGACAGGCGTGATCATTCGACCGTCAATTCCCTTGCCTTCGATAGGGGCGGGAAGTGTGCCGTCGTTGATAGCATCGATTACCAGGTCCGCAGCGTTCTTTGCGGGAATTCCGAAAGGCCCTGAAGCTGCGCCTGAAAGAAAGGTTACAAGGCCAAGTTTGTACTCTTCATTGGCGTAAACGTTGAGGCTCATGGCACCTGTCGTCATGGCACAGGCGACCGTCGCTGCGGTAAGCAGGGGACGTTTCATATCAGATCTCCAGACTGTTGTTCTTGTGTCGTTTGGTTGGACCACCAGTATTGTTTTTTTCCGGTGTCCTGCCCGACGTTTTCAAGCCGGCCTGTGACTGATTGCACGCCCTATGCCAGAAATTCTATCTTCTTAACTATCTGTTTTTATTGGAAATAGAAATCGGCATCAGATTTTATGAAGTCGATGAGCGGAATGCGCTCATGTTAGGTGAGCGTAAATGAGCGGATTCCGCTCATTGTTCTATCGAGTGAACTTGCTCGTAATCAGACGGGTAATAGATTCGCCAATTACCCAGCATTACCTTTGCGGGAGGAAAGCGAGGGTCCTCCACCGTCTCACCAATCGCCATTACTTGGCGGATTTGATGGGTGACCGGATCCATCGAGGATTGGAAACCTGGCGGATCCTCTGGAGTAGTCAGGCTCAATTGTTCAAAAGCTTTCTCGATGCTTCCAAGGTTTTTGTAGTCACCTCCTGCCTGGCGGGCTGCTTCGGCGATTGCGAGTATGCCGGTGAATGCACCTTGTGCTCCGGAGGAGGGATAGTAGCCGGCCTGCCTCTGAAATTCTTGAACAAACCACCGGTTAAAATCTGTTTCCGGCCAGTTGTTGTGATGCCGGGATGCAAGTAACAATCCCAGAGGCATGCGATTGCCCAGGTGAGCAAAGATCTCGTAATCGCCACCTTTTTCAAAGTTGGCGAAGCGGGAAACATCAAACAGCCTGGTGTCAGTCGCCTGGGTGACAAAAGCGACGAAATCACCTCCCCACAAGCTATTCACGACCAAATCCGGCTTTTGTCGGATCAGCTCATTGATGTAGTGACTGTAGTCTGGCTCGCTTAAACGGGGCCAGAGCGCACCGGCAATCTCGTAATCTACGCCCAGTTTATTCAAAGCTTCTCGAAAATCGGCCCATACCTGATAACCGTACTCGTAGTCCGGACCCAGGTAGGAGATTCGAAGCGGTTTTTTCTTCAAGTGGTCAGCAAAGTAATCTCTGATAAACAGCGCTCCGGCTGTCATCGATTGGCGGGTGTCGTTCGTCACGCGGAAATATCGATCGTGGAAAAATTCATCGGTAAGTCTGGACGAAGCGTGGTCTGTACCAACAAAAAACGCATCTGCGGAAGCGGCAATTTCGGTCACCTGAATCGCAACTGACGAATTAACAACGCCACAGAGGAATGTGGCCCGCTCTTCTTCAATGAAACGTTTGGCAATCGTAACGGCGGTTGATCGTTTGGATTTGGTATCCCCGAGCAAAACCCTGAGACGAGGTAGTGCCGGCAGCTCCTGCTGTTCAATGTATTGAAGCGCGAGCCGTATACCTACCACTGAATCCCGACCCAGAACACCAGCTCGTCCGGACATGGGGTAAAGGCACCCAACAACAATATCCGCAGTGTCCTCGCTTGCCCCCAGAGACTCCAGCGCCTTGGATGGCATTGCAAATGTGACAAGAACCAACTGACAGATTGCAACCAGGATGCCGATAAATCGGTTGCGGGCAATCGGGATCACAGTTCGTCTCCGGTGAGCCCCAGTTTCTGCATCCTTCTTTTCAAGGCATGTCTGGATATTCCGAGGGAATTTGCAGCTTCGCCTTTGCGGCCGTTGGATTGCGCCAATGCGTCCAGAATGCACTGGGCCTCCCGTTTTGCGATTTCACTGGTCAAGGATCCATGGCTTTCGTTGCTGGCCGAATCCTTTTCGGTCACTGGGAGAGGCATTTGATCAGATGAGCCGATGATTTCGGGCGGCAGCCGATCAACGCTAATGCTCTCACCAGCATGCAATATAGTGAGTCTCTCAATGGTGTTGCGGAGTTCCCGGATATTTCCCGGCCAATCGTAATTACAGAGTCTGGTGAGGGTTTCGGGTGTAAGCCTGATCGGCTTGCAGCCCTCTTGCGCTGCCAGCTCCGTGACGAAGTTCGATGTCAAAACCGGGATATCGTCCTTGCGCTCAGCCAGAGACGGGATCGTCAGTGGCATAACGTTCAGACGGTAGAATAGGTCCTCACGAAATGTTCCCGCTTGGGCTTCTGTCTGCAGATCTCGGTTACTGGCCGCTATGACACGCAGATCCGCGTCAATCTCTTTTTGACCGCCCACTGCGCGAAAACGGTGAGTCTCGAGGAAGGTTAATAATTTTGCCTGCAGGGTTAGCGGCAGCTCACCGATTTCATCCAGGAAAAGAGTGCCCCCGTTGGCTAACTCAACCAAGCCTGTCCGGCGTTTGTCGGCACCGGTATAGGCTCCTTTTTCTGCGCCAAACAGTTCAGCTTCCAGCAGGTTTTCAGGCAGCGAAGCGCAATTTACGGATACGAACGGCGCGGCTTTGTCTTTTGTAGCGTGTAAAGCTTTCGCAATGAGGGTTTTCCCGCTGCCCGATGGTCCCTGGAGAAGTATGGTGCGCGCAGAGCTCTTACCGATTCGCTCGACTTGATCGAGCAGCTTTTGCATGGCTAAGGAGTGGCCAACAAGGCCATGAACTTCAGATTCCCGCTCTCTCCGATATGCCACTTCCTCTGTAAGTTGGCGATGTTTGTGATTGCGCTGAATCAAAAGAACCAGTTCGTCCAGGTCAAACGGTTTGGTGATGTAATCCTGTGCGCCTTTTTTGACCGCCTCGACCGCAGCGCGAGTATCGCCATGGGCCGAAATCATGATCGTGACGGGCGGGGCAGGAAGTGCCTGGACCTGGTCGAGAACCTCAAAACCGGATTGGTCAGGCAATTTAAGATCGAGCAAGACCACGTCTGGTGTCTGTTTTTCAATCTCGGCGAGACCGCTTTTTCCGTCGTAAGCGGCGAAAACCGTCATTTCTTCTTCGAGTGAAAACATCAGACTACTGACAAGATTTTTCTCGTCATCGATGATGAGGACGGTTGGCTTTCGCATTAAACTGTTTCCTGGTTCTCGTTGTTCAGATAAAGCGGCAGTTTCAGAGTGACTTTCAGACCTTCGCCGGAAACGCTCTGGAAACGAAGGTTTCCTTGATTGGCCTGCGCGAGCTGTCTGCAAATGGCCAGGCCTAGGCCAGTGCCGTTGGTTTTCGTTGTGAAAAACGGCTCTGTCAGGTGGCTCAGGTGGTCTGCGCTTACACCAGGGCCGTTATCGCTGACAGAAACATAAACTGCCAAGCCCTGCTGTTTGGTTCTTATGGTAACTCGGCCCCCAATACCTTCCATCGCCTGAATTGCGTTCATCACCAGATTCATCACTATCTGGCGGACCTGTGCCGAATCGGCCCAAGCGTAAACAGGCTCGTGCTCGACTTGTACCAACTCGATCCCATGACGATGCGCAACGGCATCGGCAAGAATTTTAACTGTTTCAACAACGTCGATAATATTGACCTTGTTCGCCTTGGCTTCTCTGGGGCGAGCATAATCCAGGAGCAGTTGAACAACATCATTTACTCGGTCGATTTCATGGTCAACTGACTCCATTAATTTTTGGCGTTTGGGATCCGACTCCTTCCGTGACAGGGCCTGAATGGTAGTTTTGATGGTAGCGAGAGGGTTTCTGATCTCGTGCGCGACACCGGCGGAGAATTGCCCCAATATGGCACGTCGCTCAACGTCAACCATGCTTTTCACCAGTCGACGAAGACGAAGCCGCATACGCTCAAGAGCGAAAGCCAGATAACCTATTTCCGCCGTACCCTCCGTGTGTAGCGGAGTATCGAAATCTCCGCCAGCCACCCTGTCAGCTCCCTCAATCAGCGGCGTAACCTGCTTTTCCAATCTTCTGGAGAGGTGACGGGACAACAGGATAACGGCCAGAGCTGCTCCAGAAGCCAGAAAGATTAACCCGAATCTCGCGGATTCCAGGGGCCCTAACAACGGGTCGCCCAACCATTGAAGGCGTATGTGCCAGCCTTCGATAAAATCGTTTGAATCGATGTCTTTAGCGGAAGAGGAGGAGTCTCCGGGTATGTTGCCTACGGCAGTTATCGGCACGTCTTGGGGGGTTACGACAAGAGGGTTCTGCAAGCCAGTGAGGCTGAGGTCCTTTACCTGATCGGTGAGGCTTGCAAGACGGACGACCAGGCCTATCCAGGCCTCCGGGGTTGGATTAAGCCCCGTCGGACTGAGTCTGAGAATAAACCAGCCGGGCCGATTCTCAGTTGGCAGGGCGGGGCCGATGATTTCTCCGTTGGCAAACGGAGTGAGAGGTAGCTGATCTAATGCCACTTGATCCAGCAACGTTTGTGTCAGGTACCACAAAGGAACCTCAAATCTGGAGGGTTTTACGACTACCCCGTACAGATGAGGACTATCAAGAGCCTGGCGAAGCTGTGTCATTACCTCCGCACTTGGTTGCTCATTGGGGCCGGCAGTGGTTAACCACTCGAAAACCTCAGGTATGTCGGCAAGAGCCTCAAGCTCATAGATTCGCTCCTGGAGAAAAGTTCTCAAGAGGTTCTCGGCACCAGCAAGTCGTGCGTTTGTTCGACTTTCAGTCACCTTTTCAAGTGCTTTCACATACTGGGTGTCATACATGAACGCCAGGACGATAAGTGGCACGAGGGCAATTAACAGTGCGCTGAACAGATATCGTCTTGCCAGGCCATTCCGACGGAGCACCCTCAAGCGAGGCGGAGTCGAGGCGTCATGTTTTATTATGCTTTTCATGGAGCGATCATATCGGTAGTTGAGCGGTCTTGGAATCGACCTGCTACTTCCTCCAAACCAACAACCGATTATTAGCCGGCATTCCAAAATCTTCTTCAAGAACCAACCCGGTTTCTCTAGCCAGCACCTTCAGATCCACCATATCCCGTATCCCCATATGCGGCGCCTGCGTTCTTAGCGACAGATCAAACCGCGCGTTGCTCTCACTGGTGTGCCGGCCGCCATAGCTGAACGGCCCATAAAGACAGAAGATTCCCCCTATCGGCAACACCTCCGAGACACCGCGAAACATTGCCTGAACCTCCCGCCAGCCCATGATATGGGCGGTATTGGCAGAAAACACGCCGTCGATGGCGGGCAGATCGGCCCAGCTTCTACCAAGCACGTCCAGGGCCAGGGGCGCGTTGATATTGGTGAGCTCCGAGTCATCGATCCACGCCCGAGAGAGCTGGGCATTGTTGGGATGATCGGTGGGCTGCCACACCAGGTGCGGCAAGTGGCTGGCAAAGTGCACCGCGTGCTGGCCGGTGCCTGTGCCAATCTCCAGAATGGTGCCTGGCTGTTTGAAAAGTGCCCTCAGTTTTTCCAGAATCGGCGCTTTATTGTTCTCGCAGGCTTGGGAAAACGGCTTGTCCTGTTGCATGCTCGACCTTTTGAAAGGGGGTAATAGATGGCGGTATCGATAATCCGGCTCAGCGGTGATCAGATTAACCCATACATTGATGATCTCGCACGTCTGCGGATCGAAGTATTTCGCAGCTTTCCCTACCTGTACGACGGCGATATGGGCTATGAACGCAAGTACCTGGATACCTACGCCCGCTCGCCAGAGAGCCTGTTCGTTCTGGCAATGGATGGGGAGTCGGTTATTGGTGCCGCAACGGGTATCCCTATGGACCACGAAACAGAAGAATTCAAAGGCCCGTTTATCGCGCAGGGTTATGAACCGGAAAAGATCTTCTATTTTGGTGAGTCGGTGCTGTTGCCGGACTACCGGGGGCAGGGCATCGGGGTGGCCTTTTTTGACCACCGGGAAGGTCATGCCCGGGAGCAGGGCCGTTTCACACACTGCTGTTTCTGCGCCGTCGAGAGGCCGCTGGATCATCCGCTAAGGCCGTCGGATTACCAGCCCCTGGACCAGTTCTGGCACAACCGCGGATACCGGAAGGTACCTGAGCTGGCCACCACCTACACCTGGAAAGATGTGGACCAAGCGGAAGAAACCGCCAAGCCAATGACCTTCTGGCTCAGGCGAATAGACTAACGCACGCTGAAATTGCTGAATTCGCCGGTCGGGGACTCCTGGGCAATATCGACCGCGTCCACCCTGGCATCCGGTGGCCCTTCGGCGCACCAGGCTTTCAGCTCATTCAGCCGGTCCTCCGGGCCTTCGGCGACAATCTCGACCCGTCCATCGGGCAGATTGCGGGCGAAACCCGTGAGGCCAAGGGAGGAGGCCTTCTGTTCCGTTGAAGCGCGGTAGTAAACGCCCTGTACCCGACCGGATATCAGAAGTTGCCAGCGTTTGGAATCCATGGTTTGCCCCCGCTCGTTGTGTCGTGTCAGTCTTCATTTCAATCTACCGGTTCGGGCATCACAACTTCAAGGAGCGCGAAAGTCGATGGCCAATACCCACCTGAAACATAATGCCACTGATTATGCTGATGCCCTGATCTGTGAAGCGGAGGGGTTGGAACGCCTCGCCAGCGCACTCGATGAGGCCGGGGTGACGGGCATTGGCGTCCCGCGCGTTCACCGGGTGGATGAAAATGAACTCGAAATCACCGCCATACAGTCGTCAGGTGCTTCGGATCGGGCTCGCGCAGTCCTGGGTGAAGGGCTGGCGAGAATGCACGCTTTACGTCAGAAGGCCTACGGCTGGGGACGGGACAATTACATTGGGCTCTCGCTGCAACCCAATCGCTGGTGTGACAGCTGGGGTGAATTCTTTGTTCGGGACCGCCTTGGCTACCAGGTCTCCCGTATCCGTGATACGGGTCAGAGGAGCCGTTTCCAGAAGGTTCTGGATGAGTGCGGAGGCACGTTGACTGATTGGCTGAACGCACACTGTGAGCACCCGAGCCTGCTTCACGGCGACCTCTGGAATGGCAACGTGCTCTATGGCGCAGACGGCCCCTGGCTGATTGATCCGGCTGTTTACTGCGGTGACCGCGAGGCCGATATTGCCATGACCCAAATGTTTGGCGGCTTTGGGGAGGCGTTCTACCGCGCCTACGACGCGCACTACCCACGAACAGCGGTGTATGGCACCAAGCGGGACGTCTACAACCTCTACCACTATCTGAACCATTACAACCTGTTCGGCGGCGGATACCTTGGGGGATGCCAGGCGGGGTTTGCTGTCGTCGAGTCTATCGGGCGCGGTGAGGCCTAGATCAAACCCGCGCTGCGAAGTACAAAGACACCCAGAGTTACGGTAATACTCGCCAGCAAGGTGGTCAGCGCAATGATATTGGCCGCCAACCGGTCATTACCGCCCAACGCCTTAACCATCACGAAACTGGCGGCCGCCGTCGGGCTGGCGAAGAACAGGAACATCAGGCCCAGCTCGGAACCCCGAAAACCAGCCAGCCACGCTGCGGCTGTGCAGAGCGCAGGCAATATCACCATCTTGAAAAGGCTGGACCCCAGCGCCGTCTTGCTGTCGCTGCGGATAGCGCTCAGGGAAACCGTGGCGCCAATGCACAGCAGCGCCAGGGGTAGGGTGAGCGAGGCAAAGTAGTCGCCGCTGGTCATGACCCAGCCTGGCAGCGTGATGTCCAGGGCGGCAAAGGGTATCGCCACAAAAACCGCCAGGATGAGCGGGTTCCGGACGATGTCGTGGAAGATCTTTGTCCAGTCCGTTGTCTGACCCGGCTGGTAGGCCACCAGCACGATCACCGAGAGAATGTTGTAGGAAATAATCACCAGGCCAAGCAGGATGCCCCCTGCGGAAAGGCCGAAGTCCCCGTAAAGGTTGGCGGCCAGTGCCAGGCCGACGATGCCGCAGTTGCCCCGAAAGGCCCCCTGTACGTAAACCCCTCGATCTTCCCGAACCACGCGCCACCGGGCCCAGAGCCACGTGATGGCAAAACTCCCCAGAGTCGCGCCCAGGTAAAACGCCAGAAGCCCGGGATTGAACGCGGTATCCAGGTCGGCCCGAATGATGCTCAGGAACACCAGGGTCGGCAGCGTGGCTTTGAACACCAGTGCCGACGCGGTATTCACAAACGCATTGTCGATCCAGCCAATCTTCCGAAGCCCCAGGCCGATAAACACCATGGCAAACACGGGCAGTGTGGTTTCCATGGTTTGCAGGAACAGATCGATCAGGGTCATCAAGGGTGGCCGTTGGGTCGAGGGAAGTGAAGAGATCCAGTCGGATTATAAGCGGGGAGAAAGCTAGGATGCTATGGGAATACCACGAAGGTATGGGCCGGAAAGAAAATAGCCAATAAAAAATCAGGGCCCCGGAGGGCCCTGATCGATTTCACCCTTTCAGCTGGTCACCAACCGGCAACCGCCTGATGCGTTTACCGGTTGCTGCATAGATCGCGTTGCAGAGCGCCGGCGCTACAGGGGGCAGGCCAGGTTCACCTACGCCCCCCATGGCCTCACCCGGATTGTCGACCAGATGGACCCTCAGGGTTTTAGGGGCGTCCGGCATACGCGGGATCAGGTATTTGTCGAAGTTACCCTGCTGCGCCACGCCGTCTTCAAAGGTCACCTCACTTTGCAGCGCGATGCCGATGCCCATCACGATGGCGCCTTCCAACTGGGAACGAATTCGCTCCGGGTTGGCCTGGGGGCCGCAATCGAAGGCGATGTCTGCCCGGTGAATGGTGAGCTCGCCCTGGTCATCGACTTCCACGTCAAACACGATCGCGGTGTAGGAGACAAAGCTGTGGTGAAACGCCAGGCCAAGCCCTCGGCCTTTACCCATGGACTTGCCCCAACCGGCTTCACTGGTCGCGCGCTCAACGACGTTGCGCATTCGGCCGATATCGATGGGGTAGAGGTCCGGGTCTTCGCCATAGTTCCAGCCATCGCCCACGGTCAGGTTGTGGATCTTCCGGTCCGGCCCGAGCAGGTCCAGAACGTAATCCCGGTGGTCCTTGCCGGCCGCCACAGCCATTTCATGGGCAAAGCTCTGGATCGCCCAGGCGTGGGGCAGGTTATAGACCGAGCGGAACCAGCCAATGCGCACATGAGCGGGTGCCGGCGGGTTTTCCAGTCTCAGCGCCGGTACCGAGAACGGCATGGTGTTAAAGCCCATGCCCAATTCAAACTCACCCTTGTGCTTCGGGTCGGGCGCGAACAGCGAGCCGATGCTCGGTGACAGGGTCCGGTGTAGCCAGCCTGTGGCCTGGCCATTATCGTCCAGCCCGGCCTCCAGATAATCGACAGACACTGCATGGAAGTAGGCGTGGTGGATATCGTCTTCCCGCGACCACTGCAGCCTTACGGGCCGGCCTTTGAAAGCCTCGGCAATACTGGCCGCTTCAATGGCGAAATCCGGCTTGGATTTCCGCCCGAAGCCGCCCCCAAGCAGGGTAACGTGAACGGTGACATTCTCTGCAGCAAGGCCGAGCCGGCCGGCGACCGTATCGCGGGTTGCCTGCGGATTCTGGACTGGCGCCCAGATTTCGGCCTTGCCGTCCTTGATCTGTACCGTTGCAACCGGAGGTTCCATGGGTGCCTGGGCCATGTGAGGCATGTAGTAGGTGGCGGAGACACGCTTGGTGGCATTTTCCAGAGCTTTATCCAGATCGCCATGCTGGCGGACCACCGTGCCGGGCTGCTGCGCTGCCTTTTCCAGAGATTCTCGATAGGCGGACGAGGTATAACTGGCGTTGTCTCCGGCAGCCTCCAGATCCCAGTCGATCTTCAGTGCTTTGCGTCCTTCCATGGCGGCCCAGGTATTGGAGGCCACCACGGCAATCCCACCGAGTGGACTGAAGCCAGCAGGCTGGCCAGTACCCTCAATCTTCACTACCTTCTCTACGCCGGGCACCTTAAGGGCTTCGGTATCATCGAAGCTGGCGACGATTGCGCCATAAACGGGTGGGCGTGCAATCACGGCATAGAGCAGGTTCTCAAACGGCACATCTGCCCCATAAATCGCTTTACCGGTCACGATATCTTCGCCGTCAATCGCTTTCGGGTAAGCCGATTTCAGCTCGCCGTTGATCAGACCGGTTTCCTTGCCGACGAATCTAAGCTCTTCATCGCGCTTGAGTACCAGTGCATTGCGCCCGGGAACCTCGAGTTCCCTGGCTTTTGCGGCGAGTTCGCCAAAGCCGAGCTCTTTGCCGGAGGATCTGTGAACGACTTTATGTACACCGGCCTGAACTTCACTGGTCGAAACGCCCCACTCATTGGCGGCGGCTTGCTCCAGCATCTGCCTGGCGGCTGCTGCGGCGCGGCGCATCGGCTGGTACCAATGGCGCATACTGCGCGAACCGTCGGTGTTCTGGTTGCCGTATTTGCTGTGGTCACCCTCGGCCTGTTCGACTCTCACCTGGTCCCAGTCAGCGCCAAGCTCGTCGGCACCGACCATCACCAGACTGGTCCGGATACCCTGACCCATTTCAGACCGGTTGTTTACGATAGTAACAAGGCCATCCGCATCGATATGGATGAAGACAGTGGGGTCGTCGACCCAGCCGCCGGGCATGGCCCCGGCACCAAATTGAGCTTTTTCATTGCCACCCAGGGCCACATCCCATCGGGCTGCGAGCACCAGGGCAGAGCCGCCGGCCAGGCCCATCAGGAACCGTCGACGGCTCACGTTGGCAATCATCAAGTTGTCATCGGCGCTCATGCTTCACCCTCCTTGCCGGAAGCCCGTTCAATTGCAGCAAGGATTCGGTTGTAGGTGCCGCAGCGACAGAGGTTGCCTGCCATGGCGTCAACAATGTCTGCGGTTTCGGGATTCGGTGTCTGTTTCAGCAAAGCGGTCGCGTTCATGATCTGGCCACCCTGGCAGTAACCACACTGGGCGACACCGAGGTCGAGCCAGGCCTGCTGAACCTTGCTGCCAACCGGGTCGTCAGCCATGGCTTCAATGGTGGTGATCTCGCCGGTGGCGGCAGAGACCGGGGTCACGCAGGAGCGGATTGCTGTTCCGTTGAGGTGTACCGTGCAGGCGCCGCACTGGGACATGCCGCATCCAAACTTGGTTCCTTTGAGGCCGACAACATCGCGGATCACCCAGAGCAGGGGCATGTTATCGGGAACGTCGAGCTCATAGCGCTCGCCGTTAATCGTGAGGGTAGCCATATCGTCCTCTCATTTATGAGTTTTGCGTCTCCTTCACTGTAGCCTTACGAAGAAAGAAGGCAAAAAGAGCAAACTGAATGA
>ERZ1699656.47-NODE-47-length-23342-cov-106.692393_pt1 | contig 23342 bp, 21 predicted proteins | sample MGYA00581514_ERZ1699656 | MGnify/ENA primary metagenome ERZ1699656 (study PRJEB42348, sample SAMEA6618691) | metagenome | isolation source: Polyester-degrading enrichment culture growing on monomer 1,4-butanediol, B | collected 2019-04-14 ...
TGTGCGACCCTTCTCCAACAGTGTCAGAGGGAAAGCAGGATTACTGCATGCCCTGACCTTGCCCCTGCTGCATCTGCTGTTGCATCTGACGACGCTGCTGCATTTGCTGTTGCATCTGCTGCATACGCTTATCCAGCTCGTCGCGCTGCTCCTGGGTAAACACGCTGTCTACCTTCGCCTGCATCAGAGTGGACAGAGCTGCAATCTCGCCGGTCACTTCCCCAAGCTCTTTGGCCTGCTCGCGAATCGCAGCTTCATCAAAGTCTGACTTGATCTCACCCTGCATCTGCTGCTGCAGCGCGCGGGCTTCCTGGCGGAGCTCGCCGATTTCGCCCTGCATCTCGTCGATGATGGCGCGGATTTCGGTCTGCTGCTCTTCGGTCAGCCCTACCATCTGGGCCAGCTGGTCAACCTGATCAGGCTGGCCGCCGGACTGCTGGGCCACGGCCGGGACCGAAAGGCTCAGGGCAACCAGGGCAGTACCAAACAATTTTGCAAGCTTCATAACTCTCTCCATAAACAAGGTGGCCACAATTGAAATACCACCGAAATACATTGGTTTCATCGTTCAGGGACTACACCCTAAAACATACGGATACGGTTTTTCACCCCGATCAGCCCTCTTTTTGTACATACTTCTCAGTCTTCCACGCCAAAAGCCGCCACACACGGGGATTCAAACAAATGTGAAAGTTTGGTCATTCCCCTTCATAATGGCGCCGTTCAAACCAATCCGGAGCAGATACGATGGCCATCAACTGGTTTCCAGGGCACATGCACAAGGCCCGCAAGGAGATCAAAAAAGTCATGCCACAGATGGACCTCATCATCGAAGTGGTTGATGCGCGCATTCCTTTCAGCAGCGAAAACCCGCTGGTACCTGCCCTGCGCGGTGATACCCCGCTGATCAAGGTATTGAACAAACGCGATCTGGCAGATCCAGAAATCACTGAGCAGTGGTTAGCCTGGCTCGAAAAAGAGCGTGGCGTCCGCGCCATTACGCTTACCCACAACCAACGCAATGAAGCGCTGGCTATCCTCAAACTGGCGGAGGAGATGACGCCCGATCATGATCGCCAGAAGAGTGCACTGAGGGTGATGATTCTGGGCATTCCCAATGTCGGTAAATCCACCCTGATCAATACCCTGGCAGGGCGCCCTGCGGCCAAGACCGGGAACGAGCCAGCCGTAACCAGGGCGCAACAGGCCATCAAACTGCCCAACAACATTCTGCTCTACGACACGCCCGGCTTCCTCTGGCCAAAACTGTCTCCCGAAGCCTGTGGTTATCGTCTGGCGGTAACCGGGGCGATTCGGAGCGCGGTGCTGGACTTTGAGGATGTGGCCATGTTCGAGGCCGAGTACCTTCTGGAAGCCTATCCAGAGCTGGTCAAAACCCGCTACGGCTTCGAGGAACTACCGAAAGATGCCCTGGCGCTGATGGACGGAATTGCCGAGAAGCGGAGATTCTTCGGCCGCGGTGGCATCCCGGATCTGCACAAAGTATCGGAGGTGTTGCTCAACGAATTCCGGGCCGGAACTCTGGGACGCATCTCGCTGGAAACCCCTGAGATGGTCGAGCGCGAAGCCCGGGAAGCCGAGGCAGCCGCGGCTGAGAAAGCCACTCGCGAGGAGGCCAGCGGCGCAAAGAAAGGCTCCAGAAAGGGTCGAAGCGGCAAGCGCTGAACACTCTATGGAGCTCTATCCGGCCTTCTCCCCTTACCAAGGTCAAATATCGTATCCGGGCCAAAGCGCCTAGACTGTTAAATAACGTTATTGATCGCAAGGTCGGCCACATCGGCCGGTCGGTAAGGAGGAACTTATGAGACGCGTCGTCGTCACCGGTATGGGCATTGTGTCCTGCATTGGCAATTCACTGGATGAAGTCAGGGACAGCCTTAAAAACGGAAAGTCCGGCATCCGTTTCAACGAAACCTATAAGGAGATGGGCTTTCGCAGCCAGATTGCAGGCTCGGTGGATGTCGACACATCCGTCATAGACCGCAAGATCCGCCGGTTCATGGGTCCGTCGGCCATGTACAGTTTCCTGTCCATGGAGCAGGCAATTGCCCAGGCAGGGCTGACCGAAGAACTGATCTCCAATGACCGCACCGGTCTGATCGCGGGCTCCGGCGGCGCGTCCTGTTCCAGCCAGGTTGAAGCCACCGACATCATGCGTGAGAGAGGCGTGAAGCGCATCGGGCCGTATATGGTGCCCCGCATCATGACCAGCACGGTTTCCGCCTGTCTGGCCACAGCATACAAAATCCGCGGCGTGAACTACTCCATGTCTTCGGCCTGCGCCACGAGTGCCCACTGCATCGGCCATGCCATGGAGCAGATCCAGGCGGGCAAGCAGGACATCGTGTTCGCCGGCGGCGGAGAAGAAGAGGACTGGAGCCTGACCATGATGTTCGACGCCATGGGCGCCCTTTCCACCAAGTACAACGACGCTCCCGAGACAGCCTCGCGCCCCTTCGACGCCGGCCGGGACGGTTTCGTGATCGCCGGCGGTGGCGGCATGATGGTACTGGAAGAGCTGGAGCATGCGAAGAAACGCGGTGCCAACATCATTGCCGAACTTACCGGCTATGGCGCCACCTCAGACGGCTACGACATGGTCGCTCCCTCGGGCGAAGGCGCCCAGCGCTGCATGAAACAGGCGATGGCCACGATCCGTGGCAAGATCGACTACATCAACGCGCACGGCACCAGCACCCCGGTTGGCGATGTTGCCGAGATGGGCGCGGTGCGTTCAACTTTTGGTTCCGACATCCCCGCCATTTCATCTACCAAATCACTGACCGGCCACTCCCTTGGTGCTGCAGGTGTGCAGGAGGCGATCTACTCGCTCCTGATGCTGCAGAATGGCTTCATTGCAGGCACCAGAAACCTCAGCGATCCGGACGAGAAAATCAGCGACATGCCGTTAGTTGGCCCGAAAAGTCGCGAAGGCGCACTGAACACCGTGATGTCCAACAGTTTCGGCTTTGGTGGGACTAACGCCTCTCTGGTATTTGAAAAACTGTAAGCATGAGTGGCACAAGGGCCTTCGGGCCCTTATTTTTAACAATTATATTCTCAGATCATTAAGCTTGATTATTGGCAAAGACCACTATCCGTATTAAGGTACATAGTTGATATGGATCAAATCGGACGGATCATCACGTATGGCTCAAGCAATTCCGTTTCGTCAGGCTTCTCCCCTCAAGGCCTCTTGCCACCAGTGCAGCCTGAGCAATCTTTGCCTTCCCCTGGCAGTTGAAGAGAACGACCTTGACCGGCTGGAAGACATTGTCCAGCAGGGGCGAATCTTCAACCGCGGCGAACATGTCTTTGATCAGAGCACGCCCTACCGCGCGTGCTTTGCGGTGAAAAGTGGTTCCATCAAGACGTCGATTATCACCGAGAGTGGCGAAGAACAGGTAACCGGCTTTTTCATGCCCGGTGAACTGGTGGGTCTGGACAGCATTGGCAGTGAGAACTATGCGTGCACCGCCAAGGCTCTGGAGCGGACCAGCATCTGCGAGTTTCCGATCGACAAACTGGAGGAGCTCACTGGCAAGCTGCCGGAACTGCAGCATCACATGTATCACCTGATGAGCCAGGAAATCCAGAACAGTCACCAGTTGGCCATGCTGCTGAGCAAGAATACCGCCGAAGAGCGCATTGCCGCACTGCTGTTATCGCTGTCCAGCCGCTTCCAGCGCCGGCGCATGTCTCCGACCAACTTCAGCCTGCCCATGGCACGTAACGACATCGCCAACTTCTTGGGGCTGGCTGTCGAAACCGTGAGCCGGGTCTTCACGCGTTTCCAGAATCAGGGGCTCATCAAGGCCAGGGGCCGGGAAGTCGAACTATTGGATATCGAAGGCCTGCAGATGGTCAGCCGGGAATTTTCTCGCCAGTGCAATAACTGAGAAGCTGCTTCGTGTCCGTCGGTTTCATGAACCGGCGGGCTCACTCTCCACTTCCCTTCCGTTATTCTTTTTCAACATGGCCAGTTCATCCACCAGGCCCGAGCGCCATGGCATCTGTTTGATGCCGAAGGTGTTTCGAATCTTGGTGCAGATCAGCGTGGTATTCACCGGTTCAAGATGCCCCCACTCAGGCACCTCATCCACGACCCGAATACCTTCCGGGATCCCTGGAAGGCCGGCGATTGCCAGGCCGAGCTCGTAGAGATTGATTTCCTCGGCGCCGGCGTACTGATAGGTGCCCCACACCTCGGCCCCGCAATCAAGCTGAAGAACCACCGCCTCGATCACCCGGGCCAGATCCCGAACCGCAACAGGCTGACCGCGGCACCGCCCAGGCAATGACAGCACCTCACCGGCAGCAGTGCTGGCCTGAACCTTTCGTATAAATCGCGCCAGGCTCCAGCCGGTTCGCAGGATAATGTGTCTCGGCAGCAGGGTGCGCAGAGCCTGCTCGCACTCCCATTGCCAGTTCCCCAATTCGTTCACCGGCTGCCCGGGGTTAGAGGTGATATACCCACTCTGCTTACGGCCATCGAATACGTAACAGGAGGAAAGCTGGAGCAGCGCCATGCCGCGATCACGGGCAAACTCCGCCATGGCCAGAGGTAGCGAAAACGCAGCCATGTGGACGCCCTCTGGGTCTTTCTCGGCGACCTCGGGATCGGCCATCCAGAGTGCGTTAACAATCAGATCGATATCCTCGGGAATCCAGTTCTCCAGTGCATCAAGGTCCGCATTGGAGGGGTCACTGACAAGCAATGGGCTGACGTGCAGGTGCGTAGCCCGCAAACGCTCCAGCAAAACCTTCCCCAAAGGTCCGTAATCGTGAACAACAAGTACATGCACGAGGATTCAATGCCTCCTGGTATCACTTATGTGACGGTATTTCGGAACCGGTCTGGCCAATGGTTTCTGGATCCCGGCGCCTACACTGATGCAGTCTGAACTTAATGCTTTGCTATTTCTTTCAAGAGCATACAACAACAGGAACTGTCATGCTGAAACAACAGAGCCACATTGTGGCGCCGATCCCCGACGAGTTGCGAACCCGGGCCCTATACACCGTCGGCGAACTGCGCGAGCGGGGCAAGGCCGACAAGGAGGCCATCGACAAGCTCTTCAACCTGATTGTGGACATGACCGAAGAAGGTCTGGACTTCTTTTTCCTGGAGCCGCTTCGCCGCCTCCATGCCAGCAACATGATGATGGGCATGGCCAAAATGGGCATCAGCAGCATGCTCAAGGGCAGCAAGATGGTCGTACACAAGGTGCTCAAAAAGCTGGACGACCGCAGCCTCGCTGCCATCCTCGACTTTATCGAGGAAATCATCCACGAACCGGAACAGGGCTGACAGAGCGCCCCGCGATACTACCGGTATTGCCGCGGCACCCGCCCGGTGATGCCGGTCATCAACTCGTAGGAGATGGTGCCAGCACAGGTCGCCACCTCATCAACCCCAACTGTGCGCCCCCAGAGTTCGACAGTGTCGCCCTCCTTCGAATCCGGTGCATTGGTGAGATCAACCGCCAGCATATCCATGGATACCCGACCGATGAGCCGGATCCGCTGTCCATTGATCGCCGCAGGTGTGTTGGTGCCCGCATGCCGGGGGTAACCATCGCCATAACCAATGGCCACCATGCCCATCCGGATATCCCGATCGGCGACCCAGCCGGCTCCATACCCAACAGACTCACCCGCTGGCACCATTCGGGTGCTGATCAGCGGTGCCTCCAGCGACATTACCGGTTCCAGACCAAGCTCCGGGCCGGTTTTGCCAACCATTGGCGAACCGCCATACAGCATGATGCCCGGTCGGCTCCAGTCAAACATCGGCTGGTCGGGGTGAAAATGGGCGGCCGAATTGGCAACGCTCTTCATCAGCTTGGGAAACGCAGAGGTAGCCTTCTCAAATACCGATGTCTGCTGCGCCGTCATGGCACTATCCGGATCGTCGGCACAGGCGAAGTGGGTCACAAAGCCCAACAGTCCCTTCTCCGCACTCATGGCCTGCAGCCGGCCCATTACCTTGGCCAGCTCATCCGGATGAAAGCCCAGACGGTTCATGCCGCTGTTCACTTTCAGCCAGAACGCCGGTCGTGCTTCAAGGCGCTCCAGCCACGACAGTTGCTGGAAACTGTGGAAAACCGGCTCAAACCTGTTCCGGGCGCACTCATCAATATCCGCTTCGGCGTGGACACCCTGCAGCAGGACTACCGGCTGTGCCAGGCCCGCTTCCCGTATGGCCGCCGCCTCTTCGATACACGCCACCGCAAACTTCGGGGCCAGGCTGTCCAGGGCCGAGGCCACCGGCCCTATGCCGTGGCCATAGCCGTCGGCCTTGACCACGGCCATCACCTGCGCCCCGCCGGCCCGATTCAGGGCTGTCTGGTAGTTCCTGCGAAGGGCGTCGAGATCAATCCGGACAACAGTGCTGCGGGGCATCAATACTCCCCGCCATAGTCGCTGTAATCGCCGTGGGCCAGGTCCTCGAATTTTGTGTACTTGCCGATAAAGGCCAGGCGGATAGTGCCGATGGGGCCGTTCCGCTGCTTGCCAATGATGATCTCGGCAATGCCCTTGTCCGGCGTGTCTTCGTTATACACCTCATCCCGGTACACAAACATGATGACGTCGGCGTCCTGCTCAATGGCGCCCGATTCCCGAAGATCCGAGTTAACCGGGCGCTTGTTGGGCCGCTGCTCAAGACTCCGGTTGAGCTGGGACAGCGCCACCACCGGGCAGCTAAGCTCTTTGGCAATGCCCTTCAGGGACCGCGAGATTTCCGAAATCTCGGCCGTCCGGCCTTCGGTGTTGCCGGGCACCCGCATCAACTGCAGGTAGTCGACCATGATCAAACCAATCTTGCCGTCGTTTTCCCGGGCAATGCGTCGGGCCCGGGAGCGCATTTCCGTGGGACTCAGACCCGGCGTATCGTCGATATAAAGAGGTTTGTCCTTGAGCAGACTCACCGCCGACGTCAGCCGGGGCCAGTCGTCCTCTTCCAACTTACCGCCACGGACCTTGGTCTGATCAATGCGCCCGAGCGACGAGAGCATCCGCATGGCAAGGGCATCCGCCGGCATTTCCATACTGAACACCAGCACCGGCGTTCCGGTGCTGATCAGGGCATTCTCCACGATATTCATGGCAAACGTCGTCTTACCCATGGAGGGACGACCCGCCACAATGATCAGATCCGAGGGCTGCATGCCCGAGGTCTGTTCGTCCAGATCCTTGAAGCCCGTCGTCAGACCAGTGGTCTGCTCGCCAGACTCAAACAATTCCTCGATCCGGCTCAGGGTCTTGGCCAGAATCGGGTTTATGGCCTGTGGACCGGAACCTTCCTTGACCCTCGCTTCAGCAATCTGGAATACGCTCCGCTCGGCCTCGTCGAGAATTTCATTACTGTTCCTGCCGAGCGGGTTGAAGGCCGAATCGGAAATCTTGCCGGACACCTCTACCAGCTGTCGCAGAATGGACCGCTCACGGACAATATCCGCGTAGGCACGGATGTTTGCTGCGCCCGGAGTTTTCTCAGCCAATTCCGCCAGATAAGACAAGCCACCGGCATCCTCAATATCGCCGGCGCGCTCCAGGAATTCCGCCAGGGTAACAACATCCAGTGGCTCGCTCTCACTGGCAAGACGCTCCACGGCGCCAAAAATCAGGCGGTGGTCCTGCCGATAGAAATCGGCGGCCGAAATCACTTCCGAGATCTCGTCGAACCGGCGGTTATCCAGCATCAGGCCGCCCAATACCGCCTGCTCTGCTTCCACAGAGTGGGGAGGCACCTTGATACGACTGGTTTCGAGATCGGTACTCGCGGGCTTCAGATTGGGCTTGGCCATGAACACATCTTCAGTTGGACATCACAACCACGACAGTTTAAGCGACCTGCCGCAGCAATGGGAGAGGGTTACAGGGACTTAACAGCATACCAGAAAGCAACAGGCCCGAAAGCCGCGAGATGCGGTTCGGGCCTGTCAGGTTGGCCAGCGCTGGACCTCATAAAGAGGAAGCGAGGGCCACCAGCGTATTACCAGAGCCGGGGCAACCCCGACACCGTTTTCAGGGAAAACGGCTTACTCGGCAACGACCGCCAGCTTGACCGTAACTTCAACGTCGGAGTGCAGCTGAAGCTCGATCTCGTACTCGCCAGTCACCCGGATCGGGCCTTCCGGCAGACGAACTTCGCTCTTCTCGACTTCGGTACCACCGGCAGTGATCGCGTCAGCAATGTCGCGCACACCGATAGAGCCGAACAGTTTGCCTTCTTCACCGGCCTTGGAGCTGATTGTGAAAGCAGCACCCTCAAGGGCCTCGGCGCGGGCCTGGGCAGCAGACAGCTTCTCAGCAGCCGCTTTCTCAAGCTCGGCACGACGCTCTTCGAACGCCTTCAGATTTGCTTCGGTGGCAGGTACAGCCTTGCCATAAGGAAGCAGGAAATTACGACCGTAACCGGCCTTGACCTTTACCTTGTCACCCAGGGAGCCAAGGTTTGCAACTTTCTCGAGCAGAATAACTTCCATCTCGTTAACCTCTTCGTGCTTTATTCAGCCGGCCCGGCAGGACTTATGCGCCTCCGGATATCCAGCCAGCTATCCACAAAAGCCAGAACCACTAACAGAATCATCAGACTTGGGCCCAGAAGGATCAGCGCTACGTAGAACATCGCCAACCAGTTCCCACTGAGCTGTTTCAAACCAACAACGCCGTGCACCAGCGCCAGGCTGGCCAGGAACAGCGGCGTTCCCGCGGCCCAGGCCAGCAGCATGGAATTCAGCCCGAGGAACGGACCGACTACCATGGTCACCGCGCACAACACCGCAATGGGCGGAGATAGCCTCAGGCCATGGAATTCCTTGCGGAATCCACCGGGGTTGTAAAGCCCCGCCTGCCAGGCCCGCGCCAGCATGGTCATGCCCACACCCGTTGCCAGGTAGGTGCCTGCCATGCTCGCGTTCATCGTGTCCCGGATAACCTTATCGAGGTCATCGCCGAGACTCTTCGCAATTTCGGCATTGTACTGTTGGTAAAAACTCACCCCGGCCTGGACCAGATCATCCAGCAGCCCCGGGTACACCACAGGCAACATCAGGCCCGTGACGATTGCGAGAAAACTTCCCGCAAGCAGAGCTTTTTCCCAGGACAGCGTTGTCCTGATCAATGACGCCATAAGCATCACCTGGAGCAACACGGCCAGAGCGGTCGGGTCCTGCCCGAAAATGCTCCAGCCAAGCGCCGGAAGTAATGCCCAGAGCCCGATATTGAGCCCCTGACTGATGCCAAGCCTGAGAATGACCAGGCCAACAACGGCTGCGCCAATCCAGAACAACAAGGGTACGGCAGTTGTTACTGCTGCTACCCCACCGGCCTGGAGGGGACCGCGCATTACATACTGTGCAAGTGCACGCATGGTCCCAAGTCCTGTGTTTCTGTTACTTAGTTATCGTGGCTGTCCGAGTACGGCAGCAGTGCCAGGTAGCGGGCACGCTTGATAGCGGTAGCCAGCTGACGCTGATAACGTGCTTTGGTGCCGGTGATGCGGCTGGGCACGATTTTGCCGGTTTCAGTGATGTAGCCTTTCAGGGTGTCCAGATCTTTGTAATCGATCTCCTTTACACCCTCTGCCGTGAAGCGGCAGAACTTACGACGTCTGAAAAAACGAGCCATAACTTAACTCCTCAACTCCGGTTAATTACTCTTCTTCGTCCTGGGTTTCAGCACGCTGACGTGGCTCGTCAGATTCGGCTGAACGACGCGGGCGATCATCGCCGCCACGACGGTCTTCACGGGACTCGGAAGCTTTCATCGGGGACAGTTCTGTATCCGCACCATCGCGGCGCAGGATCATGTCGCGGATGATTGCATCGTTGAAACGGAAGTTGTGAGTCAGCTCGTCCATTGCGGCCTGTGAACATTCAACGTTCATCAGTACGTAGTGAGCCTTGTGAATCTTGTTGATCGGGTATGCCAGGTGACGACGGCCCCAATCTTCCAGGCGATGTACCTTGCCGCCATCTTCAGTGATGACGCCGGTATAACGCTCGATCATCGCGGGCACCTGCTCGCTCTGATCCGGATGTACCATAAAAACGATTTCGTAGTGACGCATGAGTTCTCCCTACGGTTTAAACAGCTTTCTTTTTCCCGGCACGGATCTGAACCCGCGACCGACAAACATGAAAGCAAGGAGTTGACAGCATTCTGCTGCCGGTTTCTTTTTGCTTTATCAATAAGGCTTTACAAGAAAGGCTTGATCAAAAGCTTGGCTTCGGATTGCCGGTATTCAGACAATACAAAACCACCCCTTAAAAAAGGGGTCACGTATTCTAGGCGGGGAAGGCCCCGTGTGCAAGGGTTAACCAAGCCGTTGACGCAGGGCTTCGTATAGGCAAACACCCGTAGCCACGGACACGTTGAGACTGTCGACATGACCAAGCATAGGGATATTGATCAGCTGGTCGCAGTGCTCCCGGGTCAACCGGCGCATGCCCTTGCCTTCCGCCCCCATCACCAGCGCCACCGGGCCCTTGAAATCGGCCTGGTATAGCGTTGCCTTTGCCTCACCGGCAGTACCGATCAGCCAAACACCCTGATCCTGCAAACTGCGCAGAAAACGTGCGAGATTGGTGACCCGTACAAAGGGCACCGTCTCGGCAGCACCACAGGCAACCTTGCGGGCAACCGGAGTCAGCGAAGCGGACTTGTCCTTGGGAACAATGACCGCCTGAACACCCACGGCATCGGCCGTGCGCATACAGGCGCCAAGATTATGGGGATCGGTCACGCCATCAAGGACAAGTAAAAACGGCGGCTTGTCACTGCCTGCCAGCTGCGCCAGCAAATCGTCTTCGGTCCACTCGCGACTTTCGCTGACAGCAGCGACAATCCCCTGATGAACACCGGACACCCGCTCGTCCAGTTCTTTACGGTGCACAACTTTCCAGCGCACGCCGAGGCTATCGAGGGTATCGGTAATATTCTTGACCCGCTTATCCTGCCGGCCGGTCTGGATCCAGACCTGCTGCAGACGCTCAGGCTCGCGTTTGAGGACAGCCTCAACCGCGTGCCAGCCAAACACAAATTCTCCGGACACTGATTCTGCTTCCTGTTACTTGCCTGATTTGCGCGGCTTGCCTTTCTTGTCGCCTTTGCCAGCGCCACTGCCCTTCTTGCCTTTTTTCAGGGCAAGTTTCGCGGCCTTCGCAACCAGCTCATCCCTGGCAGAAGGCGTTTCATTATCATCGAAGGCCTCAGCCCCCTTTTTCTTTGATGACGTCGACGCCGGGCGTTTCCTCGGGCGCTTCAGGCCAGGTTCGCCGGGTGATGCACTCTTTCGTGCAGGCTTGGCTTTGCCCGGCGGTTTGCCGCCTTTGCCGGAGTTGCGCCTGGTCTTTCCTCGCTCGCCTTTATCAGGAACCGCAAGCGCGTCGCGATCGGCCTGTCGGTGGACCGGTTCGCTGATCAGTTCCAGGTCGATCTTGCGATCTTCCATTCCAACCCGAACAACCTTCACACGGACCTCATCCCCCAGCCGGAAACTCATTGCCGTGCGCTCGCCGATCAGGCGATGCTTGGCCGAATCGTGATGGAAGAAGTCACCGCTGAGCGTCGACACATGCACCAGCCCCTCTATGTAGACGCCAGAAAGCTCCACAAAGAAACCGAAGGGCACGACGGATGCAATGACGCCATCGTACTCCTCACCGACATGATCACTGAGGTACTCACACTTCAGCCAGGCCATGACATCCCGGGTGGCATCATCGGCACGGCGTTCCGCCATTGACGTGTGCTCACCCAGCTGCTCCATCCGGGCCATATCATACGGGTACTCGGCGAGCTCGGGATCCGGCTTGGGAGGCGGAACCACATCCTTGGAAGGCCTCCCTCCGTGAATAACCGACTTGATGGCCCGGTGATTGATCAGGTCCGGATAACGTCGAATCGGCGACGTGAAGTGAGCATAACCCGCATAACCAAGGCCAAAATGGCCGCCCTCTTCAGGGCTGTAAACGGCCTGGCTGAGTGAACGCAGCATCACCGTCTGGATAACATTGGCATCCGAGCGGTCCTTGATACTTTCCAGCAACTCCTGGTAGTCCGCAGACGTGGGGTTATCACCACCACCCAGTTGCAGACCCAGCTCACCCAGGAACAGCCGCACCGCATTGAGGCGCTCCTCGGAAGGACCGTCATGCACCCGGTAGAGTGCCGGGAGCTTGTGTTTTTTCAGAAATCGCGCTGTGGCAACGTTCGCACACAGCATGCACTCCTCAATGATCTTGTGGGCATCGTTGCGCTGTACCGGCACGATTTCTTCTATCTTCCGGTCGGCGTCAAACACGATCTTGGTTTCGGTGGTTTCGAAATCAATTGCACCACGCTCGGTACGCGCCTTGCGCAACAACTGGTAGAGACCATAAAGATTGTGCAACTGCGGGAGCACGTTGGCGTATTGCTCGCACAGCTTATAGCCCTGCTCGGTGTCCGGATGCTCCAGCATGGTACTTACCTTGTTGTAGGTAAGCCGCGCATGACTGAACATGACCGCCTGATAAAAGTTGTAGCTGCTGATGTTACCGGCGGCGCTAATGGTCATATCGGCCACCATGCAGAGGCGATCGACGCCCGGATTCAACGAGCAAAGGCCATTGGACAGCTTTTCTGGCAGCATTGGCACAACGTGGTCGGGGAAATAAACCGACGTACTGCGGTTCAACGCCTCTTCATCCAGCGGGGAACCGGGCCGGACGTAGTGGGACACATCGGCAATCGCAACGATCAGGCGATAGCCACCACGAGGCCTTGGCTCGCAATAGACAGCATCGTCGAAATCCCGGGCCGTTTCGTCATCGATGGTTACCAGCCTGAGATTGCGGATATCCTTCCGATTAGCCTTGTCTTTCTCAGTGACCTCTTCCGGAATCTGTGCCGTCTGCTCACCGACCGCGGGCGGCCAGCTGTGGGGAATGTCATAGGAACGGATGGCAACGTCAATTTCCATCCCTGGTGCCATGTGTTCGCCAAGCACCTCGACAACCTTGCCCAATGGCTGGGTGCGCACGGTGGGCTGGCGAACTATGTCCACCACAACATACTGGCCGTGGCGGGCATTGCCGCAATTCTCCTGGGGAATCAGTACTTCGTGATTGATCCGCGCGTTTTCAGGAACAACGAAGTTGATACCACTTTCCTGGAAGAAGCGTCCCACCGTCTGGCTGGTCCGGTATTCCAGAACCTCAACGATCACACCTTCGCGCCGGCCTCGATCATCAACCCGATCAACCCGAGCGGCCACCCGATCCCCATGAAACACCTGACGCATCTGTCGGGCAGTGAGAAACAGATCGGAGCCCCCGTCATCCGGCACCAGAAAGCCGAAGCCATCTTTGTGTCCAATCACCCGCCCCGTTACCAGGTCGGCTTCCTCAATGGGAAGGTAGGCGCCACGCCGGTTACAAATCAACTGCCCGTCCCGACACATGGCAATCAATCGCCGACGAAGGGCTTCAATGCCCTCCTCTGACGACTGACCAAGTTCTGAACACAGTGTTTCGTGGGTTGCGGGAGCGCCACGCTCTTTGAGATGCGCGAGGATAAATTCCCGGCTTTGAATAGGATTTTCGTATTTCTGGGCCTCACGGCTGGCGTGAGGATCCCGGTCGTTTTTCTTCCTGGAAACCATTCGGATCCTTGTTAAGAGGCTGTACCAACGCGGCACAGTTCAGATTCGTTTGCAATGGAGTATAACGTTGGGACGGAGCTCCTGCCTATCAACCTGCAAGGAATAGGCACAAATACCTGCCATTCTTTTTGCGAAAAAATGTTTGACAGCCTCGGCGGGAATTATTACAGTACGCGCCATCGGTTGAGGGACACACCTCAACGCTGGCAGAAACGTTTAGTTTTCAACAAACTAAGGTCCTGCAAATCACCTGCCGAGGTGGTGAAATTGGTAGACACGCTAGCTTCAGGTGCTAGTGGGGGCAACCCCGTGGAGGTTCAAATCCTCTCCCAGGCACCATTTCCTCCCCCTGGAAATGGCAAGACAGCCAACCGGCGACGTCGTTAATTTCCTCAAATAGCATCCGATCCGCGCAGTCTTCTTGCCAGAAGACAGATTGCCACTGATCGCGACTAATCCAGCAGTCCCACCAGGTACTCAGACAACCTCTGGTAACCAAACTCTACCTTCGCATAAGCAGAATTGGGCACACCCTCAAACTCGCGGCCGCATTCTCCGGACGAATTGTAATTTTTCAGATAGGCATCGCGAATAAGGTTCGGTTGTTCTGCAACAAAGCCTGGCCCGTCTGCTGCCGGATAGTTTATCGCCCACTCGAAACTGCCATCGCCAGTCACGCGGGGCAGCTGTAGAAGATCCGGATCCAGGAATCCATAGCGCAACAGCCGAAGATTCGGTTGTTCGGGCCCGGAAAACTCCCGTCGATCAAATTCAAGCACCAGATCGGTGAACCCCGCAGGCTGGGGATCATAGCCGGAAAACTGGTACGCCTGAACGCCTGTCACGACCTGACTCGCGTCGACAGCATCCTGCTGTGGAGCGCAGCTGTCTATACCCGCCGAAAAGGTTACGGCCTCCACCTCAACGCCCTGCTCTGAAATCCGGTATCCGGGAAAAACGGACGAGGAATTGTCGTTTTCCGGAACCAGCGTGCGCCTTGCGCCACCGCTGGTCTCAGCAACCAGTTCCACCAGATCGCCGCTGTCCGTCGTCCAGCTGTAGGTGACCTCTGGAGGGCCGCCCAATTCCGTTGAATCCGCTGCAATTCCCCTGTGTTCATGACAGGTAGTGCTGGTCTCGAAGTGAATGCGACGATTGCCCCAATCGAAAACCAGCCGCTCATCCGTGCCCTCTTCGTCGAAATTCAGACGGCTTTGCTCCGAAAGCGCAGCGGAGGGCAACCACTGGGTTTCCAGGTCCGCCATGTAGCCGTTAACACCGATCAGTCGTGCCAGCTCCGGCATGGAGGGTGACAGGCAGCCGTTCGCGGAGACGGATAGCAGGCGCCCGCTCTCACTGTAAGCGAACGCCAGCTCGGCGGAGATCTGCAGGCCGGATCGGTTGGCAGGCAGGCTGTCCTGATTGGAGGGCTCGGCGTATACCTTCTGGCTGGTCAGCAGCACCGGGTCGCTCAATTCCACATCCACTTCGGGGAGCACCAGGGCGGCCACATCGACATTGGCAAAATCACCCTGGGCGACATCATCAACCACCGCGATCACATCTGCGGCATTCTGCACCAGCGATACGCCCAATAGAAACGCCGCTTCCGTGCTCAGGAATCGCTCCGTACCGTCACTGTCCCCGGCCGCCAACAAGTCGTTGTAGGCAGAGGGAATCTGGCTGGCCATGAACCTTGCCAGTGCCCGGGCATAGGCATGTGAGCGCTCGTCCTGGGCGAGGATATAGTCCCGCACCAGATTCAGGTCCGCCAGGCTCGCTGCCGCGCCGGAAGGTGTTTGCAGGAAGGTACCAAGGCCGACGATGCCCCGGTAACGGGCCAGTGTGGTTAATGGCGTGATATTGCGGACACCCGGAGGCGCCGACATCAGGTAGGCACTGACCACCGGAACTTCCCCGTTACGCGTTTCCTCAAGGGTTTTACCCGGAAGGGCTATGGCGTGCAGCGCATAATCCCGTGGATCAAGATCCGGCCCCACTGAAGGGTCCAGGACCAGTTCCGAAATATCCATTGCGAAACGACCGCCGGCACCACTCATGGCGGTGGGCTCCCCCGAGGCAAGGGTAACTTCCCTGCCGTTATCCAGCTCGATAACCAGAGGCCCCGGGGTAAACTGACTGTCCCCATCCATGTCGAGCCAGACCCGGGCGTTCTTCAGGTAGCCGTCGATGACCTTACCCGTGTAAGGCGCAGGTTCGCTGTATTCCACGCCATCGAAATCCCGCCCGTCCACGGGCAACTGGTCGGATTCCTCACCGCAACCGGCGAGGATGAGGGAGACAGCAGTAACAGGCAGACCAATCAGGCGTTTCATCGCGGCAACCGTTTATCCTTGTTAGAGGTTGTGCCGCTACTTTAGGGGATGTGGTGGCTGTAGACCTTGATAGGTTTGGCAATTTGTAAAGTTTGGTAACCAGGCGGGGCTTCAGTCACGACGAGCAGCTGTAGTGTGAAACCCCACCCAGATTGAACAACTCCGACGGCTTCAGCCGGTAGTATTGCGCCTCAACAGCATTCGACTGCTCTGCGTAGGGTTGCGTCAAAACACCCTGCAAAGCACGCAGGGGCTGGTAATCGCCCTCTGCTGCTCGCTGATAGGCAGGAACCACAAACCACTCACGCATGGTGTATTTGGGGTTCACCAGCTTCATGTTCCGGGATAGCTCCTCACGGAATTGGGAGCTGCCAGTAGAGCCATCGATCCCAATCTGCGATTTCCATCTGGCAAACCACTCTGACCAGCGGTTGAGTAGCCCTTCCGGATCGGCCGCTGCTGACTCATCCAATGATCTGTAGAAGCTGTTTTTGAGGGGTTCGATGTCTTCGGGTAGGGAGGAAAGCTCCCGGAAGAACATCGTATAATCCACTGGGGTCCGGGTCATCAGCGTAATCAGTTCCCTGAAGAGTTCGGCGTCAAAAGTGCCAAGGCCCAGCTTCGCTGCCCACATCATTTCCAGCTCAGCCTGCATTACCTTGGCAAATCCAGCGTGAATCTCCTGGAGTTGCGCCTGTTCGTTCTCGTGATCTGCCAGCAGCGGTTGAAGGGCCGAACAGAAACTCTTGAAGTTCCGTTCCGCCGCTGCGGGTTGGTTAAGGAAAGAGAAGTGCTGCCCGCCACCGGTCCAGGGCTGGTAGAACGGCTCGAATAGTTCGCAGAAGCCAAAAGGCCCGTAATCCAGCGTGAAACCGCCAGCGGCGCAATTGTCGCTGTTGAAATTGCCCTGGCAGTAACCAACCCGGATCCAGTTCGCCACCAGCGAGGCAAGGCGGCCGCGAAACTCCCGCGCGAGCATCACGATTTTTGTGGGCGTCTCTAGGGTCTGGTCAATAACGCCGTGGTACTCCCGATCAATCAGGTGCAGCACCAGCTGTTCGAGTTCTTCATGGGCGCGGGGGTGCTCCTGCTTTCGAGCCCTGCGCCCGAAAAGTTCCAGCTGGCCCACCCGAATGAAGGACGGGGCGACACGTGTGGAGATGGCAACCGGCTCCGAAATGAGCTGGTCGGGATCCAGGGAATGGGAGCCCGGAGAGTACCAGGGGCGCCGTACTCTCTCTGTTTTCGAAGCGTAGAGACTCAGCGACCGGGAGGTCGGCACACCCAGTGCGTGCATGTGCTCCTGGGCCAGGAATTCACGAACGCTGGAACGCAGGACCGCACGGCCATCACCACCACGGCAATACGGCGTCTGTCCGCCCCCCTTTAGCTGCATTTCCCAGCGCTGACCGTTCAGAACAGCTTCCAGCACCGAGATGGCGCGACCGTCGCCATAGCCGTTGCCGGTCTGGAACGGGCATTGTTGAGTGTATTCGGTGCCGTAGATGGAAAGCGCGTAGCCACAGGCCCAACCCACTTGGCTCATGGGTCCGGGCACCTGTGAGAGATCTCCGGAGAACATCCGGACAAAGTCATCGGATCTGGCCAGGCTGTCTGCAAAACCCAGTTCCCGGAACAAGCCGGGGCTGTGCGCCACGTAGTCAGGATTCGCGATGGGCGTTGGCCGGACGGGAACATAATGCCCCGAATAGACCTGTCTTGGTCGATGGTCAACGCCATCGGGCGTGGCATCCGGATCACCGTTCAGGCAATCCATCAGCGAATAGTCAGCCATCGGTGCAAGTTCTTCGAGGTTGGTCACTTCGAAACGGGTTTCTCGCGACAACGGCTTGTTCATCTGTGCCTCTCCTGATCAAAGGAAACGGGCAGTGCCAGCACTGCCCTCAGCTGCCCTTATGACCAGGCCAAGGGGCCAGGGTTCAGAAAGAACGGGCAACGATTTCCTTCATGATTTCATTAGTGCCGGCGTAGATCCGCTGGACCCGCGAATCTGCCCAGGCCCGTGCGATCGGATATTCCCACATGTACCCGTAGCCCCCGTGAAGCTGCACGCATTCATCCATTACCTTGCACTGCAGGTCCGTGGTGAGCTGCTTGAGCATCGCCGCGGTGGGGATGTCGAGCTTTTTGTCCAGATGCAGCTCCAGGCACCGATCGGTGAACACCCGGGCAGCGGTGATTTCCGCCTTCATCTCCGCCATCTTGAAGCGTGTATTCTGGAACGCAATCACCGGCTTGCCAAAGGCGTTGCGCTCCTTGACGTAATCCAGCGTCCACTGCCAGGCAGCTTCGGCAGCGGCAACAGCGCCCAGAGCCACCTGCAGGCGCTCGGCCGCCAGCTCCTGCATCAGCTGGAAAAAGCCCTGACCTTCGCCCGGACCGATCAGATTCTTTTCAGGTACCTTTACGTCCTGGAAGAACAGCTCGGAGGTGTCCTGGGCCTTCATACCCACCTTGTTCAGGTTCTGGCCTTTCTCGAATCCTTCCCAGGCGGTCTCCACCATGAACAGGCTGATACCCTTGGCGCCCTCCTTCGGGTCGGTCTTGGCGACCACAATAACCACATCGGCAAGCTGACCGTTGGTAATAAAGGTTTTCGAACCGTTCAGAACGTAATGATCGCCGTTCTTGACCGCCGTGGTTTTCACACCCTGCAGATCCGAGCCGGCCCCCGGCTCGGTCATGGCGATGGCGCCAATCATTTCACCGCTGGCCAGTTTGGGCAGATAATGATTTTTCAGCTCGTCCGAGCCGTAGTTGAGCACGTAAGGCGCTACGATGTCAGAGTGCAGCCCCCAGCCTATCCCCGTCAAGCCGGCCCTGGCGACCTCTTCGATCAACACCGCGCTGTACCGGAAGTCCGCGCCTACACCGCCAAACTCCTCCGGCAGGCAGGGACACAGAAAACCCAACTCGCCAGCCTTCTGCCAGAGTTCGCGGCTGACCTGGCCGTCTTTCTCCCACTGATCATGGTAAGGCGCAGCCTCCTGCTCCAGAAACTTGCGGACAGAATCGCGGAAGCCTTCAAGGTCGGCGTCGAAGAGAGTACGTGGAATCATGGTGAACCTCGGTGAATGACCTGTGTTGTGATTGTCGTTCACCAAGTCTCGGCCCGGAGCCCGGTTTGCTCAATGATGAAAAGCATCAATCGGGCTGGCCAAAACCATCGTCTCGGGCAGCCTCAGGCCTTGCGCTTATCCTCGGCGCGGGCTTCGCCCCAGCGGGGCATGAGATCCTGGGGCAGATTCAGATGATCAAGGATGCGGGCAACAATAAAGTCCACCAGGTCCTCGACTGCCTGGGGTTTGTGGTAGAAGCCAGGGCTCGCCGGCATGATGACGGCACCCATGCGGGTCAGTTTCAGCATGTTCTCCAGATGCACCTCGGAGAAAGGCGCTTCCCTGGGAACAAGAATCAGCGGGCGACGCTCCTTCAGGGCCACATCGCCCGCCCGCTCGATCAGATTGTTGCTGGCCCCGGTCGCCAGAGCCGAGAGCGTGCCGGTGCTGCAGGGGCAAACCACCAGCGGCGCTTTTTCCCCGGAGCCGGAGGCCGGCGGTGCAAACCAGTCTTCCCGGCCAAATACCAGAACCTGGCCCGGCTCCGCGCCGGCATAGGTAGACATGGTTTCCTGCATTGCCGGCGGGGTTCCCGGCAGCTTGAGGTCGGTTTCCGTAGCGATCACCACCTGCGCAGCCCGGCTGACCATCACATTCACCCTGCAGCCGGCGGACACGAGGCACTGCAGCAGGCGCAGGCCATACTGGGCACCAGATGCGCCAGTGAAGGCCAGGTTAACGGTTGATGGCGGGTTATGGTCGTTGGTCATGGGTATCGCCATTTGTCAGTCAGGAAAAGTCGCCGGTCACGCCGGATCAGCCACGGATACGCTCAAGCTCGGCAATGAGTTTACCGTGGATACCGCCAAAGCCACCGTTGCTCATGATCACAATGTGGCAGGGGCTGGGCAGATCTTCCAGAGTACGTGCCAGCAAGTCTTCCACTGAGGCCTCGACCCTGTGCCTCTCGGAGCCAGCATTCAGCGCCTGCCATCCGGTAATCAGTTCCGGCAGCCAGTCCATGTTGTTCAGGTTCGCCCACAGGACCCGGTCGGCGGTTTCTGCACTTGGCAGCAACGTCTGCTGATGAACGCCCTGCTTCATGGTGTTCGAGCGCGGTTCAATCAACGCCAGGATAGGCTCCTCACCCACCTGATTACGCAAACCCTCAAGGGTGGTGGCAATGGCGGTCGGGTGGTGGGCGAAGTCATCGTAGACCCGCACGCCGTCGATGTCTGCCAGCAACTCCATGCGCCGCTTGACGCCAGAGAACCGGCACAAGGCTGCCACCGCGTGATCCGGAGTAACACCAACATGGCGGGCTGCAGCAATGGCAGACAGGGCATTGCGGACATTGTGCAGACCGGTCTGATCCCACTTCAGCGTTGCCACCGGCTGTTCGTGGTGAATCACAAGAAACCGGCTGCCATCCTCAGAGAGCAGCTCGGCCCGCCAGTCCGACATGCGCGGGGTCTCGCTGCCAATGGCGGTGTCCTGCACGGGGCTCCAGCAGCCCATCGCCAGGGCATTATCAAGATGGCCATCCACCGCCGGGCGAATGATCAGTCCCTGGGAGGGGACCGTCCGGACCAGATGATGGAACTGACGCTCAATCGCCTCAACGTTCTCGAAGATATCCGAGTGATCGAATTCCAGATTGTTCAGGATCAGGGTGTGTGGACGGTAATGGACGAACTTGGAGCGCTTGTCGAAGAAGGCGCTGTCGTATTCGTCTGCCTCAATGACAAAAAAGTCGCTGTTGCCCAGCCGTGCCGAGACGGGAAAGTCCCGGGGAACACCGCCCACCAGGTAACCCGGTTCGAACCCGGCCTGGTCCAGTATCCAGAGCAGCATGGACGTGGTTGTGGTCTTGCCATGGGTACCGGCCACCGCCATCACCCAACGATGCCGAAGCACCTCGCGGCTCAGCCACTCGGGCCCGGACATGTAGTCAATATTGCGGTTAAGCACCGCTTCGACTTCCGGATTGCCCCGGGACATGGCGTTGCCGATCAGAACCAGGTCCGGTTTGGGCTCAAGGTGATCCGCGCTGTAACCTTCCATCAGGCTGATACCCTGAGCCTCCAGCTGCGTGCTCATGGGCGGATAGACACCCTGATCAGAGCCGGTCACGGTGTGGCCAAGCTCTCGGGCAAGAACGGCCAGGCTGCCCATGAAGGTGCCACAGATTCCGAGTATGTGAATGTGCATTCGGCAACTGCCCTCTGAGTTGAAACCCGACAAGCCTCCCGTATCCGCCCCACCCCGTCAAGAGCCATGCTATCCGCAATCCTGCTCATGAAAATTGCCGGCGATTGGCGTATCATCTGCGCCATTGTCGAACCAGCAGGAGGCTCCAGCCCGAGATGGCCATCAAGAACGCATTCTACGCTCAGTCCGGCGGTGTCACCGCCGTCATCAATGCCAGTGCCTGTGGCGTCATCCAGACTGCCCGCAAGCATCCGGACAAAATCGGCAAAGTGTTTGCCGGACGCAACGGCATTATCGGGGCGCTGAAGGAAGAACTGATTGATACCAGCCTCGAGAGCGACGATGACATCCAGGCACTGATTCATACCCCGGGCGGTGCTTTCGGCTCCTGTCGCCACAAGCTAAAGAACATTTCCGAAAACCGCCGCGAGTATGAGCGTCTGATTGAGGTATTCCGGGCTCACGACATTGGCTATTTCTTCTATAACGGCGGCGGGGATTCACAGGATACCGCCTACAAGGTCTCCCAGATTGCAGACAAGATGGGTTATCCCATTACCTGTATCGGCGTGCCCAAGACTGTGGATAACGACCTGCCATTTACCGACTGCTGCCCGGGCTTCGGCTCGGTTGCCAAGTACATTGCCACGTCCACCCTGGAAGCCAGCCTCGACATCAAATCCATGTGCGAGACGTCCACCAAGGTATTCATCCTGGAAGTGATGGGCCGTCACGCCGGCTGGATTGCAGCATCCGGCGGCCTGGCTGGACAGGGCGAGGGCGAGCCGCCCCACATCATTCTGTTCCCTGAAATTCCTTTCAATCGCGACGCTTTCCTGGCGCGCGTAGACCACTGTGTGAAGGAATACGGCTACTGTGTTGTCGTCGCCTCCGAAGGTGCGCAGTATGAAGATGGCCGGTTCCTGGCAGATGCCGGAGCCAAGGACGCGTTTGGCCACACCCAGCTCGGTGGTGTTGCTCCGGCCCTGGCCAATATGGTCAAACAGGCCCTGGGCCACAAATACCACTGGGCCGTTGCCGACTACCTGCAACGCAGCGCTCGCCACATTGCCTCCGCCACCGACGTCGAGCAGGCCTACGCGGTCGGCCAGGCAGCAGTGGAAATGGCCATCGAGGGCAAGCAGGCACTGATGCCCACCATCGTCCGGGAACAGGGCAAACCTTACCGCTGGAAGATTGGTGAAGCGCCGCTGAGCGAAGTGGCGAACCAGGAGAAGAAGATGCCCATTCACTTCATTACCGACGATGGCTTCGGCATTACCCAGGACTGCCGGGACTACCTGGAACCTCTGATTGCCGGTGAGAGTTTCCCGCCATTCGATAACGGGCTGCCGCGTGTTGCCAAACTCCAGAACTCGCTCGCCGAGAAGAAGCTGAAAACCGACTTCCAGCTGTAGTCCACTTCAGTCCCCATCGGAAAGCAAAAAAGCCTGACAGGGAGGTCCTGTCAGGCTTTTTTCGTTGTGCGGGGAACCATCTTCCCTGGTTAGCGGGCCAATTCCGCCTGGTGGTCACGCACGTAGGCATAGAACTGATCAAAACCGCCCACGTACTCGCTCCCGACAAGAATCTGCGGAACGGTGTACACCGGTCGGCCGATCCTGTCAGCAATATCCTGTTTGCTCATACCCTTCTCGATCATATCGACCCAGACATAGGGGATGTTTCTGGCCTCACACAGGTGCCTGGCCTGTACACAGAACCCACAACTTGAACGGCCGTAAATCGTGACCTGCTCCATAAAGACCTCCCGAAGGTTTTTGGAAAAACGTTCCCAAATTCAAAATCGTATTGCCGGAGCATGACACGGTGTCGGCAAATTGAAAATTGATGCTTTGAATCGCTGCCATAGTGGTGCGCCATCATGTCCGCAGGCGGCTGAGTTCCCGCTCCAGGATCTGCACCTCGTTGTCCAGGGCCTGGCCACTGCCCTTGACCCGGCCGGCCAGCTCGCGCAGATCGTTGGCGGCGTCGCCGATATGAGTCAGGTTGCGGTTGATTTCCTCGCTCACCGAGCTC
>ERZ1699656.54-NODE-54-length-22165-cov-429.125746_pt1 | contig 22165 bp, 18 predicted proteins | sample MGYA00581514_ERZ1699656 | MGnify/ENA primary metagenome ERZ1699656 (study PRJEB42348, sample SAMEA6618691) | metagenome | isolation source: Polyester-degrading enrichment culture growing on monomer 1,4-butanediol, B | collected 2019-04-14 ...
GGATGGCCCGAAACAAGCGCACATGGATGTGCTTGTAGCGTGTTCTGAAAAGTCGCACCGGCCTTTGTCGTGCCACCCAACCCTCAGGCTGAGTGACACCAGGCTTCAGATCAAAGCAGAAGGGTACGAATGTCCCCAAGAAGCTGACTGAGCACCGTGGTAAACCGGGCAGCATCCGCCCCATTCACCGCTCGGTGATCGTAAGACAGCGACAACGGCAGCATCAACCGGGGCTGGAACTCCTTGCCATCCCAAACCGGCTTCATCGCCGCCTTGGAAACCCCAAGAATCGCCACCTCCGGAGTATTCACAATCGGCGTAAATGCCGTGCCACCAATACCACCCAGACTCGTGATGGTAAAACAGGCACCCTGCATCTCTGCCGGTTTCAGCTGCTTGTCACGGGCCTTCTGGGCAAGCTCGGCGCTTTCCGCCGCCAGCTCCCACAACCCCTTCTTGTCCACATCCCGGATCACCGGCACCATCAGCCCGTGAGGCGTATCCACCGCGATTCCGATGTGAATGTAGCTCTTGCGAACCACCTCCTTGCGCTCCATGTCCAGAGACACATTGAACTGGGGCAGTTCCGCCAGCGCCGTGGCACAGGCCTTCAGCAGGAACGGCAGCGGCGTCATCTTCACGCCCTTTTTCTCGCCGGCCGCTTTCTGGGCCTTGCGGAAATCCTCCATATCGGTGATATCCGCATCCTCGAACTGGGTTACGTGAGGCACGTTCAGCCAGCTGCGCTGCATGTTATTGGCCGTGGCGAACATCATCCGCGACATGGCCTCACGCTTCACTTCACCGAACTGGCTGAAGTCCGGCAGCTTGACACCCGGAATACCAGAACCGGTAGCAACGCCAGTACCCTGCTGAGCCTGCTTGAGCTGGCTCTTCACATAGGCATGGACATCGTCCTTGGTAATCCGGCTCTTCGGGCCTGAGCCCTTGATTCGAGTCAGATCGGCACCCAGCTCACGGGCCAGCTTGCGCACGGCCGGGCCAGCATGGACCTTGGCGCCAGGCGACGGAGGCTCATAAGTGGCACCCTGTGGCTCAGGCGCAGACTCTGCTTCCTGTTTCGGCTTCTCCTCGGACTTGGGCTCGGACTTCTCTTCCTTCGCCGGCTCCTCAGACGCGGGCTCCGAGGCCTCTTCCTCTTCGCCACCACCTTCCTGAACCGTCATCTCCAACAGTTCATCGCCCTCGGAGAGCTTGTCGCCCTCGGATACCAGGATCTTGCCCACCTTGCCCGCATAGGGCGAAGGAATCTCCATGGTGGCCTTGTCCGATTCCACTGTTACCAGGGGATCGTCGGCCTCAATGGTATCGCCTTCAGCAACGTTGATTTCTATTACCGGAACATTGTCGAAACCATCCAGCGCAGGAACCTTGACTGTTTCCTTGCGGGAGCCACCAGAAGCCTTCTTCGGAGCTGGCTTGCTCTCTTCGGACTTCTCTTCCTGCTTTGCTTCTTCCTTTTCCTCGGCCTTTTCCTCGGGCTCGTCGCTGCCGGCATCGTCAAAGCCACCGGCGCTGGCTTCCATCATGCCAACAACATCACCTTCCTTTACCTTGTCACCCACCTTTACGGTGATCTTGGTGATCTTGCCGGCACCGGGTGACGGCAGTTCTACCGAGGCTTTGTCTGACTCAACCGTCAGAATCGGATCTTCTTCCTCAACCGAATCCCCTGCGCTGACAATGATTTCGATAACCTCGACCTCATCCGCACCGCCGAGATCCGGAACCTTGATTTCCTGTTCACTCATGGCGGACTCCTTAGCTCAGCACCGGGTTCGTTTTGTTGCGATCGATTCCGTACTTACGCATGGCTTCGAGAACCACATCGTTCTTCACCTCGCCATCCTGAGCCAGGGCTGACAGCGCGGTGACTGTTACGTAGTAACGGTCCACCTCAAAGAAGCTGCGCAGCTTTTCCCGGGTGTCGCTACGACCAAAGCCGTCGGTACCCAGGGTCAGGTAGGTTTTGGGGATGAACGCCCGGAGCTGCTCGGAGTGCAGCTTGATGTAATCGGTAGAAGACACCACCGGCCCCTGATGTTTCTCAAGCATCTGGGTAACGTAGGCCTTCTTGGGCTTGTCGTCCGGGTGCAGGCGGTTCCAGCGCTCAATATGCTGGCCCTCGCGGGCAAGTTCGTTGAAGCTGGTAACACTCCACACATCGGAGGCAACACCCCAGTCGTCTTTCAGCATCTGGGCCGCTGCACGCACCTCGTTAAGGATTGCGCCGGCACCCAGCAGCTGAACCCGCGGGGTCTTCTTGCGGCCCTTGGTTTCAACAGACTCGAACAGGTACATACCCTTGATGATGCCGTCCTCGCATCCCTTCGGCATGGCCGGCTGCTCGTAGTTCTCGTTCTCGATGGTCAGGTAGTAGAAGACGTTCTGGTTGTCTTCGAACATCTCTTGCATACCCTTGCGCAGCACAACCGCCATTTCGTAGCCGTAGGCCGGATCGTAGGCCTTGCAGTTGGGAATGGTGTTGGCCAGCACATGGCTGTGACCGTCCTGGTGCTGCAGACCCTCCCCGTTCAGAGTGGTCCGGCCGGCGGTGCCGCCAATCAGGAAGCCACGGGCCTGAATATCGCCGGAGGCCCACGCCAGGTCGCCAACCCGCTGGAAGCCGAACATGGAGTAGAAGATGTAGAACGGGATCAACGGGAAGTTGTTGGTGCTGTATGACGTGGCCGCTGCCATCCAGGCGGCCATTGAGCCATCCTCGTTGATACCTTCTTCAAGGATCTGGCCTTTCTTGTCTTCCCGGTAGTACATGATCTGGTCACGGTCTTCAGGAACGTACTTCTGCCCTTCTGCCGTGTAGATACCGAGCTGCCGGAACATGCCTTCCATCCCGAAGGTACGGGCTTCGTCAGGCACGATCGGCACCACGCGCTTACCAATACGCTTGTCCTTGGTCAGTGCCGTCAGGATACGGACGAAGGCCATGGTAGTAGAGATCTTCCGATCACCGGAACCGTCCAGAACTGCCTTGAAGATGTCCAGGTCGGGAATCTGCAGTGGCTGGCAATCCTTCCGACGCTTGGGATAGAAACCACCCAGCTCCTGCCGGCGCTTCTTCATGTAGACGATTTCCGGACTATCCGGCGCTGGCCGGTAGTAGGGCACATCCTTGAGCTCTTCGTCTTTCAACGGCACCGCAAAACGGTCGCGGAACGATTTCAACTGCTCGATATCGAGCTTTTTCAGGGAGTGAGCTGTGTTCTGCGCTTCACCGGCCTCACCAAAGCCGTAGCCCTTGATAGTGTGGGCGAGGATAACCGTCGGCCGGCCGCCATTCTTGTGAATGGCATGGTGGAAGGCCGCGTAGATCTTGTACGGATCGTGACCGCCCCGGTTGAGCTTGTTGATCTCCTCGTCGGAAAGCCCCTCGACGAGTTTGGCCGTTTCCGGGTACTTGCCGAAGAAGTGCTTCCGGGTATAAGCCGGGCCGTTGCTCTTGAAGTTCTGAAGGTCGCCATCACAGACCTCGTCCATGACCCGCTGCATCTTGCCGTCCTTGTCCTGCTCGAACAGGGGATCCCAGTGGCGACCCCAGACAACTTTCAGGACATTCCAGCCAGCGCCCCGGAAGACACCTTCAAGCTCCTGAATGATCTTGCCGTTGCCACGCACCGGCCCGTCCAGACGCTGGAGGTTGCAGTTAACAACGAAAATCAGGTTGCTCAGGTTTTCCCGGCCAGCCATGGAGATGGAACCCAGGGTTTCCGGCTCGTCGCACTCGCCGTCACCAACAAAGCACCAGACCTTGCGATCGCCCATCTCGATGAGTTCACGGCTGTCCAGGTACTTCATTACGTGGGCCTGGTAAATTGCCTGAATCGGACCAAGCCCCATGGAAACTGTTGGGAACTGCCAGTAATCCGGCATCAGCCACGGGTGCGGATAGGAAGAAAGGCCAGTGCCGTCTACTTCCTCACGGTATTTGTCGAGATCTTTCTCGTCGAAACGGCCCTCAAGGAAGGAGCGCGCATAAATGCCCGGGGAAGAGTGCCCCTGGAAGTAAACAAGGTCGGACTCGCGCTTTTCGTCGCCGCCGTGGAAGAAATAGTTGAAGCCAACATCGTAGAGGGTCGCTGCCGAAGAAAACGAGGAAACATGTCCGCCGAGATCACCGGGACGCTGGTTGGCACGCATAACCATGGCCATGGCATTCCAGCGGATCAGGGAGCGGATTCGGCGCTCCATAAAAAGATCGCCAGGCATCGGCGCCTGCTGGGAAACCGGAATACTGTTCCGGAACGGCGTGGTTATGGAATATGGCAGTTCGGTTCCATCGCGGCTCGCCCGCTCGGAAAGCCTCTCAAGAATATACTTGGCCCGGTCTACGCCTTCGTTCTCGATCAGAGATTCCAGCGCATCCAGCCATTCACTGGTTTCAATGGGATCATCGTCCTGGTACATCAAACCCTCCCCTTGGCATCAAAAAGTGCAGCGCCGCCACGATCAGCAGCCGGGCGCGTTGCGGTGTCGATAAGCTGCGATGGAATGCAGTGTTTTGTTATGGGTATTTTCAGCCTGACAGGTGTACCGGCTACCAGTACACAGAACCTGTACAAAGCATAGAACAGCTTTCACACTTTTCCTGCCTGATCACCTCGGTTTCACGGGCTTTTGGCCCCGGGGATGACCGGCATGCCGGCGAAGTGCGTGGATTAGAACACCCGGTTTCGTAGTATTTTTACTACATTTTGACCATCAAGTTCAATCAAAGCCCTCCAAACATCCTTTTGTAACGGGCTTCTTTCGGTTACTTACGGAAGAATGACCGTTTTTGGACCAACAGACAACCAGATTGCGACCAATGTCGTAGCATTCGTATCAGGCCGAAAATTGATTACCACGCTAAACGATCTTCTGGCCGCTATTCGCCGATCATTCAGGATATTTAGCGCTTTTTATTGAATTTTCGACTCTTTCCTCAGAAGCGCCCCACTGATCTATTTCAGCTTTTTTATTAGACCTGAAAATATTTCCGGATTTATGTATACTCGCCTGCCTGATTTTTAACCACCCAGGAAAAAGTGGTCGGACCACTTTTTTGTCATTGGCATCAACAGAGGGCGATCTATGAACTCCATCGTCACCTTTCCGAACCGGATTCCCACTACGGAGTTCGAGGAACGGCGTTTCAAGGTCTACACAGACCGCCAGCTCGACAAGATCGAAGTCATTCAGAATCTCCCTGAAGAGACCCTGTTTGAAATGAAAGTGGTAGCCAGCGTGCTGCCGTTCCGGGTCAACGAGTATGTGATCAATGAACTGATCAACTGGGACAAGGTACCCAACGACCCGATCTATCAGCTTGTTTTCCCCCAGAAAGGGATGTTGAAAAACGAGCATTACGAGCGCATGGCGAAACTGCACCGGGAAGGTGCCGACAAGAAAGAGATCCAGGCCGTCGCCAAGGAAATCCGGGACGAACTCAACCCGCACCCGGCTGGCCAGATGGAAATGAACATGCCGGAGCTCGACGGTGAAGTTCTGGACGGCGTTCAGCACAAGTATCGCGAGACAGTGCTGTTCTTCCCGGCCCAGGGCCAGACCTGCCACTCCTACTGCACCTTCTGTTTTCGCTGGGCGCAGTTCGTGGGTGACAAAGACCTGAAAATGGCCAGCACCGAAGCGGAAAAGCTTCATGGCTACCTGCAGGAGCACACCGAGGTCACTGACCTGCTGGTCACCGGTGGCGACCCCATGGTGATGAAAACCAAGAACCTGGTGCAGTATCTGGAACCGCTGCTACAGCCGGAATTCGATCATATCCAGACCATTCGCATCGGCACCAAGGCCCTCACTTTCTGGCCCTACCGCTTCGTGACCGACAAGGATGCCGATGAACTGATCGACCTTTTCGCGAAACTGGTCGACGCCGGCAAGCACGTCGCCATCATGGCCCACTATAACCACTGGCAGGAAATCACCACCGAGATTGCCGAAGAGGCCATCCGCCGTATTCGCGCCACCGGTGCCGAGATCCGTGCCCAGGGCCCGCTGATCAAGCACGTCAACGACGATGCCGACGCCTGGGCAAAGCTGTGGAAGAAAGAAGTGCAGCTGGGCATCATCCCCTACTACATGTTTGTAGAGCGGGACACCGGCGCGAAGAACTACTTTGAAGTGCCTCTGGTCGAAGCTTTCCACATCTACAGGGAAGCCATGAAGAAAGTCAGTGGCCTGGCCCGAACCGCCCGCGGCCCCTCCATGAGCGCCGGCCCCGGCAAGGTGGAGATCCAGGGGATTACCGAAATCAACGGCGAGAAGGTGTTTGTACTGCGCTTCCTGCAGGGCCGCAACCCGGACTGGGTTCAGCGCCCATTCTTCGCCAAGTACAGCGAGACGGCCACCTGGTTGCATGAGCTGGAACCGGCCTTTGGAGAAGAGAAATTCTTCTTTGAAGATGAGTATGAAGAAATGAAGAAAGGGAACGGTTAATCGCCAGCCTCTCTGAAGCGGCCCCGTGGAATGGGGCCGCTTGCCTCTTCAGCGATTTGATCGACGCGCCTTCCAGCTGGGGATGACCCGGAACACCAGCGCGCCAAACACCGCTCCGATGATTACGATCAACGCGACCTGAAGGCTTCCATTGTCCATCGCACCCTCATTCAGGGTTTCTGCCGTTACCAGACCTCCGATCAGGAGCCATGGCGTCAGAAGAATCAGCGCGCTCAATGACAGGAAACGTTTGATTCGATGATTGTCTTTTTGCTTAGGCATAGGACCCTCTCCAAAAGAATGAGCTCATAATTACCAACGGAGACGGCCATTGGATCAGGTGCGTTATTTCTGCCGGACAAACTTGGGCACGAACCCCTCCGGCTTGTCGCTCAACCACTCAACAAACGTCCGCAATTCTTCCAGCTCCAGCAGCTTTTCCCGGGTATTGAAGTACAGCCCCAGCTCGTATTCCGAGCGAGCCTTATGAATGGCGTTGTGGCAGGGGCGACACACCCACAGCGTGCGGGTGATCAAATCTTCCTTGGTGAACAGTTTCTGGAACCGCTTTTTTCGGTGCAGGTGCTTGGGTATCAGGTGGTGTCGGGTGAGTTTGGCAACCGGGCGTTCGCAGAGTTCGCAGTTGTCGGGTTGGGGAGGTAGTTTGAGCATTGCGGAAATACCAGTCGGGTTTCGCCTATGGCTCCACCCGACCTACGTTGTATTTGGCCAGCGCCAAAGAATCAGTGCATCAGGGTATAGAGCTTGCGGCGATAGGTCCTTACGTCCGGGTTGTTGTTACCCAGCTTGTCGAACAGCTCGATCAGCGTTGTCTTGGCCACTTCGTCTTTGTACTTGCTGTCCACCTGCATCAGGCGAATCAGCAAGTCCATGGCCTCGGCGTTGTTTTCCTGTAGTACGTGATGAAGTGCCAACTGGTGCAGTGCGTTCGGATCCTTCGGGTCTTGCTCCAGTGCCATTTCCAGATCCTTGATCGGTGGCAGCTCGGCCGACTGTTTGAGAAACTTCAGCCGGGCAGCCAGCTGTTTGGCCTGGTGCTGCATTTTCTCTTCCGGCGGCAGGCTTTCCAGCACCTGCTCAGCGGTCTCGATATCACCCATTTCCGCCTTCAACTGGGCCAGGTCGATCAGGACTTTGAGATTTTCCGGGTCCTCCTGGTTCATCTGGGACAGGATAGCCAATGCTCCCTCCACATCGCCTTCTTCCCAGATCCGATGCGCCTTTTCATAGGGATCTTCCTTGGGGGCTTCCACGTGTTTGTCCAGAACCTTGCGGATTTCGCTTTCCGGCAGGGCACCGTTGAAGCCATCCACGGCCTGGCCATTCTTGACCAGGATTACGGTCGGTAGGCTACGCACACCAAGGCTGGAGGTGAGCTGTTCCTGCTCGTCGGCGTTCACCTTGGCCAGCATAAACGCACCCTGGTAGTCCTCCGCCAGTTTTTCCAGCAGGGGCATCAACTGTTTACAGGGGGCACACCACTCGGCCCACACATCCACCAGGATGGGCGTGCTTGCAGAGGCTTCCATCACCTTCTGCTGAAAGTTTTCCATGGTGGCGTCAAAGATGTAGGGAGAGTTGCTCATGCAAGGCACCTGAAAAGTCGAATGATTCGTTCGGAGTTGCCAGAAACATGGGGCCAACTCCCCGAAATTCAAGCGCCAAACGGGCTAACCCAAGTCCTTGAAATCACCGTATCTGCCGTTACATAGCTAGTAAGCAACACGCCGGGACAATCACTCCGCAGCCTGTCCCGGGCCGATTCACAACCTTTCCGGATGGACACTCGCGGCATGAATGACGAGACGCAAAACGATTCTTTTGAGGAATTCGAAGAGGACGTGACCGAGTACATTGGCAAGGACGAGCATAGCAAAAGCCTTGCCCTGCCCCAGCAGATGATGCCCCGGCGCATGTACGTGCTGCCGGTTTCGAATCGGCCTTTCTTTCCGGCCCAGGTACAGCCGATAGTGGTAAACCAGAACCCGTGGCAGGAAACCCTGAAAAGGGTCGGTGAGACTGACCACAAGGTCATGGGCATCTGTTTCGTGGAAGAACCGGACGCTGAAGAAGGCGTCCCGGCCAGTGAGCAGCTGGAGACCATTGGCTGCGCCGTGCGTGTGCATCATGCCCAGAATGACAGTGGCAAAGTCCAGTTTATTGCCCAGGGGCTTCAACGTTTCCGGATTGTCCAGTGGCTGCGTCGTAAGCCACCGTATCTGGTGGAAGTTGAGTACCCGGCAGAACCGGAAGAAGACGCCGACGAACTCAAAGCCTACACGCTGGCCATTATCAGCGCCATCAAGGAGTTGCTACGTACCAACCCACTCTATGGCGAGGAGGTAAAACAATACCTGTCCCGATTCGGGCCGGACGACAGTTCACCTCTTGCCGATTTTGGCGCCTCAATGACCAGCGCTCCAGGCAAAGAGTTGCAGGATGTGCTCGACACCGTCCCCCTGCTCCGCCGCATGGAGAAGGTTCTTCTGCTGATGCGCAAAGAGCAGGAAGTTGCCCGGCTGCAGTCGGAAATCAGCGAAGAGGTGAACGCGAAAGTCCAGAAGCACCAACGCGAATTCTTCCTGAAGGAACAACTCAAGGTGATCCAGCGCGAGCTGGGCATGGCCAAGGACGACAAGACCGCCGATGTCGAGCGCTTCCAGCAGCGGATGGCGGAACTCAACCCGCCCGAAGCCGTGCAAGAGCGCTTCAACGATGAAGTCGAAAAATTGCAGGTGCTGGAACAGGGCTCGCCGGAATACGGTGTCACCCGAAATTATCTGGACTGGCTGACGCAGGTGCCTTGGGGCATCCATTCAGAAGACCACTTCGACCTGGCGAAAGCCCGCCAGATTCTCGACCGGGATCACGACGGCCTGGACGATGTCAAAGACCGCATCATCGAGTTTCTGGCTGAAGGGACCTTCAAGGGCGAGGTGAGCGGCTCCATTCTGCTTTTGGTCGGCCCGCCAGGTGTTGGCAAGACCTCCATCGGTCATTCCGTGGCAGACGCACTGGGGCGGAAATTCTACCGTTTCAGTGTGGGCGGCATGCGCGATGAAGCTGAAATCAAAGGCCACCGCCGCACCTACATCGGCGCCATGCCGGGCAAGTTTGTCCAGGCGCTCAAGGATTCCAAGGTGGCCAATCCGGTGATCATGTTGGATGAAATCGACAAGATCGGTGCGTCCTTCCAGGGCGACCCCGCGTCAGCCCTGCTGGAGACACTGGATCCGGAACAGAACCGCGACTTCCTGGACCACTACCTGGACGTGCGCATGGACCTATCCAAGGTTCTGTTCATCTGCACCGCCAACCAGCTCGACACAATTCCACGGCCACTGCTTGACCGGATGGACGTGATTCGGCTGTCCGGATACATCGCCGAAGAAAAGCTGGCCATCGCCAAGCACTTCCTGCTGCCGAGGCTGCTCAAACGGGCCGGGCTGCTGAAAAAACAGCTCAACATTACCGACGCCGCTATCAAGCAGATCATTGAGGGCTATGCCCGCGAAGCCGGAGTGCGAAGCCTGGAGAAGCTCCTGCACAAGGTGATTCGCAAGGGCATCGTGAAGCTGCTGGAGAACCCGGACCAATCTGTGAAGGTGGGTGTATCGGATCTGCAGAGCTACCTGGGACAGCCATCGTTCAAGAAAGAGAAGTCGCTCAAAGGCATCGGCGTTGTCACCGGACTGGCTTGGACCGCCATGGGCGGGGCCACACTGAGCATCGAAGCATCCAGAATCCACAGCTCTCAGCGCGGCTTCAAACTGACCGGTCAGCTGGGGGATGTGATGAAGGAGTCCGCGGAGATCGCCTACAGTTATGTGTCGTCCAACCTCAGACGCTTCAAGGGCGACCCGACTTTATTCGACAAATCCTTCGTGCACCTGCATGTACCCGAGGGAGCCACGCCCAAAGACGGCCCCAGCGCCGGCGTCACCATGGCCACCGCACTGCTTTCCATCGCCCGCAAGGAAGCGCCGCAGCAGAATATCGCCATGACCGGTGAGCTAACCCTGACCGGACAGGTGCTGCCAGTGGGCGGTATTCGCGAGAAAGTGATTGCAGCGCGGCGGCAGAAAATCAGCAATCTGATCCTGCCGGAAGCGAACCGGGGTGACTACGAGGAGCTGCCGGAGTATCTCAAGGAAGGGCTGTCGGTGAACTTTGCCAAACACTATAACGATGTGTTTCAGGTGTGTTTTGGCAATAAGCCCAAGAGCGGGTCTTCGGTGCATTAATATCAGGAGACAGCCTGGCTCATTGAAGTCAGGCTTTTTCTTTCCAACCGTCGTCCTTCAGAACCGACCCCACGGTCAACACCGGCGACGCATCAATATCGTCGGCATCCATCATGTTGGCCACACGCTGGAGCGAGGCCAGAATCATGGTCTGCTCCCATTCGGCCAGACTCTGAAATTTCTGGATGAAATCCTCCTGGAGCGGATTCGGTGCCCGGGCCAGCAAATCCGCCCCCTCATCGGTCAGGTGGGCATGCACTTTTCGCTTGTCCTGGGTACTGCGCACGCGATAAACCAGATTCCGGTGCTCCAGACGGTCCAGAATCGTCGTTACCGTTGCCTGGCTGAGACTGACCTTTTCTGCGATGGTGCCGATGGTGACTTCGCCAAGATCCCGAATCGTTCTCATGATCAGCAGCTGAGGCCCGGTCAGCCCGGCATGCTTGCTCAGGCGCTTTGAATGGAGGTCAGTTGCCCGAATGACACGTCGTAAAGCCACCAGCACATCTTCATAACTGTTCACAGCAATGCTCCGATTCGGATTTCGCGATTTATTTACACCCCTAAGTATTAGAGGTCTTTGCACCGAGAATTGCAAGTCGGCGAGTTTCCCGGCATTTTTTCGGCCATCCACTATGCTAAGGTTTCGCCTTTGTTCCATTTACGACAGACGGACGGAATACGCCCGATGATCAAGTTTTTCCTGCCTTTTCTTTTCATGATGACATTCGCCGGCACCCTCTACGGTCAGGATGAGCTGGGCCCCGAGAAAGAGCTCACTGCAGAAGACCTGGAAGAGAGCATCAAGACGCTGGAAGAGCCCATGTACACGCCCTTCGTGGAACTTTATCTGCTGGAAGAGAGTAAGGCGCTTCGCAAGGAGATGCAGAACACTCGCGCAGAACTCATTGAAAAGGTGGTCGACAAGGAACTGTCCGTTGCCGACAAAACCATGTCTTACGCGACCGATACGGTTACCTACTTCTTTTACTTGATCGCGGGCGCCACATCCATTCTCGTGGTTATCGGCTGGAACTCCATCCGGGATATGCGCAACCAGCTTACCAGTCTGGCGGAAAAACGGGTCAACGAGCTGGTGGTTGAATACGAGAAGCGCCTCGAATCCATCGAAGAACAGCTGAAGCAGAAATCAGACATCATCCACCAGAACCAGGCAGAGATCGAGCGCACCAACGAAGTGCACTCGCTGTGGCTCAAAGCCAGCCAGGAAACCTCCCAGCAGAACAAGATTGCCGCCTACGATCAGATTCTGGACCTTCGCCCCGACGATGTGGAAGCGCTGAGTTACAAGGCAGACGCTGTTCTGGAAATGCAGGAACCGCTCTGGGCCATCAGTCTTTGCCAACGGGCACTGAAGCTTGCACCGGATAATGGCCACGCGCACTATCAGTTAGCATGCGCTTATGCAGAGATCGGCCGTTGGGAAGACGCCGTCAGCACTTTGAAGAAAGCTATTGAAATTTCGGAGGCATACCGCGACGATGCATCCGTAGACGTCAGTTTTGACCAGCTCCGCGAACACGAGAGCTTCCGCGCGCTGGTTTCCCAGGATGAAGAAGACGGCACGGATGCGTGACACCGCTCAGAGCGGCACGGGATTTGCCTTTGCAGACAGGCCCGTGTTCCGGAGCAAGCGCCACCCGTCGGCTTGACAAGCAGCGAGGTGTGGTGTTTGTTTAACTCTCTGAGAACACAAGAATAACCCTGAAATAAAACAGGACAGACTCAATGAGAACTTCAGTAAAAAAACTCGTAACCGCTGTTAGCACTTCCGTAGCCCTGATGGGCGCTGGCCACGCCGCTGCCGAGATCCAGATCGGTATTGCCGGCCCCATGACCGGCCCTGTTGCCCAGTATGGTGACATGCAATTCTCCGGCGCCCGCATGGCGATTGAGCAAATCAACGCCAACGGCGGCGTGATGGGTGAAGAGCTGGTTGCCGTGGAATACGACGACGTGTGTGACCCGAAGCAGGCCGTGACCGTTGCCAACAGCCTGGTCAACGACGGCGTGCGCTTCGTGATCGGCCACCTGTGCTCCAGCTCCACCCAGCCCGCCTCTGACATCTACGAGGATGAAGGCATCCTGATGGTAACCCCGGCTTCCACCAGCCCGGAGATCACCGAGCGTGGCTATGAGCTGGTATTCCGTACCATCGGTCTGGACAGCATGCAGGGACCGGTTGCGGCCCGCTACATCGCATCTCAGAGCCCGGAGCGCGTTGCTATCGTTCACGACAAGCAGCAGTACGGTGAAGGTATTGCCACCGCCGTTCGTGACACCCTGAAGGACGCTGGCGTTGAAATCGCCATGTTTGAAGGCATCACCGCCGGCGACAAGGACTTCTCCTCGCTGGTAACCAAGCTCAAGCAGGCCGACGTGGATTACGTCTACTACGGCGGTTACCACCCGGAGCTGGGTCTGATTCTGCGCCAGGCTGACTCCGCTGGCCTGGATGCCCGCTTCATGGGCCCCGAGGGCGTGGGTAACAAGGACATCAACACCATCGCCGGCGAAGCCGCCGAAGGCCTGCTGGTAACCCTGCCACCTGCATTCGACCAGAAAGCTGAAAACCAGGCGCTGGTGAAGGCATTTGAAGACAAGGGCGAGGATCCTTCCGGTCCGTTCGTTCTGACCTCCTACACCGCGGTTCAGCTTGTTGCCGAAGGCATTGAAGCCGCTGGCTCCACCGATCCGTTCGATGTTGCCGCTGCTCTTCGCGAGGGCACCTTCCAGACTCCGATCGGCACCGTTGAATACGACAAGGCCGGCGACATGAAGTCATTCGAGTTTGTTGTGTACGAATGGCATTCAGATGGAAGCAAAACTCCGGTAAACTAAGCCAAATCGTTAACAAACGGTAATCATGAGAGCACCTTCTCACCGCGATCCGGGAGAAGGTGTTTTTCTAGGCTCCTGTTGATCCTCCCCCACTTCCTGCACGGTTATCCCGGGCATGGGGTGTGGTAGCGGAGGGAGCAGGCTTTCGGAGTCCCATAACAATGCAAGACCTCCTGTATTTCTTTCAACAGCTCATCAACGGGCTGACGATCGGGAGCACCTATGCCCTGATCGCCATCGGCTACACGATGGTTTACGGCATCATTGGCATGATCAACTTTGCCCATGGTGAAATCTATATGATCGGTGCCTACACGGCGCTGATTGCCATTACCGGTCTGGCTGCCCTGGGCATTGCCTGGCTACCACTGATTCTGATTGTTGCGCTGATTTGCGCCATGATCGTCTCCAGCTCCATGGGCTGGGCCGTGGAACGGGTGGCCTACCGGCCTGTGCGGGGGCGCCATCGCCTGATCCCGCTGATCTCCGCCATCGGCATGTCCATCTTCCTCCAGAACTACGTCCACCTGGCGCAGGGTTCGCGGAACGTCGGTTTCCCGGCTCTGATCGACGGCGGTTTCAACTTCGGTTCCGGTGACGGCTTCCAGATGTCTCTGTCCTACATGCAGATCACGATTTTTATCACCACGCTGATCTGTATGACCGCCCTGTCTCTGTTCATATCCCGCTCACGGACGGGCCGAGCCTGCCGTGCGGTATCACAGGACCTGGGTATGGCCAACCTGCTTGGCATCGACACCAACCGGATCATTTCCGCAACCTTTGTAATTGGTGCGGCTCTGGCAGCGGTTGCCGGCCTGCTTCTGGGCATGTACTACGGTTCGGTTGACCCTCTGTTCGGCTTCATTGCCGGCTTGAAGGCCTTTACCGCGGCGGTACTTGGCGGCATTGGCAGCATTCCCGGCGCGATGCTGGGCGGATTGATACTGGGCGTGGCAGAGAGTATGACTTCCGGCTACCTCAGCGGTGAATACAAGGACGTTATCTCGTTCAGCCTGCTGATCCTGATTCTGCTGTTCAAACCCACCGGCCTGCTCGGCAAACCGGAGGTTGAGAAGATCTGATGGCTGCTAATAACTTCAGACACGCGCTGTTTTGCGCGATCATTACACTGATCATTTCCTACCCGATCATCGGCTTTAACCTTGAGGCCCAGGGCATCAACGTAACCCTGACCGGAGCCGATGCCAGCACCGTTGTCATGGTGTTGCTCGCTGCCGTGATCGTATTCCTGTTCCAGCTGTTCCGGGAACAGATCATGGGCGGCCTGAAAAGCCTCCCGCATCCCCTTCCCCAGGCCAGCAAGGAGCCCATGGCAGAGAACCGCCGGGCCAAAATTGAATCCTGGGTGCTGACAGGCATCGTGGTTCTTGCCCTGTTCTGGCCGTTCTTCGTATCACGGGGTGCGGTGGATCTGGCCACGCTCGTGCTGATCTACATCATGCTGGCCCTTGGCCTGAACGTGGTGGTTGGCCTGGCCGGGCTGTTGGATCTGGGCTATGTGGCGTTCTATGCCGTGGGCGCGTATACCTTTGCGCTGCTTTCACAGTACGTCGGAATTTCCTTCTGGCTGGCGCTGCCCATCGGTGCCCTGCTTGCCGCCCTGTTCGGTCTTGTGCTTGGTTTCCCGGTGCTGCGGCTACGGGGCGACTATCTGGCGATCGTGACTCTAGGGTTCGGTGAGATCATCAGGATCCTGCTGAATAACTGGACAACGCTTACCGGTGGCCCCAACGGCATTGGCGGCATTCCCGATCCGACCCTGTTCGGCATGGAGTTTGGTCGCCGGGTGAAGGAGGAAGGCAATACCTCGTTCCACGAAACCTTTGGCATCGCCTACAGCGGTGAGCACAAGGTGATCTTCCTGTACCTGATCGCCCTGGTACTGGCAGTGTTCACAGCTCTGGTCATCCGTCGCTTCATGCGCATGCCCGTTGGTCGTGCCTGGGAGGCACTGCGGGAAGATGAAATCGCTGCCCGCTCCCTGGGCCTCAGCCGCACCGCGGTCAAACTGTCGGCCTTTACCATCGGCGCCTTCTTCGCCGGTTTCGCCGGTACCGTGTTTGCCTCCAAGCAGGGCTTTATCAGCCCCGAATCGTTTGTCTTCCTGGAATCGGCCATCATCCTTGCCATCGTTGTACTCGGCGGCATGGGCTCCCAGATTGGTGTGGTGCTGGCGGCAATCGCTGTCACCATCCTGCCGGAACTGGCCCGTGAGTTCTCCGAGTACCGGATGCTGATCTTCGGTGCCGCCATGGTGCTGATGATGGTCTGGCGTCCGCAGGGCCTGATGCCCATGCGCCGCATTCACATTGAACTGAAAAAGCAGGAGTGACAGACGATGCTTGAAGTACAGAATCTGTCCATGCGCTTCGGCGGCCTGCTGGCGGTAGACGAAGTGTCTCTGGACGTCCAGGAACACGAGATTGTGTCCATCATCGGCCCCAACGGGGCCGGAAAAACCACCGTTTTCAACTGCATGAGCGGCTTTTACAAGCCGACTGGCGGCAAGATCCTGTTCGAGGGGAAGGAGGTACAGGGCAAGCCTGACTACAAGATCTCCCGACTTGGGATGGTGCGCACCTTCCAGCATGTTCGGCTGTTTAGCCAGATGACGGTGGTGGAAAACCTGCTGGTGGCGCAACACCGCCACCTCAACACCAACCTGATTTCCGGTTTGATCAAAACCCCCAGTTATCGGGCAAAAGAGCAGAAATCCCTGGATCGGGCCGCCTACTGGCTGGATCGGGTAGGCCTGCTGGACCTGGCCAACCGGGAAGCCGGCAACCTGGCCTATGGCCAGCAACGGCGCCTGGAGATTGCCCGCTGCATGGTAACCGAGCCCAAGCTGTTGATGCTCGACGAGCCGGCAGCCGGTCTCAACCCGGCGGAAACCAAGGAACTCAATCAGCTGATCGTCAGCCTGAAAGAGGACTACAACGTTTCCGTGGTGCTGATTGAGCACGACATGAGCCTGGTAATGGATATTTCCGATCGCATCAACGTCATCAACCAGGGGCGCCCCCTGGCCAGTGGCACTCCGGAAGAAATCCGCCAGAACGACGACGTGATCAAAGCCTATCTGGGCGAGGCCTGAGGTAAACACATGCTAGTACTAGAAGATGTCCATACCCATTACGGCAAGATCGAGGCCTTGCACGGCGTGTCTGTCGAGGTCAAAAAGGGTGAGATCGTCTCGCTGATCGGCGCCAACGGCGCGGGCAAGACTACCCTGCTGATGACCGTTTGCGGGAATCCCCAGGCCAGCTCCGGTCGCATTTTCCTGGAGGGCCGTGAGATCACCCGCGAACCCACCGCCCAGATCATGCGCTCCGGCATTGCCATCGTTCCCGAAGGACGGCGGATATTCTCAGGCCTCACCGTTGAGGAAAACCTCCATATGGGCGGTTTTTTCAACACCAAGGCGGAAATCCGCAAGAGTATCGATCACGTCTATGAGCTTTTTCCGCGCCTTCAGGAGCGGGAACATCAGCGTGCCGGCACCATGTCCGGCGGTGAGCAGCAAATGCTCGCCATCGGGCGGGCCCTGATGAGCAAGCCGCGCATGATCATCCTGGACGAGCCCTCCCTGGGCCTGGCACCGCTGGTGATCAAGCAGATTTTCGAGATCATCGGCCAGCTTCGCGAGGAAGGCATCACCGTCTTCCTGGTTGAGCAGAATGCCCACCAGGCGCTGAATCTGGCTGACCGGGGCTACGTGTTGGAAACCGGCAAGATTCGCCTGCACGACACAGGCAAGAATCTTCTGGAAAACCCGGATGTCCAGAACGCCTATCTGGGCGGTTGATACGCGCGAAATCCGCTTCTTTTTTATAACCTGCATACCAAAGAGTTTATTGGAACCCCCTAAGGTGCCAATAGACTCTTTGTTTTATTTTCGCCACTCCCAGGCCAGCCAATACCTCCCCAAACATCAGTTTTTACATTCTTTAAAGAAATCCATTAGTTACTGGCGCGACACAAGTCTAACCAATCTGTAATATTCGGCCGTTCGGAACCTATCTGGTTCCGACGTTTTGGAGCTGTAACTAATTAAGGAATTTAAATGAGTGTATCTAAATCAAAGGGCGTGGTACTGAGTGTTATCCTGAGCGTTCTGATGATCTCTGGTTGTGCAACGCCGCTCTCTTCGGGACAAAAGCAAGAATATCGTGGCTACCAGGCCAAAGGTCTCGCAGTGGAAGAAAAGAATCCGGGAGCGGCGGCTGCACTCGGTATCCTACCGGGCTTTGGCTCTTTCTATGTTCGTGAATACGGTGCCGGAGTTGTAAATCTTCTGCTTTGGCCAGCATCAATCCTGTGGGACCCGATGAGCGGCTACCAAGGAGCGCAGTCAATTAACTATTATGCAACGAAGCAGAAAGTTGACCGATTGAAAGACAAAGAAATCGCCCAACTGGAAGATCAGTTGATGATGGAAACAATCGACAATAAAGAATATGTTTCAGCAAAACGCGAGATCGACAACAAGTATTCAGCGTACTGACGGAGCTTAACTGGCTGAGATCAACACTCAAACTCAGCTCTCGCCATACCTAACCGAAATCAGGGCCGCCCACCGGTAGCCCTGATTTCACAAGACCTGCCAATACCCTTTCACGCTCTTGATCGTTCCCCTGTAGTCTTTAACCAATACATCAATGGTGCCGTAAACACCATAATGGTTGTTTTCACGGTGTAGCGCGGTGCCACAATCACGTTCGCACCAGATGCGAAAATAGAATTAAACGCTGCCGCTGATTTAACCGCGGAAACCTGATCAAGTCCGCCGAGACCTAAAGCGCCGCTGCCATTGGCAGTATGCGTTGTCGTCGCTTAACGTAAAGAAAATAATCTTGGTAGCGGAGGATTTACCGGAAATCTTCTCGCCAACTTCAATATCAGCCTTGACCGCCGTATCAACAGATCCATTCAGGGGAACGGAGCTGGAATTGACATTGAGGGAGTAACAGCTGGCCATTGCACCGGCCAGCATCAGACTGGACGCGATAAGCAGTTTTTCAGGCCAAATCAAATACTCACCAATCTTTAAACTTGCGTTGGCTGGATATCAACTATACTCAGACCAACGGTCAACCTGTCTCCACAAGACCAGTCAGGGCCGTTTTCGCAATGCTGCTCCACGCTTGGGGCAGCATTGTGTATTGCGACGACAGCTTTAAACCACAGAAAGGAGTGGATAATGAAAAAACTGATCGCAGGTGCAATTCTTCTTGGTGCTTCCTCCATGGCCTTTGCCCAACCGGGTTGTGGTGTAGGCGCCATGATCTGGAAAGGACAGTCCGGTATTGCCCCCCACGTACTGGCTGCAACCACCAACGGAACCTTTGGTAACCAGACCTTCGGTATGACCACAGGCACCCTTGGCTGCCAGACCAACCAGTCTGTTCAGTCCATGGCCATGTACATGGACAGCAACATCGACAAGGTTGCCCGTGACATGTCCCGCGGTTCCGGTGAAAACCTCGATACCCTTGCGGTATTGCTGGGCGTGGACGAAGCTGACCGTGACACCTTCCGCAAGGTGCTGCAGGACAACTTTGCCACCATCTTCCCGAGCTCTGACACCACCTCCGGCGAAGCGGTCGATGCCATCGTCGCGCTGCTGGAGAAAAACGAGTCTCTCAGTAAATACGTAGCAGCCTGATCCAGGCTCGCTGAAGGGACGCGCTCTTGCGCCAGGGACGGCGCATCGCTCCACTCTCTACCGTTCAACCCCGGATGCAGCACACATTCCATGGGCAACATGCTTCGCATTGGGCCAGTCTTGATCTGGCTCGCAGTCAGCCTGCCAACCCAGGCCGATACCCCTGCAGATACATCCGAGCTCCATCTCGATCCTGCCTGGCTCACACTGATCCATTACCAGCCCGACACCTTCGGCGATGGCTACACCAGCCAGGCCGACGACCCGGCCTTTTTTCTCAGCGAAGACGGCAAGCACTCACCAAAGTCAGAGCTGCAGGCCACTCTGGAAGCAATACAGAAGCCCGGCGAGGGCGATGACCACGCACGCTGCCAGTTTCCGGCAAGAACCACCTGGCTGCAGCAAGAGCTGAATTTGGCGCTGCCCGAAATCAGCTGCCCTGGATATCAGGAATGGTCGGAGACACTCAACACTGAAACCGTGACCCTGGTGTTCGCCGCCTCCTACCTGAACAGTCCGTCTTCCATGTTCGGTCACACGTTCCTGCGCCTGGACCCGCCCCAAGACGACGAGGAAACCAATCTGCTGCTGGCCAACACGATTTCCTACGCAGCGGATGCTGCCGCTCACGACAGTGAACTGCTGTTTGCCTACAAGGGTATTTTTGGCGGCTATCCGGGCATAACGACCGTCCAGCCCTACTACGAAAAAATACGTCTGTACTCGGACATCGAGCATCGGGACCTGTGGGAGTACAAACTGAACCTCACCCAGGACGAAGTGGACCTGATGATCGCCCACGCCTGGGAAATCAGGGATCGTAACTTTGACTACTATTTCTTCGACGAGAACTGTGCCTACCGCCTGCTGGCACTGATAGACATTGCGCGCCCCGGCACTGACCTTCTGGGCGAAGTAAGCACTCACGCCATTCCCTCGGACACGGTCCGCTGGGTAGTGGACAAGGACCTGGTCAGCGACGTGTATTACCGGCCGTCAGCCGCCACCTCGGTGGCCTATAGCCTCTCGACCCTGCCCGACGACCACCAGACCCTCGCGGCGGCCATTGCCACTGGTTATGTAGACGCCGATTCCAATGAGGTGAGCTCGCTGCCAGCCGAACAGCGAGCCCATGTACTGGACGCCACCTACGATTATGTTCGCTATAAAAGCGAGGCCGACGGCTGGCCCCGGGAAATTGCGGCGCCACTCTCCCATGACCTCTTGAGAGAACGCAGCCAAATCAATGACGTTGCCCCACCAGAGGAACCGCCCGAGCCGGTTGTGAGGGACGACGAGGGCCACGACACCTTCCGCATGAGCCTCGGGGCAGGCCAACTGGAACACAGGGAGTTCACTCAACTGACCCTGCGTCCGGCCTACCACGACATCCTGGATCCTCCGGCCGGCTACCGCACCGGCGCCCAGCTCCAGTTCCTCCGCCTCGACGCGCGCTTGTATACAGACAACAACGAGCTTCAACTGGAACAGCTCACCGGCGTGGAGATCCGCTCGTTGAGCCCGCGGAACGCCTTTTTCTCGCCACTGTCATGGCAGGTAGGGTTTGGTGGCCGCCGCACTGACACTGGCAACGACCGGGTTCTTACCCCCTATCTCGAAGGCGGGGCAGGCGGCAGCTGGAGCCTTGGGCATCAGACCCAGGCGTTTGCCATCGCTACCGCCGACCTGGAAATCGACGACGACCTGCGCCGCGGCTACGATGCTGCCCCGGGCGCTGACATCGGCCTGCTCCATCAGAACAACCAGTTCAGCCTGCTAGCCGGTGCCAAAACCAAGGCCTGGATCGTCAGCAGCCAGCACCGCCAGGACCAACTCTACGCCAAAGCCAACTGGCACATCGGCCGCGAGTTCAGTCTGTTTGCCGAGTTCACCCGGGAAGACCACTACGACAGGTATCAAAGCCTATGGCACGCCGGAATCCACGCGTACTTCTGACCGCTGCCACGGCCCGGTTAAGCGGGCTTCTGGTTGCGCTTCTGCTGCTATCCGGTTGCAGCAGTGTCTTTTTCTACCCGGACCGGGTGACTTACATCACCCCGGACCGGCTAGACCTTGAATACGAAGACATCTACCTCGACACCGCCGACGGCGAAACCCTCCACGGTTGGTGGCTGCCCGCAGAAGCCCCTGAGAACAACGCCAGGGGCACAGTCTATTTCCTGCATGGCAATGCCCAGAACGTCAGCAGCCACATCCTGAACGTGGCCTGGCTTCCCGAGAGAGGCTACAACGTCTTCACCATCGACTACCGGGGCTACGGCCAATCCACCGGTGACCCGGACATCGAAGGTGCCTTGCATGATGTGGAAACCGGCCTGCGCTGGCTGGTGAAGAAGCCGGGAGCAAGTGAACGCCCGCTATATATCCTTGGCCAGAGCCTCGGCGGTGGACTGGGCATAGCCCTCGCAAGTGAATGGACCCAACGGCAGGAGCAACCCCGCATTGACGGCGTCATTCTGGACGGCACCTTTTCAGGGTTCCGCAGCATCGCCCGGGAAAAGCTCGGTGAATTCTGGCTTACCTGGCCATTGCAGATACCGCTAAGCTGGACGATTCCTGATAATTACGAGGGCGTGGACCATATTCCCAGAATCAGCCCAGTGCCGGTCATGGTGATCCACAGCGTTCGGGACGGAATTATTCCGTTCCATCATGGTGAAGCACTTTATGAAGCTGCGGAGGAGCCCAGGGAGTTTTTGCAGACAGATACGCCTCACGGGGCGACGTTTGTTATTCCCGGGTACCGGAGAGACGTACTTCGCTTCATGAATTCTGGGCGGTAGAGTATGGGCGGCTGTTGGGTTTCCCTTTTCAAAAGTGTTGAGGGCCAGGGACGGCCCGAAACAAGCGC
>ERZ1699656.56-NODE-56-length-21724-cov-75.189802_pt1 | contig 21724 bp, 14 predicted proteins | sample MGYA00581514_ERZ1699656 | MGnify/ENA primary metagenome ERZ1699656 (study PRJEB42348, sample SAMEA6618691) | metagenome | isolation source: Polyester-degrading enrichment culture growing on monomer 1,4-butanediol, B | collected 2019-04-14 ...
GCAACCAGCAGGAGGCCGCCCGCATCGTTAAAACGGTTGCCCGCACCAAAGGGAAGCCTGGCCAGAAAGACCTGGAAAAAATGGCGAAATGGCTCGAGCGTGGGCTGGAAAAGGTGCAGCAGCGACACGCATTGCACAAGCCGGCCAGTTTTCCGGAGGGCTTGCCGGTTTCCGAACGGGTCGACGACATTCGTGAGGCCATCGAAAATAACCAGGTGGTGATCATTGCCGGGGAAACCGGCTCCGGTAAAACCACGCAGATTCCGAAAATCTGCATGAACAGCGGGCGGGGGATCCGGGGGCTGATCGGTCATACCCAGCCCCGACGCATCGCGGCGCGGAGCGTGGCAGCGCGAATTGCCGAGGAAATCGGTGAGCAGACCGGCCAGCAGATCGGGTATCAGGTTCGCTTCACCGACAACACCTCCGAGCAGTCCCGGGTAAAGGTGATGACCGACGGGATCCTGCTGGCGGAGGTTCAGCACGACCGGTTTCTGGATCGCTACGATACGATCATCATCGACGAAGCCCACGAGCGCAGTCTAAACATCGACTTTCTGCTCGGTTATCTGCGTCAGCTCCTGCCCAAGCGCCCGGATCTGAAGGTGATCATTACCTCAGCGACCATCGAAGTCGAACGGTTCAGCGAATTCTTCGACAAGGCGCCGGTGATCGAGGTGAGCGGCCGGACTTATCCCGTGGACGTGCGCTACCGACCGCTGACCGGAGATGAGGACGACCGGGATCAGGGCTGGACGGACGGCGTTCTGGGTGCCCTCGACGAGATCGAGCAGCATGAGCGCAGCCAGAAACAGCCGCCGGGGGATGTTCTGGTGTTCCTGCCCGGCGAGCGTGAGATTCGCAATCTCAGCAAGGTGTTGCGCCATGTGGATCTGCTGCATACAGAAGTGCTGCCGCTGTATTCGCGGTTGAGCAATGCTGAGCAGAACAGGGTGTTTCAGTCCCACAAGGGGCGAAGGATTGTGCTCTCCACCAACGTGGCGGAAACCTCACTGACGGTGCCAGGCATCCGTTACGTGATCGATACCGGGGTGGCCAGGATCAGCCGCTACAGCGTGCGCTCCAAGATCCAGCGACTGCCGGTGGAACCGATTTCCCAGGCCAGCGCCAACCAGCGGGCGGGTCGTTGTGGGCGGGTCGCCCCGGGCATCTGTTTCCGGCTTTACGATGAGACGGATTTTATCAATCGCCCGGAATACACCGATCCGGAGATACTTCGAACCAACCTGGCCTCCGTCATTCTGCAAATGGCCACATCAGGTCTGGGCGAAATCCGGCAGTTCCCGTTCCTTGAGGCGCCGGACAAGCGCCAGGTCAACGATGGCTACAAGCTCCTGGAGGAGTTGGGGGCGGTGGATGATAAGCGCCGCGTCACCCGGCTTGGCCAAACCATGGCACGGCTGCCCCTTGATCCTAGACTGGCCAGGATGCTGGTCACGGCCGCAGAGCTGGGCAGTCTGGCGGAAACACTGGTGATTATTGCCGGGTTGAGTATCCAGGACCCGAGGGAGCGGCCCCAGGATAAACAACAGGCAGCGGACCAGGCCCATGCACCGTTCAATGACAAAGAATCGGATTTCGTCACTCTGCTGAACGTCTGGAACTTCTACGAAGAACAGCGTCAGGAACTGTCCCAGAATCAGCTCAAAAAGGTCTGCCAGAAAAGTTTCCTGAGCTGGATGCGAATGCGGGAATGGCGGGATATCCATCGCCAACTGACTCTGATCTGTCGTGAACAAAAGCTGACGGTGAACAAAGATGCCGCCAGTTACGAAGCCCTGCACAAGGCGATTCTGGCCGGTCTTCTGGGCCAGGTCGCAGTGAAAGTGGAGAGGAAGGAATACCTGGCAACACGAAACCGGAAAGTGCTGATCTTTCCCGGTTCCAAGGTGGCCAAAACGAGTCCGAAGTGGATAGTCGCGACCGAGATTGTGGAAACCAGCCGGGTGTTTGCCCGGGTGGTGGCTTCCATTCAGCCGGAATGGATCGAGCCCCTGGCCGGTCACATCGTCAAACACCACTATTTCGAACCGCACTGGGAGCAAAAGCGTGCCCAGGTGATGGGCTACGAGAAGGTCACCCTCTACGGCCTGGATATTGTTGCCAAGCGCCGCATCCCCTACGCCAAAGTGGATCCGGCGGAATGCAGGAATCTGTTCATCCGCCGGGCGCTGGTAGAGGGTGATTACCGGTCAAAGGCGCCTTTTATCGCCCGTAATCGCGAGATGCTCGATACGGTTGAGAATCTCGAGAAGAAGACCCGGCGCCGGGATCTGCTCGTTGATGATGAGGTACTGGTGGCTTTCTATGACGAACGCCTGCCTGCAGACATTATCAGTGGTCGGCATTTCGAGACCTGGTGGAAGGGGCTGTCGGTTGAACAGTTGCAGGAACTGGAACTCACCGAAGCCGACATACTCCAGCGCCCGGTGGATGCCCAGGCCGCCGACCTGTATCCGGACTTTCTGGAATGGGAGGGTGTTCGTTATCCGCTGAGCTATGAATTCGAGCCCACCAGCGAAAAAGACGGTGTCACGCTTCAGGTTCCGCTGATGGCTCTCAAACAGATTCCGTCCCGTCGTCTGGAGTGGCTGGTTCCTGGACTGTTGAGGGAAAAGTGTATTGCCCTGGTGAAATCTCTGCCCAAGGCTCTGCGCCGGAATTTCGTGCCGGTACCCGATTTTGTGGATGCGGCTCTTGAGAATCTTCAACCCTCCAACGAGCCGCTGACGCTTCAGCTCGGTGAGCAGTTGCGCCGCATGACCGGTGTGCAGATTGATCCCGAGGCCTGGTCCGACTCGGAATTGCCCAAACACCTCCGAATGAACCTGCGGGTCATGGGCGACGGCGGTCGCACCATCGCTGAGAGTCGCGAGACCGCCGATCTGCAACACCAGCTTGAAGGTCAGGCCGAGCAGGCACTGGCCTCGGCAACACAGGATGATTCGCCAGCAGAACCGAGCGGCGAGTACACCGAATGGCAGTTCGGTTCACTGCGGGAAGAGGTCCAGACGGAAAAAGGTGGCATGCAGGTGACCGTGTATCCCGCCCTGGAGGATCTGGGCAAACAGGTGCGCCAGATACGCTGTCTGGATCGGCTGACCGCTGTAGATACCACCCGCAAGGCCATTGCCCGCGTGATCCTCAATCGGTTCGGCAAGACGCTTGATGATCTTGAACGCAAACTGCCTCGTTTCAAGCAGTCGGCGCTGATGTTCGCGCCGGTGGGCCAGTCAAAAGTGTTGTTGGACGACCTGCTTTTGGCGACGGCCATGCAGCATTTTCTCGCGGGCGAAATTCCAAGGACGGCAGAGGATTTCGACAAGGTGTTCGACACTCACCGGGGTGATTTCATTCCGGCTTTGGAGCAGGCAGACGAACGGCTGTATCAGGCCATGTCCGGTTACCAGAAAGTGGCGAAGCAATTAAAAGGCAAAATCAACCTGGCGCTGGCTAACAGCATGGCCGACCTGAAGTTCCAGTTGCAGAACCTTGTCTATCCCGGTTTTCTGGTGCAAACGCCGCCAGAGTGGTTGGCGGAATTTGGTCGTTATTTTGAGGCCGCTCTGATTCGCCTTGAGAAAATGCCCCGGGAAATGGGCCGTGAGCGGGAGTTTCTTCACACCATTGAGCCCCTCTGGTCCCGCTACGCGGTGAAGCGGGACGAACAACAGCGGCAGGGGATTCGAGATCCGGAGCTTGTGCTGTACCGCTGGATGCTGGAGGAGTTCCGGGTATCGTTTTTTGCACAGCAACTGGGCACAGTGATGACGGTATCGGTTAAACGCCTGGACCGGCAATGGGAGATAACCCGAGTTTAGAGAACACCGTGTGCACCAGACTGGTGCCCGTGACTGATACCTGACGGGCAAAACCCCGAGACTGTGTTAGTATTTCCGGCAGTGGGTGAACGAATTAACCAAACGGGACGCTTGGTGTCCCGTTTTCACAATCATGACGTGGGGTTAGCGTGATTAAAGCCGTTATTAGCGGGACCGGTCTCTACACACCGCCAGCAACCATTGATAATGACGAACTGGTCGAAGCCTTTAACCAGTATGTTGAACTATTCAACGCCGAGAATGCAGATGCCATCGCCAGCGGCGATGTGACACCACTGCAGCCATCGTCCTCTTCTTTTATCGAGAAAGCGTCCGGCATCAAACGACGCCATGTGATCGACAAGGATGGCATTCTCGATCCCAAACGCATGAAACCCTATATCCCCGAGCGCGGCAACGAAGAACCTTCGGTGCAATGCGACATGGCAGTGGCCGCCTGCCGTGAGGCCTTGGAGCAGGCGGGCAAATCGGCACAGGATGTCGATGCCGTAATCGTTGCCTGCTCCAACCTGCAGCGAGCCTATCCGGCCGTGTCCATCGAGGTTCAGGAAGCGCTTGGTATCGAGGGGTTTGCCTATGATATGAACGTGGCTTGCAGCTCAGCTACGTTCGGCCTCCAGGCAGCGGTCAACTCTGTCGAGAACGGCAGTGCCCGTTCCGTTCTGGTGGTCAGCCCGGAGATCTGTTCCGGCCACCTGAATTTCCGTGACCGTGACAGCCACTTCATTTTTGGTGACGCCTGCACGGCCATCCTCGTTGAGCGTGAGGAAGATACGTCCAAGGGTCAGGGTTTCGAAATTCTTGGTACCAGCCTGAAGACCAAGTTCTCCAATAACATCCGGAACAATTTCGGGTTTCTGAACCGTGCAGACGATTCAGGCGTTGGCAAACCGGACAAGCTCTTCGTGCAGCAGGGCCGGAAAGTGTTCAAGGAAGTATCGCCTCTGGTTGCCGAGACCATCCAGAAGCAGCTTCAAAGCCTGTCTCTGGCCCCGGATGATCTCCGCCGCATGTGGCTGCACCAGGCCAATCTGAATATGAACCAGCTGATTGCCCGGAAGGTGCTGGGTCGGGATGCGACCGAGGAAGAGGCACCGGTCATCCTCGATGAATACGCCAACACCAGCTCCGCCGGTTCGATCATCGCCTTCCACAAACACAAGGACGATCTTGTCAGTGGTGATCTCGGGGTTATCTGTTCGTTCGGTGCCGGTTATTCCATCGGCAGCGTGGTGGTACGCCGCCGGTAGACGTTCTCTGGTTCAAGACGTTGCCAGGGCCCGGAGGGTTTCTGGCAGCGGAGCCGAGGAGCGTGTTTTACGGTCGAACCAGACGATCTTCGCATAACCTTCCGCGTAAACAGCGCCGGTATCGACATCGGTCAGTAGATGGTAGGTGTCGAGGCTGGTGTTACCTGCCTTGTCGGCGTATGTTTTCACCTCAACCGTTGCCGGGTGATTCAATTCCTTTAGAAAGGTGGCACTGGTCTTTATAATAACCGGACCGGTCGGCTCCTCGGGACCGCCCAGCTCCAGTGAGGCCAGCCAGACAATACGGGCTTCCTCAAAGAATCGGAAGTAGACTGTATTGTTGGCATGGCCGTATGCATCCATGTCTCCCCAGCGAAGGGGCATGGTAATCGTGTTTACAAGATTTCCCGGTACTGACATCGGTTTCTCCGGAACAACGGTTTAATAATAAAAAAGTAGCGCCGGTATTTTCGACGAATTGAAACGAATTAAACAACCCAAGAGCAGATGATGAAACACTTTTTTATCCGGCGCCGGCTTGTTACGTTTTGCCTGTTGTTGTCCCTGGCTACCGTTGTGCCATCGGGCAAGGCTATTGCCCAGAATATGCAGGAACCGCCTCCCGAAGGTTCGGTACCGGTTGATCCCAAAGACCCGTGGGAAAACTGGAACCGCAAGGTGTATACGTTCAACGAAACGATCGACCGATGGTTCCTGAAACCGGTGGCTCAGGCCTATCGGACGTTTACCCCGCAGATTGTTGACCGCGGCATTACCAATTTCTTTAATAACCTGACTGAACTCAGGAACTTCACCAACAGCGTGTTGCAGCTGAAAGGGGAGTCGGCCGTCGTAGCTGTGGGTCGATTTACCTACAACACTACCTTCGGTCTGGGTGGCCTGATTGATGTGGCAACCGCCTTTGACCTGCCTGAACGGCCCGAGGACTTTGGCCAGACTTTGGGCTACTGGGGTGTCGGTTCGGGGCCATACCTTATGCTGCCGTTTCTCGGGCCTTCCACGCCAAGGCACCTGACCGGGTTTGCAACTGACGGCTTTGCGTTGCCATCCGCTTGGGATACTGTGGACAGTCCGGAAGTTTATTACGCCCGCGCCCTCCAGATTGTTGATAAACGCGCGGATTTGATTCCTGCGGAGAGCTTCATCTCTGGCGACAGTTACGTGTTTGTTCGAAATGCCTTCCTGCAGCGTCGGGAATTCCTGATCAATGACGGGAAGGTGGTCAACGATCCGTTTGCCAGCGGTGATGATGAGGACCTGATGCTCGAGGATTTCTGAGCGTCATCCGGATTGATAGGAGGTCAGCGGTGCTGAAGGATCCAAGAATAGCCAAATTCCGGAAGATGCTGGCCGAGGCGCCGAATTATGAAGTCTGGAAGGCAGCAGCGTTGGAGCTGGACTTTCTGGAAGGTAACGCCGAGTGGAAAGAGGATTTCGCTTCCGATCTCTATCACTACGAATTGATTTATGACCGCCTGAGCAACCTGAAACAGTATCGCCAACAGAATGATGTCGAACGCCTGAAGCGGGCCCTGAGGGAGGGACTGCACCACGATCTCGGGAACATGGGCAACCCGGCACTTTACACGCGATCCCGCGTTGGTACCAAACACCTGATCGAAGAATACATTACCCAGGTGTGTGAAGCCCTGGATTACCTCTGTGATCAATCCGTCCCCGGTTTTCCCGTTGCCGACAAGCTGCAGTTCTTTCGCGATACCCTGACAAGCTATGGTCGGCCGGCGCTCTTGCTCAGTGGTGGCGCTACCCTTGGTGTTTTCCATTTCGGAGTCATCAAGGCCCTCTGGGAAAAAGGGCTTCTGCCGCAGGTTATCGCCGGCTCAAGTATCGGCGCCATTATTGCGGGCATTCTCGGTGTTCATACTGACGCGGAAATCCCCGAAATGCTGGTGCCGGAAAACCATAACCTGAAAGCCTGGAAATGGCGGGGCCTGCTCAGTGCCGTTCGCGGAGACGGGCTGATGGATCAGGAAGAGCTTCGCAACTGTCTGCGGGGCAATATTGGCGAATACACCTTTGAGGAGGCATACCAGCGTACTGGCCGTTCGATCAACGTGAGTGTTTCTCCGGTACAGGCTCACCAGAAGGCTCGCCTGCTGTGCGGATATACGTCGCCTTACCTGATGGTCTGGAGTGCGGTACTGGCGAGCGCCGCGGTTCCGGGTATTTTCCCGCCGGTTACCCTGATGAAAAAGGACATCCAGGGCAACACGCTGCCTTATATGCCACGCCTGAAGTTTGTGGATGGCTCCGTGGTGAGCGATCTGCCCATTGAGCGCTTGATGCACCTGTACGATGTGAACTACACCATCGTTAGCCAGACCAACCCCCATGTGGTGCCCTTCCTGAGCCAGCGCGGTCGTGATGAAAAGCTGTCTTTTGGCAACCTGCCGATGCATTTGATGAAGTCCGAAATTCAGTTCCACGGCCAGGGGGTGTTCGATTACCTCCGTAAACGCCTGCGGCCGGAACTTCTGAGGCAGATGTCGGGCCAGTTGTACACCATTATGGCCCAGCGCTATTCCGGAGACGTCACTATCGCCCCCTCGTACTCGTTCAAGGACTACAGCAGGATGCTGGCGAACCCTGATCCGGCCTACGTGCGTCAGATGATTCTGGCGGGCGAACGCGCCACCTGGCCCAAGATCTCCATGATCCGCTCCCATGCCCGCATCTCCAAAACCCTGGAGCGGTGTGTGCGAAGGCTTAAACAACAGAACCGGCGCACCGCCGAACTCAGACTGATCAGTAACGCGGATTCCGGTACGTCCTGATATGTATTACGATTTTTTCGGCTTTCGCGAACCGCCGTTTTCCATTGCCCCGGACCCTCGTTACCTGTACCTGAGCGATCGCCACAAGGAGGCGCTGGCGCACCTGATGTATGGGGTCCAGGGGCAGGGTGGTTTTATCGTGATCACCGGTGAAGTGGGGACCGGAAAAACCACCGTTTCCCGATGTTTCATCGAAAATGTACCGGATAACGTTGATATCGCGCTGATCCTGAATCCGAGACTCTCTGCCCGGGAGCTGTTGTCCTCCATCTGTGACGAGCTGGAAATCCCCCATGAGATCAGTGCCACCATTAAGGAACTGGTGGACCTGATAAACCAGGACCTGCTCAAGGCCCATGCGGCTGGGCGCCACAAAGTGCTGATGATTGACGAAGCTCAGAACCTGTCGGCCGAGGTACTGGAACAGCTACGGCTTCTGACCAACCTGGAGACGGCCGAGAAGAAACTGCTTCAGATTGTCCTGCTTGGCCAGCCCGAGCTTCAGGAAATGTTGGCGCTCCCGGAGTTGCGACAGTTGAACCAGCGGGTAACCGCACGCTACCACCTCGACGCCATCGGGCGGGACGAGTTGCCGGCCTATCTTCGGTACCGACTCAGCGTGGCCGGCATGCGCGGCGACATATTTTCTCAGCGTGCGATGACTCGTCTCTTTCGGGAGAGTCAGGGCATTCCTCGCCTGATCAATCTGATCAGCGACCGGGCTCTACTGGGCGCTTACGCGGAAGGTGAACATGAAATCACGGCTGATCATATCCGCCACGCAGCAAAGGAAGTGCGTGGCGCTTCCATTGGTCCCGTGCCTTCACGATCACGCCGATCCGCTGACAGAACACAGTACCTGATTGTTGCCGCGTCAATCCTGGTGGCCATTATCGGAACCGCCTGGTTGTTCGAGCGGTGGTCTCCCGACAGTGCAGTCTCATCAGGTCTGTCGTCGGCGGAGCCGCTGAAAGGGGCAGTTGAGCGGGTGGAGGAGCAATCCGGACAAGTTGGGGAAACGCCATTACCGGCGACAGAAGAGCCGAGTGGGCCTCCTGAGCTGGCCGTACCGGATCAGCTTCTGGATTCCGTTTCGGCGTTCCAGGTGCTTTTCGGGATCTGGGGAAGGGACTACCAGCCGTCGGAGGCGCCAGTGGCCTGCGAATGGGCCAGAGAAAGCGGGCTGGGGTGTCTTGATCGGCAGGGCAGCCGCCGAAGCCTGGAGTTTCTCGACCGCCCGGCCATGCTTCAGCTTCAGGATGAGGCCGGCAACACCGGTTTTGTCGTGCTCCGCAAACTCGATGCCGATACGGCAGAGGTGGCCCTACCGTCTGGCAACCAGACTGTTTCCTTTGCCAGTATTGAGCGCCACTGGTTCGGTGAATATCGGGTACTCTGGCGCTTGCCCGAATACCTGACGGGAGACGGGTTCTACAGTAATGGCGGTGGTGAGCAACTCTGGATCGGTGCGCGAATGATGGACCTGGCGGATATGCACAGTGATTCCCGTGCTGAGAGTGATCGCGTTAAACGAATGAATGCGGAAGAGCAGGTTCGCTGGTATCAGGCAATTACAGGGCTCACTGTGGATGGAATTGCTGGCGCCATGACGATCATCCAGATCAACAATGATTTGGAGGCTTCCATTCCTCGCCTCAAGCCAAAGCAGTCTGAAGGTCGAGAGTAACCATGTCTTACATTCTTGACGCATTGCGAAAATCTGAAACCGAGCGGCAGCAGGGGCGCGTGCCGGACCTCGGTCAGCAGGTTCAGCTGATACATCGTCCGAAGAAAAAGCGGGTGTCGCCGGCTGTTTGGGTAGCGCTGGCACTGACGCTTAACGCTGGTGTTCTCGCCTTCCTGTTCTGGCCGGGCACGCCGCTGCCCTGGGGTTTTGCAGATCAGGCAGAGGTGCCACCCGGCCAGGGTATGGTGAAGAACGCCCCGGAACCGGTTCCGGTGACGCCCGATGCGGAATCGGATCCGATGTCGGAAAGCCCTGTCGCCGAGACGGGGGCAGTTCCGGAATCCGACGTCGCTGATTCAACGCCTCCGCCAATTGCCACTGAAACGCCTGAACCTGAGCGCAGGGAGCGGGCGACGGTAATCGTGCCCTCATCCGCAATATCCGAAACCAGGGTGCCGGTAGTGGAGCAGCGGCAGGCAGACCGAGTGCCTCATCTGGTAGAGTTGCCGCTTTCATTCCAGAAGAGCGTCCCGGATTTGACCTTTAACAGCCATATCTATTCGTCCTCACCCGCATCCCGCCGGGTGATGATCAACAATACATACCTTCGGGTGGGCGATACCTTCGAGGGCCTGCGAGTGGACGATATCACCGAAGAGGGCGTGGTGCTGAGTCGTGACGGGCGCCGTTTCCGGGTTGGCGTTGTGCGGGACTGGGTGAGCCCCCGCTGATGCCACTGACCGACGACATCAAGCAATCCATCCAGCAAGGTTATCGTGATGTGCTCGCCGGCAAGGACATCCGGGCGCGCTATGGTCAGCGTCTGATGATTGCTGAAATCGCCAGGTACATGGGCGATATCACCGAGAACGATGGCCAGAGAACCTCACCGGCCTCGGCCTGTGTTGTGGAGGCAGGCACTGGTACCGGCAAGACCCTTGCCTACCTGATCGCTGCCATTCCGGTGGCAAAAGCTCTGGGCAAAACCCTTGTGATATCCACCGCGACCGTGGCTCTTCAGGACCAGATCGTACTCAAGGACCTTCCCGACCTTAAAAAGCACAGCAAAATGGATTTCAACTGGACGCTGGCAAAGGGTCGTGGCCGCTACCTGTGCATGTCTCGTTTGGAAGCCCGTTTGCACGATGAGGGTAATACCGACAGCGATACTATGCCCCTGTTCCTGTTGGACGGCCCCAAAAACGAAGAGCCCGGTACGCGAGCGTTTTTTGAAGAGATGCTGGCGAGCTATGGGTCCCGGGAGTGGGACGGCGACCGGGACCATTGGCCGGATCAGATCCCTGACGATGTTTGGCGACAGGTAACAACAGATCACCGTCAATGCACCAATCGTCACTGCGCCTACTTCGACAGTTGTGCGTTTTTTGATGCCCGTAAAGACCTGGACGATGCCGATATCGTGGTTGCCAACCACGATCTGGTGCTCGCGGACCTGGCGCTTGGCGGCGGGGCAATTTTGCCCGAGCCGGAGAATGCTCTCTATATTTTCGATGAGGCTCACCACCTTCCGGACAAGGCGCTCAATCACTTCGCCGCATCGCTTCCCCTGAACGCCACCCGGCAATGGCTGAAACAGCTTTCCCAGGCGCTGGTGAAAATGCAGCCATACCTCGCGGCTGGTACCCAGGCCGCGAAGTCGCTGGATCGAATCAGTTCCGCTTCGCGGGAGGTGGATCTCGTGCTGAACCGGGTCTACGAGGAAGCTGAGCAGAATACCGGGTGGGAGTTCAACGAGGAGCGCCGGACGGCCCAATGGCGTTATCCGGAAGGTGAGTTACCGGAGTCTATGGCCGAGCTGGCGGCCGAGAGCCGTATTGCAACCGCCAATATGGTCCGGCAATTGGGTGTCCTGGCGGATGAGCTTCAGGGCGCCTTCGACGAACGCAAGGAACATGAGATCGACCGGGAAACTGCGGAAGCCTGGTATCCGGTGATCGGCTCGTTTCACGCCCGGGCAGAAGACCAGTTAAGGTTGTGGACGGCCTGGTGCGAGCAGGGCAGCGCCAAACCTGTGAGTGAACCAGAAACTGACGGCGAAACGGCTGAGGAGCCCGCGGCCAGGCCACAAACACAGAAAAGCCCGCCACCGGCCAGATGGGCAGTACGCCAGCGTTGGGATCACGCGGAGGACATTACCCTCTACAGTTCTCCCGTATTGGCGGATAACCTGTTGTACTCGAGGCTCTGGTCCCGGGCGTACGGAGCGGTTCTCACCAGTGCCACGCTGACTGCACTTGGACGGTTTGATCGTTTGAATGCCCGGGCGGGGTTGCCCCAGGGAAGCCGTTTTCTCGTTGTACCCAGCTCTTTCCGGTACGGTGAGATGGCGACGGTTGAGATTCCGGCGATGTCCGCCATGCCAACGGATGACGGCTTTGCTGATGAGCTTATAAGACGATTGCCTGACCTCTGGGCGGGAGAGAAAGCGACCCTGGTCTTATTCACCTCGCGCCGCCAGATGCAGCAGGTGCGCGACGCACTGGCCCCGGAGTATCCGGATCTCATCATCACTCAGGACGATATGGCCAAGGGCGAAGTGCTTCGCCAGCATTGCAGCCGGGTGGACCAGGGTCGACCGAGTGTTCTTTTCGGTGTGGCCAGTTTTGCAGAGGGCATAGATTTGCCCGGAAAGTACTTGCACCACGTTGTGATTACCCGTCTTCCGTTCTCTGTGCCGGACGATCCCATTGAGGCGAGCCTGGCGGAGTGGGTGACGCAACGAGGCGGTAATCCCTTTATGGAAATCACGGTACCGGATGCTTCGATCAAATTGGTCCAGGCGGTGGGGCGGTTGCTTCGAACCGAGCAGGATACCGGCAGGGTGACCATTCTGGATCGACGTATAATTACCAGGCGTTATGGGCAGCTTTTACTGGACGCTTTGCCGCCGTTCCGTCGAATGATCGAGCGTTAGGGCTTGGCCTCGGGTTACCTGGGCATAAAAAAAGAGCCAGCCCGGAAGGGGTGGCTCTCGTCAAAAGGGGTTCTTTCGAACCCGGGCGTCGAAACAACGCGGAACAAGAAATCTGAAGGCCTGAAGTTTCAGAATTCCTGGTGAGGTTTCCCTCACCGTTGGAATAATCATAGGGGATTAGAGGGCGTAGTCGGATCGTCCAAAGGGCGTAGCGGGCTTAGATTGTTGGTGCAGAATGTGACGCCTGTCACATTTCTGTCTGCCTCGCAATCAGGCTTCCAATAGCCCCAGGTCCCTGGCGCGGGCCAGGGCCTCGGTCCTGCGGCCGACGCCCAGTTTGCCGTAGAGGTTCCGAATGTGGGCTTTTACGGTCGCCGGCGCGACCTTCATTTTTGAGGCGATTTCCTTGTTGGCATGCCCCTCATGAATCAAGGCCAGCACCTCGAGCTCGCGCTGGCTGAGTGGTTCGGGTAGCGCTGTTGATTGCTGTGCCGGCTTATCAGCCGAACGGCTGGTTGGGGTTTCTCGAGTGTCAGAATTCACCTGTCTCGATTGGCTCTGATCAACAAGCATCTTCCTGAGATTGGTGTTCCAGCTGCCAGGGCCGTTCAGCGCGGGCAGCTCCAGCAGCAAGGCGCGAAGATCCGGGCTTTCCTCGGCAAACAGTCGCATGAACCCGGCCTCAGCAGCCAGATTTATTGCCCGGGTCAGCATCTGTTGCGATTCGTCGTTCCGCTTTTGCTGTGCCAGGGCCTCGCCATAAACCAACAGTATCTCCACCAGGTGACGGTTGTGGGCATTGCGTTCAGCCGGTTTCAGCAGGGCGCTCAGTATTTCCTGGGCACGTTCTGGCTGATTCAGTGCCACCAGTACACGTGCTTCGCTGATTCGGCTTTGTTCAAGGTGAAGCGGGTTGGTAAATTCGCCGTCTGCCCTGGCATCCAGGCAGGCCCTGGCTTTTTCCGGGTGGCCGGTGGCGAGATAGCACCGCGCAAGAAGGGCCGTGCTTGCCGGTGGTTCGAATACGATCTGTTCTCGGCGTTTTCGGCTGGTCTGGGAGGCATCCTCCAGCGCCTCAATTGCCTCCTGAAGCTTACCTTCGCTAAAGGCAAGATGGCCACGAACGTACTGGATGATCACATGCTGCCCCGGTTCAGTGCCCCGCTCCACATGCTCCAGAAGCGGCTTCAGATGCATCGCTGCGAGTTCTGAATGGTTGCGCTCCCTGTGGATTTCACACAGGGTGCTGTTTTGCCAACAGGAAATGAGCCTTGGTTGGCTGGGGTCTGCGTAATGCTTATCTACCCATTGCCGGATGTCAGTGCAGGTTTCCAGCGCCAGATCGATATCGCCCCGGTTGTACTGAATCCAGGCCAACAGTCCGCCACTCGAGAGCACCGTGCTGGGTTTATGTTCGACCTGCCCGTATCGAACGGCTGACTGGAGTGCGTCCTCGGCTTCAGTAAGCTCACCCTTGCCATAGTAATCCAGGCCCAGTCCGTAATAGGTCACGGATTTCAACGGTATGCGGGTGTGATCTATCTCGCGGAGCACCTGGCGGGTGAGGTCGGCGGCGCTCTTGTCGTCACTCCGGGTACGGGCCAGATACGAGCGCATCAGCGAGATCTCACTCTGTAGTCCGAGAGCCCCTTCGGCATCCGGGTGTGAATCAGCCACCTGACGGTCGAGCAGGTCCTCAAGGGCCGATAGCAGCGGTTCCAGAGTATCCACGCGGTTGGCAAAGAATAATCCCCAGACACGGAGCATCTGGAGTTGTGGGTTATCGTTGACCAGCGACTGTGGCAGGGCATCGAGCCAGTCCAGAACGGGCAGATGGTAGCCACCATGAATCAGATTGTTCCCGTGTTCGGCCAGTACCCGGGCGAGCCAGGGCCAGTCCGTCTGACGGACGATCTGGGCAATGGCCTCCTGCACATGACCGTGGGTCAATAGCCACTCCACAGTGCGTTGCCAGAGGCGCGTTGCCTTTTCCGGTTCTGTATGACTGATCCTGAGCAGCAGCGCATCCCGGAACAGATCGTGATAGCGGAACCATTCGTTACGAGTATCCAGCGGAATCAGGAACAGGTTCTGACCCAGAAGTCTCTCAAGCATTTCCTGGCTGTCGCTGGACTCGCGGATGGAATCACACAGGGAAGCGCAGAGCCGGGGGCAGCAGGCGGTTTCAAGCAGGAAGTCCGCAATATCCCGGGGTTGTTGGTCCAGCACTTCGCTCAAAACATAATCGCTGATGTAGCGCTCATCCAGATTTATCTGGCTCCCTGACTTCGCAGCTTCCTTCCCGGAGAATGTCGAAGACAGGGCAGAAAGCTGCATGGCGGCCACCCAGCCTTCGGTTTTATGGTAAACGGTGTGGACATCTTCGTCGGAGATCTGAAGCCCCATGGTTTCGCGGAAGAACTGCCGACACTCGCCCTCTGAGAAGGCCACCAGGCCAGGGTGGATATCCTCAATCCAGCGGCGGACGCGCCAACGTGCGAGCGGCAGGGGCGGCTCTGTTCGGGACGCCAGGGTGACCAGGATTCCCGGCGGCAGATAGTCGATGAAGTAGGCAAACTGCCGGTGGATAGCCGGGTTTCCAACAAAGTGGAAATCGTCCAGTACGAGGCCCCACGCACTGCCGTCCTGAGCCAGGATATTGATCAAACCGGTGATGGCCTCGGTAAAGGACTCGTCAGACTGGTGCGCCAGCTGTTTACGCAACTCGGCGGCGCCGTTCAGCCCGGCCTGTTCGAAGGCGCCGATAACGTATTGCCAGAAACGCCTGGGCTCATCATCGTGCTCGTCCAGAGATAACCAGGAGGTGGGTGAGGTAACTCGTGCGCACCACTGGGCGACCAGTGTGGTCTTTCCAAACCCGGCTGGAGCAATCACCAGGTTCAGTCGTTTGGGGCCATGGGGCTCGAGCAGGTCGCTCAGGCGGTCGCGCTTGACTGCGCGAGCATCGGAGGTAGGCCTGAGAAACTTGGTGGTGAGCAGCATGGATTCCCTGGATATATGGAGTATGGAATTGCCCCGGTTGGGCATTAGGGATTGTGTCTTTTGTAATGACCAAGTCAAGGGCTATGCAACTACGTTCTCTCCGGCAAGGTTTTATCAATGACTGCGTAAATGCATTTTTGGTCTAAACTGTGTGAAAGTAGTCACCTATATTAAAAAAGAATGAAAGCCTGTATTTTTATGCGTATTCTTCTACCAGGTCCTTTGATCTCCAGGGAGCAGCAGATTCAATGAAACTACAACAGTTGCGCTATATCTGGGAAGTTGCGCATCACGATCTGAATGTGTCCGCAACCGCCCAGAGCCTCTTTACGTCGCAGCCCGGTATCTCTAAACAGATTCGCCTGCTGGAGGACGAATTGGGATTGGAAGTGTTTGCCCGCAGCGGTAAGCATCTGACCCGAATCACGCCGGGCGGCGAAATCATTATTCGTGAGGCGGGAGAGATCCTGCGGCGGGTTGAGGGCATCAAGAAAATTGCCCAGGAATTCAGCAACCAGCGCAAGGGCGATCTGAGTATTGCCACAACCCACACTCAGGCGCGGTATGCGTTGCCGCCGATCATCAGCGGTTTCATTGAGGAGTACCCTGACGTTTCCCTGCATATGCATCAGGGCACGCCCATGCAGATCTCCGAGATGGCTGCCAGCGGCGCGGTCGACTTTGCGATTGCGACCGAGGGCATGGAGCTTTTCAACGATCTCATCATGATGCCTTGTTACAAATGGAACCGGAGCGTCATTGTTCCCAAGGATCACCCTCTGGCCAAATTGTCGGAACTGACGCTACCGGAGTTGGCGGAATACCCGCTGGTAACCTACGTCTTCGGTTTCACCGGTCGATCCAAGCTTGACGAGGCGTTCCAGTCCCAGGGGCTCACCCCCAAGGTTGTCTTCACGGCTGCGGATGCGGACGTTATCAAGACATACGTAAGGTTGGGGCTTGGCGTCGGAATTGTCGCCAGCATGGCATTTGACCCCAAAACCGACACGGACCTGGTCGCGCTTGATGCGCGCAAGCTGTTCCGCCCCAGTGTCACTCGGATTGGTTTCCGGAAGGGGACTTTCCTGCGGGGGTATATGTATGACTTCATTCATCGCTTTGCTCCCCACCTCACCAAGGATAAGGTGGACGAAGCTGTGTCCCACCAGGGCAGCCGGTCTGAAATCGAGGAACTGTTCAAGGATGTCGAGCTCCCCACTCACTAGAGAGTGAGCGGGGAGGCTGCGCCCGGGTTATTCCCGGGCGATCAGGTTGCCGGCGTGCAGGCCGCATTCTTTCTGGGTGGCTTCTTCCCACCACCAACGACCCTCTCGCTCGTGTTGTCCCGGCAGGACAGGGCGGGTACAGGGTTGGCAGCCGATGCTTACAAAGCCCTTCTCATGTAACTCGTTATAGGGCGCCTCGGACATCCGGATGTAATCCCACACTTCTTTCGATGTCCAGTTCGCCAGCGGATTGAATTTAACCAGCGTTTTGTCATCGGTAGAGAAGGCGGTGTCCTCCTGAATGACTGGCACGTCATTGCGGGTGCCCGGGCTCTGATCCTTCCGTTGCCCGGTAATCCAGGCATCGACCGTAGCCAGCTTTCGGCGCAGGGGATTGACCTTGCGAATGCCGCAGCACTCGCTGTGTCCGTCCTCGTAGAAGCTGAACAGACCTTTCTTGTTCACCAGATCCTGAACTTCCTGAGCGTCTGGAAACAGAACCTCGATCTCGATGCCGTAATGCTTGCGAACACGCTCAATGAACTCATAGGTTTCCGGGTGCAGACGGGCTGTATCCAGGGTAAACACCTTCAGGTGATCGGTGAGCTTGTGCGCCATTTCGATCAGCACGACATCTTCGGCACCACTGAAGGAAATGGCGATGTTGTCGTACTTCTTCAGAGCAGTTTTGAGAATCGAACGGGGGCTCTGGCCTTCGAGCTCTTCCCGCAGGGTTTGAATATCGGTCATGGCCCGGCATTGCCTTATTTTGGTGTGCAAGGAAATCTAAGTTGATAAAAAGGCTATCATTAAACGCCTAATATCCTGAAGGAATGACAATCTATATGGTTATTCCGCGCATAAAAGCCTGGCTTTACACTTCCACGATGCAATCCCGCCCGGTTTTTCTTATCATACGCTCCGAATAGCGGCAGACGCACTTACCGTGGTCGCCCTTAACCAATTGAAGCAGGAGATCGTTGTGGAACTGGCATGCCTTGACCTTGAAGGAGTATTGATCCCGGAAATCTGGATCGCGTTCGCCGAAAAGACCGGTATTGAAGAGCTCAAGGCCACCACCCGCGATATTCCGGATTACGACGTACTGATGAAGCAGCGCCTGAAACTGCTGGACCAGCACGGTTATGGCCTGCCGCAGATTCAGGAAGTAATCGGTGAGCTGGATCCGCTGCCCGGCGCACGGGAGTTTCTGGATTGGTTGCGCGAACGTTTTCAGGTGGTAATTCTTTCTGACACCTTCTACGAATTTGCCATGCCCCTGATGAAGAAGCTGGGTTACCCGGCGCTGCTGTGCCACAAACTGGAAGTGGCAGATGACGGCCAGATCACCAACTACCTGCTCCGCCAGCGCGATCCCAAGCGCCAGTCAGTCAGGGCATTCCAGTTGCTGAATTACCGTGTGATTGCTGCAGGGGATTCCTATAATGACACCACCATGCTGGGGCAGGCGGAAGCCGGTATTTTGTTCCATGCGCCGCAGAACGTGATCGACGAGTTTCCGCAGTTCCCGGCGGTTCATAACTTCGACGATCTCCGGCAGGAGTTTCTCAAGGCCAGCGCGATCCATAGCGCCTGATCGGAACTCTGAACACGGGGTCAGAAGAGAGCCTTCTACTGACCCCGTTTTCAACTGAATCTATTTTACTCGATCACCAACTCTTCCAGAAAACGCATCAAAGGCCCGACCTTCGCGAGCGTCTCCTGATACTCGGCCTCGGGATCCGAATCCGCAACAATCCCGCCGCCGCCCCAGCAGCGAATGATTCCCTCGCCATCGCACAGCATGGTGCGAATCGCAATATTGCTGTCCAGCGTGCCGTCCAGTCCGCGATAGAAAATCGAGCCACAGTAGGGGCCGCGCCAATGGGGTTCGAGCTCCCTTATGATTTCCATGGCCCTGATCTTGGGCGCACCCGTAATTGAACCGCCCGGGAAGGCATCAAAAAGAGCCTTCAAGGGTGTTACACCCTCGGCCAGCTCGGCGCGGATGTGGCTGACCAGGTGATGAACGTTTTTATAGGATTCCAGTGCAAACAGTTTGTCGACTGTCACGCTGCCTGTACTGGCATTCAAGCTCAGATCGTTACGGAGCAGGTCGACGATCATCAGGTTTTCGGCCCGATCTTTTTCGGACACTTCCAGTTCGGAGGCATAAGCGGAATCCGTCTCCGGAGTGGCCCCTCTTGGCCGGGTGCCCTTTATCGGACTGGTGGTCACGGTGCGGTCGTGTATCTCGAGAAATCGCTCCGGGGAAACCGACAGGATGGATGCCTCGCCGGTTCGGATGAAGCCGCTATAGGGAGTGGGGTTTGCATCGGCAAGAGCCTGGAATGCTTGCCAGGGGTCTCCTGTGAAATGGCCAGAAAATTCTTGCGAGAGGTTTGCCTGATAGCAATCACCGGCTTCAATGTAGTGGCGAACCCTTTCTACGCTCGCCCTGAAGGCATCCGGTGTTTGCCTCGGCTGGAAGCGGGAAACCATCGCCCATCCCTGTGTAGAGCCTTGCTCGCTATCGATTAACCACTGCTCCAGAGTTGCCCGGGTCGCATCCGGGCACTCCGGATGAATCCACAGCCAATATCGATCTGTTTTCCGATTGTGACTTGCGGTCCAAAGGTAGAACCCTGCGGACATAAGGGGAGCTTCCACAGGTGGACATAGCTCCTTGAGACGACCTTCCCGTACATACCCCAGTTCATAGCTTAGGAATCCAATCCACCCACCGGACAGACATTCCGGGTTGGGTTCCTGTTCAATTTGGTACTGGTGAACGAGGGTTTCCATCCTTTGGGCAAGATGATCAGAGCAGAAATCTCTGCCCACAGGCCATTCCAGCACTTCGGTTTCATGTGCTCTGGCAGAAAAGCCGCTGAAGACGCCGCGGGCAGTGCCGTCTCCGACGCTCCCGATATAGGCGAAATCCGCTTCCCGGCAGGCATGGCTGAGCAGGCGATGGTAGGCCTCCTGATTGAGTTCACGCACGGTTGCCGGGTTCAAGGTTCCTCCGGATTCTTCTGGAAATGATAAACAGTGCACACAACGGACGTTGTTGGCTTGGGAGTCTCGCTGATCTAATAAAAAAGGCTTGGCGACAGAGCAGTCTTTTTTAATCCTGCGGTGATCATTTTAACTGAACTGGCTGAGTTTCGTCGGGCAAATTAATCAAAAACAATAGGAATTACCTGATGTCTTATCTACGAAACCTCTTCCCGAAGTTCTTACTAGTTGGAATGGTCTTTTTTGCTTCAAGTGCTTACCCGCAAGGACAGGTTAAAGTTCAAATTCCAGAGGATAGCGCAATTGCTGACGGTAAACTTACGAAAGAGGAGCTGGCAAAATTTGCTGTGGTCGGCCAACGCCAACTCGTGCATCTGATAGAGAGAGCAACAGATGAGTATTCAGCGTTGTTAGAGAACTCTGCCCCCAACATGCCTGCTGCATGGATGTTAATGGACGATGGAGAAACCGTAAAACGAATCAACCTTGATGGCCAGGTAGACGGTTCCCCAGCCCAAGTTCGGATTCTCGTATACCGCGCAGCTCTGAAGTCTATTGCACGCCGCGGGAAGATCAATGCAGCCGTTATCCTTTATACCGGAAAGGTAGATACGGCGGGTCCCTCTGAGGCTCTGGTCATCGAACACGAACACAGACTTGGCATTTCTGGCAATAAAGTAATCCCATTTGAGGTAGTTGAGGGCAAAGTAAAATACAGTGCTCCTGTAACGCGTGAAAAACCTTACCAGATGTTCTATGACGAGGATGGAACACCCGATGGTCAGAGCTAAGGGTGAGAAGTAGTCGAGGTTTGTTTCAGTGTGTTAACGAAGGGTAAATAACTGTGACGATAGTCACGGACTAGGACTGTAAAACAATCTTAAATGGAATTGTGGAGTCACAGATTCCACGACTAAATCAAAACTCAGATAAGAACAATAGAGTTTATAAGGAGATAAGAATGAAAGGCCTGAAAAAAATTGCTCTGGCAACTGCGGTTGCCGCTGCTCCGTTTGCAGCCAATGCTGACCTCAAAGCACTTGATGACAGTGCAATGGGGAACGTCACCGGTCAGGCCGGTGTGACTATTGAGCTGGAAACCAAAGTCAGTATCGGTCAGTTCAAGTACACCGATGAAGGTTCCTTCGCAGTTAACGATATCGTTCTCGGTGGTGCTGGCGTAACTGCTGCAGGGTCAACTGCTGGTTATAATGACCTGCTGGACCAATTGAAGATTGACATCGACGTTTTAGATGATGGCGACGCCAAGATTCACGTTGGCACCCTCGATGGCAACCCAATCGATTGGGGTATGACCGTCGGCTCTATGGAGCTGCTCGCCGGAAACACTGGCTCTGACAGCACCACTCTGATTTCCAACTTGAGTGGCTGGGGTAACCTGGCTCAACTGGATATCGCAGTTGACACTGCAACAGATCACTTGAATGTAGTCGCTGCGTTCGACGTGCAGGATATGGACTTCGATGTGGAGTTTCTGGGTATTGGCATCCGTGACCTGACTATCTCGGGTGCAGGCGGCAACTTCGACTATGACGGTGACGGCTCAGTAATGGCCGCCGATGCAGATGGCGAATTCGGTCTTGATCCTGCTTCTCAGGAAGCTCAGGTTCTGGCCGGTTTTGCTAACGTGAACCTTGACGTCTACAAAGGTGCTGGGCTTGGCGCTTCTACAGCTGCTGACGTGTTGCGCATTGACGTAAACAACGTCTACATGGACGTTGCTATCGGTGAAACCATTATTGGTGGCACCAATATCGGTACCATTGCCATCGATAACCTGGCAATTACTGACACCAAGCTGGCTGTGTACGGTCACTAATCTGGCCTAACACCTAAGCTGGTGAAACGCCCCGCTTAGCGGGGCGTTTCTTTTGGCCAAAAGAAAACCCGAGCCAACAAAAAAAC
>ERZ1699656.60-NODE-60-length-20368-cov-52.423949_pt1 | contig 20368 bp, 15 predicted proteins | sample MGYA00581514_ERZ1699656 | MGnify/ENA primary metagenome ERZ1699656 (study PRJEB42348, sample SAMEA6618691) | metagenome | isolation source: Polyester-degrading enrichment culture growing on monomer 1,4-butanediol, B | collected 2019-04-14 ...
CTCCCGGTGGCAGTTGACGGATTTGCGCTTCCGCTTCCGGCAGAAAAACCACCTCCAGCCGTTCCGTGGGTGGAGAATCTGCCCAGCCAAGGGTAGCTTCGGGCACGGAATCGGCGAAGGGAAGGTAGGGCTTGATGTCGAGAATCGGCGTGCCTTCGATCAGATCATGATCGCTGATGCGCAGGATAAGCTCGCCGTCTTTGCGTATCAGCCCCTCATTGCGGACCACGGACAAACCGAGACTGTTGGGGCGAAACGGTGAGCGACTGGCAAACACGCCCATCTTGCGGTTTCCGCCCAGCCGGGGAGGGCGCACCACGGGCCGCCATTCTGCCCGCACCGCCTCGTGAAACTGGAAGGTCAGCCACAGGTGGCTGGCGGTCTCCAGCCCCCGAAACGCATCTTCCCGGTCAAACGGTGGCTGAACGATCAGGTCGGCCCGGGCATGACGGGTCAGCCCAGGCTGGCGTGGCACCCCGAACTTGTCCCGGAAGCAGGAGCGGGTAATAGCAATTGGCGTGAGGGTAAGGGCCTCGGCCGCCGGCTTTGAGGGGTGTCTTGGCATTACAAACGATCATCCTCAATGATACCGGAGAAAAACATCTCCACGCGGAACACCACAGACGCCCGGTCTTTGAAGCTTTCTTCCCGGGGGAATTCCAGCGCAGGAATCAGCTCCGCGTAAAGCCAATTGCTGTGGAGCCTATAGCGCAATGTGATATCCGTGAATGCAGAAGTTGTGCGCCAGGAGGGTTTGCTTTCCCCTAGCAGGCCCAGCCTTGGTGTTACAATGAGCCGGTTATTCATGCGCTTTCGCATGCTGAAGATCTGGCCCGCGACAAATTCCTTGTCGTTGTGCACCCATTCCAGTTCCGAAGACGAGCGGAAATACCAGTCGTTCCCAACCGGGCGACCAACACCAACCCAGGTTCGCTCGCCCCAGCCATCCTGATGGAAATAATAGAACCGTTGCTGGGCGTTCAGAACCCACTTGTCGTCAAGCCGCCATCGCTTTTCCGCCGTTGCCCGCCAGAAAGCATCCGGAGGAAGCCGAAGACGCACACCCACGTCATTGGAGAAGTTGATGGCATCGCCAATTTGGGTCAGGTAGCGCAAAGCACCCGTGGCTTCTGTATCAGATCGCTCCGGCTCGGTAAGCTGCCGGTCCCGCTGGCGCTCTCCGATAGGAATCAGGTCCTCGCTTTCGCTTTCGATAACCAGGCGCAGTTTGCGTCGGGTGGTGGGAATGTCCAGCCGAAATCGGGCCTCTGGCTCAAACTGTGCCGGGTCGCCATATTCAGATTCCGTTGCAAACCCAACGCGCAGGTAGCTCTCATTATTGGGTAGGCTCTGGGCGCTCCCGGAAAGGGTCCGGTCTGCCCACTGGCCAACCGTCTGGACCTTCTGCCCGTGGAGGCGCTCCTGTCGCAACACCCAGTTACTGAACTTCAGCCAGTAGGAATCCCGTGGATCGGCCCAGTATTCGTCCGGTTCAAAGGTGTAGAATCCGATTGGTAGCTGAGCCGGGGACAGAATCTCCGCCACCGAACGCTCCCGAACCTCAAACACCGGCTCAATCGTGTGGCCCGGGGAAGAGAATGTCAGAGTCAGTACCGCGGCAAAACCTGCAAAACGAGAGCGGAAAAACCAGTCAGCCAAAGTCCACCAACAACCTTTCATGCAGCTCCCGCACCTGACGCGTTACATCATCCAGAGGGCGATCATTATCAATCACCTCATCGGCCCGCGCCAGCCGATCCTCGCGTGACATCTGCGCCGCAATAATGCGCTCAACCTGCTGCCGGGAATTGGTGTCCCGGGCCATGGTGCGTTCGAGTTGGACGTCTTTGGGCACATCGATCACGAAAATTCGATCAACTAACTCGTGCTGGTCGGTCTCGAGGAGGAGAGGGGAAACCAGAAGCACATAGGGAAGCTGGTAGTTTTCCGGGTTCAACTGCCGAATCAACTCGTCACGAATGATTGGGTGCAGCAGAGACTCCAGCCATGCCCGCTCTTCTGGTTGTTGGAAGACGATTCCGCGTAGTTGAGCGCGATCCAGGGCACCCTCGGACGTGAGAATTTGCTCACCAAAATGCTTCGCAATCCGTTCAAGCGCCGGCGTTCCCGGCTCAACCACTTCTCGGGCAACATCATCGGCATCCACCCAGTGCACGCCAAGCTCACCGAACAGGCGAGCCACAGTGGATTTCCCGGAACCAATGCCGCCGGTCAGGCCAGCAATTTTCATGAATCAGACTCCCAGGAATCCGTACCAGAACGCCTGAATTTCAGTCCCGAACCACAAACAGAGCAGGCCGGCAGTCGCCAGATAAGGCCCGAATGGAATCGGTACCTCGCGCCCATGCTGCTTGAACACCATCAGGCTGATACCAACAACCGCTCCGACAACCGAGGAAAGCAAGATAACCGCGGGCAACAACTGCCACCCCAGCCAGGCGCCGAGTGCGGCAAGCAGTTTGAAGTCTCCGTGCCCCATGCCTTCCTTGCCCGTAACCAGCTTGAACAGCCAGTAGACGGACCATAGAGCCAAATAACCGACCACCGCCCCCCAGAACGCGCTGTTGAAATCGGTCATGACTGCAAAATAATTCAGCACCAATCCGAGCCACATCAGGGGCAGGGTAATGCTGTCTGGCAGTAGTTGAGTGTCGAAATCAATAACTGTCAAAGCCACCAGAGCCCAAACCAACAGCAGGGCCCAAAGCGCCGACACATTTGGCCCGATGACGGCAATGGTCACCACCGAGAAAATCGCAGTGACTGCCTCAATAATCGGATAGCGCGGTGAGATGGGTGCTTTGCACGAAGCGCATTTACCCCGAAGCACCAGCCAGCTGACCACCGGAATATTTTCCCAAGCCCGAATGCCGTGGCCGCAGGAGGGGCAGGTGGAAGCCGGCTTGGCGAGCGTGATCCGCTCTTCCTGCTTGCGCTGCTTTTCCGGCACCTCCAGGAATTCCTCGCACTGGCAGCGCCAGTCCTGGTGCATCATTTTCGGCAGCCTCCGAATCACAACATTCAGAAAGCTGCCGACGCAGAGGGATACAAGAATAACTGAAAGGTAGAGTAGCCAGGGAGTGCCAAGCAATGTTTCAAGATCAAGCACTTAGCCAACCACCTTACCCATCTGGAAGATCGGGAGGTACATGGCGATAATCAAGCCGCCAACCAGTACACCCAGAACCGACATGATCAGCGGTTCCATCAGAGACGAGAGATTATCAACCAGATCGTCAACGACGGCTTCGTAATGATCGGCTACCTTGGAAAGCATTTCATCCAGGTTACCGGATTCTTCACCGATAGCAGTTAACTGAACAGCCATCACTGGGAAGATATCAGCGTTGCGCATTGCTGCTTGCAATTGCGTGCCGCTAGCAACTTCGTCTTTGATCTTGTTTATTCCGTCTCTGTATACCGCGTTACCGGTTGCGTTTGCTACAGATTCCAGAGCGTCGACCAACGGTACACCGGCAGCGAATGTGGTCGACAAGACCCGCCCAAATCTGGCAACTGCTGATTTATCAAGAACTTCGCCTATAACCGGAATCTTAAGGGTGTACTTATCGATGGCATCTGAGAACTTCTTAGACCTGAACTTTGCCTCTCTGAAGAGGAAAACGAAGCCAACGATACTCAACAAAGCAATAAACCACCATTTCTGCATCCACTCCGAAAGGTTTACGACCATCTGAGTAAACACCGGAAGATCCGCTCCAAAGCCCGTAAACAGAGCCTCAAACTGCGGAACAACCTTCACAAGTAGAATTGCGGTCACGATGATTGCTACCACGACAACAGCTGCCGGATAGGTCATAGCTTTCTTAACTTTTTTCTTCAGAAGCTCTGTCTTCTCAAGGTAAGTCGCGATCCGGTCCAGCATTTGCTCGAGCGCACCCGCTTTTTCGCCCGAGTCCACAAGGCTGCAGTACAGATCGTTAAAATGCCTCGGGTGCTTACGCAACGCACCAGCGAAGCTGGTTCCTGCAGCGATGTCGTTTCTTATCGCAAGAACCAGCTCTTGAAGGCCTTTGTTTTCCTGCCCGTCGGCTACAATGTCAAAGCTCTGAACGAGCGGAACGCCCGCCTTCATCATCGTAGCAAGCTGGCGCGTGAGCATCGCTATGTCGAAGGGGGTGATCTTCTTACTGCCACCGAAAAGCGGTTTCGACTTTTTCTTTACCTTGCTTGGCACGATTCCCTGTTTGCGAAGCTGCGCCTTTACAAGTGCAAGGTTGGTTCCGGAAACCTCACCGGTCGCCTTATTCCCTTTTTTGTCTTTGCCTTCCCAAACGAATGCCTGGAGCTTTTCTGCTTTCTCTGCCATGTCTAATCCTTCGTCACGCGGTTGGCTTCCTCAAGACTGGTCACACCCTGAATCACTTTCAGAAGCGCTGCCTGCCGCAGGTTACGGAAACCGTCTGCCTGAGCCTGTTTCGCAATTTTGATGGAACTGGCCTCTTCCATAATCATGTTTGCCAGCTCGTCGGTAATCTTGACCACCTCGTAAATACCAACGCGGCCTTTATATCCTCCATTGCATTTATCACAGCCCTTGGGGCGGTACAACGTGAAGCCTGTATCAATTTGTTCCTGTGTGAACCCCTCCGCCAAAAGCACGTCTTTGGGGATGTCTGCAGCCTGCTTGCAGCTGTTGCAAAGCCGTCGGCCCAGTCGCTGGGCGATAATCACACTTACGGACGTAGCTATGTTAAATGAGGGAACGCCCATGTTCATCATACGGGTGAGCGTTTCGGCGGCGCTGTTGGTGTGAAGGGTAGAAAGTACAAGGTGACCGGTTTGTGCCGCCTTGATCGCTATATTGGCGGTCTCCAGGTCCCGAATCTCGCCCACCATGATGACGTCGGGGTCCTGTCGGAGGAAGGCTCTCAACGCTTCCGCAAAGCCAAGCCCCACCTTGGTGTTCACGTTGACCTGGTTAATACCTTCAAGGTTGATCTCCGCCGGGTCCTCGGCGGTTGAGATATTCCTTTCAGCGGTGTTCAGGATGTTCAGGCCGGTATAAAGCGAGACCGTTTTACCAGAGCCGGTTGGCCCGGTTACCAGGATCATGCCCTGGGGTTGTTCAAGTGCTTCAAGGTAGATTTGCTTCTGGTCTTCCTCATAACCCAGAACATCAATGCCCAGCTTGGCCTGGCTCGGATCCAGTATCCGCAATACGATTTTTTCGCCCCATAGAGTGGGCAGGGTGTTCACCCGGAAGTCGATGGCCTTGGTCTTGGACAGTTTCATTTTTATCCGGCCATCCTGAGGCACACGCCGCTCTGAAATGTCGAGTTGCGCCATGATTTTTACCCGGGCAGAAATCTTTGGTGCCAACTTGATGGAAGGCCGCGACACTTCCTTCAAAATACCGTCCGTTCGGTAGCGAACCCGATATATTTTTTCATAGGGTTCAAAGTGAACATCCGATGCACCACCGCGAATCGCATCTAGAAGCATCTTGTTCACATACTTAACGATGGGGGCGTCGTCCACGTCACTGGCAGTAACGGCGTTGTCGTCCTCTTGCTCGCCGCTCTCGGTTTCTACGCCCTCAAGATCTGCATCCTCGAGATCCCCCATGGAGGTATCCTGAGACTCCAGATATTTCTCGATAGAATCACGAAGTTTCGCATCGTCTACCAATACCGCATCGGTACTCAGGCCCGTGTTGAATTTGAACTCATCAAGCGCCTGGATATTGGTTGGGTCAGAAACCGCAATAAACAGCCGGTTTCCGCGCTTGTAAATAGGCAGAGCGTTGTGCTTCCGGATCAGCTTTTCGTCAACCACCTTCTCGGGAATCATCTCCGTGGCAAACGCCGAGAGATCCAGTACAGAAACACCGAATTCCATGGCAGCCGAGAATGCAAGCCCGCTGCTGTCCGCCAGATTGTTCTGAACCAGGTAGGTGATCAACGGGATTCGATTCTGTGAGGCTTGAATGAATGCGTCTTTGGCAGTCGCTTCATCTAGAAGCCCGTCTTCAACGAAACGTCGTGCCAGGCCGGTGAGAGTTACTTTGCTGCTGTCAGTTGCCATAGAAACGTTCAAGAGTGTCTTATAAGTTGCTGAAACGGCGTTCAGAGTGATTAAGCCAGAGTTTAGATGCACACGATCGCTTTGGAAAGCACGCATGCAATGAACCTGCCGCTGACAAAATTTGTCACCGAGTGACGACCAACGACAAGTTGGGCCTAGAGAGTGTGCGGGTTGAAAAGAGTCATTTACTCTGTAGGGCATTGTATAAAATAAGAAATTTATCGGTTTTTATGAATTGGCACGGTGCCTGCTTAGCTTAAGGCAGGCCGCTCTGCGTCCAGGGCGAGACTGACCATCTTTCGGAGATAAAATATGAAAACAGTTCAGAAGGGTTTCACTCTTATCGAACTGATGATCGTTGTAGCGATCATCGGTATCCTCGCGGCCGTAGCGATTCCGGCCTACCAGGAATACGTTGCTACCTCCTATGGCGGTTCTGCAATGAAGGGTGTTAACCCGTACGTTGGTAAGGCTCAGGTGTGTACCCAGACTGGTATTGACTGCGATCGTCTGAATTCAGAGATTGGCGCTGTTGCACAGCTGGACGTTGATGCTGCGCCCGCTCAGGGCAATGACATTGAGTTGACCTGGACCAACGAAGGTTGTGAACTTACCGCGACGGTAAGCTCTGACGGTACTGTCGCTTACGCGATGGACACAGCGACAGGCGCGCCCACCAGCCAAACTCCTGAGCAGTGTCGTACCGGTGCTGGACTAGACAGCTAATCGGAAATGGCTAATCGCGGTAGGTAGATCGCGGGAAGCCAAGAAAGTGAGAGCCTCTGTGTTTTGCACAGAGGCTTTTTCTTTGCAGGTATATGAAATAATGGTGTTGAGTTTTACCCTACTATTGATTGGCTTTTCCCTGTTCTCAGGGTTAATCCCTAACGTTTCTGGAAGTTATTCAGATCAACGTTTCCTGCTGTGCATACTATCTTGGTTCGTTGTCTGTTTTTGTTTGTATCGAATAACCAGCCGCCGTTATCCGGTCGCCAATCCGAAGTGGCTGCCATTTTTTATTCCTTTAGTCCTCGTATTCCTCTCGGGCGAGCTATATCCGACGACCTATCATGTCGAGCCTTTGATGTTCGCATTTTTCTTTCTTGGCTCTTGTTTGTTCGGTGACTATCTTGCGAGCAAAAGAAATCTGGATTTGATCGTTACCAGATGTCTTTCTGCCGTCTCATTGCTTGTGCTCTTTTATGGCTTCATTGCACTTATGAACTACAGCTTTGCCGTTGCAGATGGAATTTTGGAAATCGATACAAAGATTATTTGGGGCTTTCCCAATATCCGGTATTGGAGTCATCTAGCTACATGGTTGATTCCCCTTTTGGCGTTGGCCCAGTGTAGTGCAAGCCTATCTAGTCTCCCCATAGTTCGAGGATTGTTTGCGCTTTCCGGATGTTTTTGCTGGTGGATTCTAATTTCGACATCAGCGAGAGGCTCTGCGCTTGGGCTTCTCGTTGGAGTATTTGTTGTGGTCGTGTTGTTCAGGCGGTTCTCAGTAGATTGGGGCGCAAGTTTGTGGTTGGTCTTGACCGTTTTATTCCCTTTTCTGATCTTTGGTGCTGTCGAGTTGAGGGGGGTAGAAACGGACTCGGCGGGGCGGATACCGCTTTGGCAGGAAGCGTGGGAAATGAGTCTAGTTAACTTCCCGTTCGGTCTGGGGCCCCAGTCGTGGTTGACCCACCCTACCATGACGGAGGCTTACGCTGACTCTAAGTCCTATGCGCACCCCCACAACATGTACTTACTATGGGCCTCCGAGTATGGCTGGGTAAGTGTGGCAGGTCTGTTGATTTTGGTTTCAGGAATTATCAAGTCACTAATCCATAGATGTTCGGATTGCACCGTTGGAGGTCGAGAGCTCACGGTCATGGCCGGATTTACCGCATCAATCGTTGCGGCTGGCGTACATAGTGCTTTTTCGGCTGTGTTAATGGCGCCAGCATCGATGCTGACAGGATTTGTTGTCCTTTCCTTATTTTTGGGGTTGCTTGGGGCTCCATCCCAGGAGAGGCTCCATTCATCTCGCGCTTTGCCCCATTCTCTGGTCAGGGTGTTGGCGGGTGGCACGCTCCTGGTTTCGCTGGTAGTCGGGCCTGTATGGATCCACGAAACCTGGCGATACTACAAAGACAATATGGAAGACCGAGTGACATATAAGGGACAAGGATCGATCTATTCACCCCGATTTTGGTCACATGGTGACTTTCCTCGGCAGTAAAATCACGATGGGCTGTACTCCAAGCTGCTGTTTTTTAAGAGGAGGTGCTTGGCCTGATCTTTGCTTCTCCACTTACATATTGATTTGAAGTGGAGTTGTTGTGTCCATGCGTAAAGAACGTGGTTTCACACTAATCGAGCTAATGATTGTAGTCGCGATCATCGGTATCCTAGCCGCAATCGCTGTTCCGGCATATCAAACCTATGTGGTTGGAGCTCAAGGTGGGGCTCTTATGAAGTCTGCGACCCCCTTTGTGGTTAAGCTGCAAGTCTGTACCCAAACAGGGAATGGATGCCAAGAATTGAACTCGGCTATTGCTGCGGAATCGGACATCAGCATTGCTCCAGGTGCCGCAAGAGGAGAGACTTCCGCGATCACTACTGCGAACCAAGGCTGTAGCCTCGTGGCGACAGTGAGTTCCGCAGGCGGCGTGAGTTACTCGATGGCTGGTGTTGGTTCGGTCTCGGACGAGCAGTGCAAGGCTGGCGCAGGTTTGGATTCTTAATTCTAGACACGGCTCGTCGTTAAATGTGAATCGATCAGTTGCTAATGTGCCGCAGCATCGAGAGGCTGGACAGTCTTTATACCTGCATTCCCCAGACCAACGAGACGATTCATGTCTACTAATGCAATTATAAAAACTTGCAATGGTTCGAAGTTATTACCGGTTCTATTGCTGCTCTTCATGCTGGTACCCTCAGCCCTATTGCTGAAGGTGTGGCCGATAGCTGCTGCCTTTTCCGATGGCCTGGCTTTGTTGCTCGGTGGTGTGATTGGCGGCGTATTATTGTTGCGATCAGATGCAAACCGATTTGCGTTATCACCTGTCTTAGGTTTCCTTCTGGTTTTCGTTCTGGCAATGGGGCTGTCCATCGCAGTCAACTCCTATGCCGTTCCGGCTGCCTGGCACTGGTACCTCATTTTCCTTGGTTTTTCGGCGCTGTTTCTCTTTGGTATGACAGAGGCGCTTGAGCAACTGGGTACCGATCAGTTTGTCGCGCTGCTAATGCGCTTTCTCTGGTACGGTGCAACCGTCTACGCCATTCTCAGCCTGCTCCGGTATTACGGCGCCCTTCAGGGGTTGGTCCCCTCGCTGACGCCTTCCGAGGAGCGTATGGGAGGCATGTGGACTCAAGCCAATCTCAATAACATCACGATGTGGTTGGGCCTGCTGGCGGCCGTTTTCTGTTGTGGTTGGCAGCAACAGCGTGGGCGGTTGGCGGGTTCGGTGCTCTTGTTTGGTTGGGGTATTGCATGCTCTGCTTCGCGCGTGTCGTGGTTATTTGCAGCAGGTCTTTTGATTTGGGTGGCCCTCGCAAGTCTGCCAATCTTTCGCTTGTCCCAAACCTTGCCCAAAAGAAAATTGTTGGCAGGTTCGGTGCTCGCTGTTGTGGCTTTGTTTGTTCTGACCCCGTTTGTCAACGCGCCCCTCAACCAATGGCTGACAGAGCAGGGGATTGTGAACCGTAGCACCACTCAGGCCTTGCTGGAGCGGGATGCGTTGAACGACAGGTTCCGGTCATCGGAGTGGCAGAAAGCGGCCTCAGCCGTGCCGGATATGTCGGTAAAGGAACTGCTGGTGGGCGTTGGTCCAGGGCAATACGCTCGGTTTTCGTCAGAAAACGATCACAGGGTCTCGGCGGAGGCGTTGGATAATGGCACTTGGGGTAACGCTCACAATATCTTCATTATGCTGTTTATTGAGACCGGCTTTATCGGCTTGGCGGTTTTTCTGGCCTTGGTCGTCTCGGTTGGCTGGCAGGTACTGAAGCGCCCTGTAGACACCAACAGATTATTTTTAACGGGAGCCATAGGCCTGCTCCTGATACATAGTAACCTTGAGTTTCCGCTCTGGTATGCCTGGTTCTTAATGCTGTTCGGTCTTCTGCTATTGCCTCTTTATGAGAACCGTCTGGTTGAGAACGATAGTCGCCGAACCAAGCCATTCGTAGGTGCTACGTGTCTTCTGATAACGGTGATAATGCTTATCAGCGTGGGTGCCAGCTACGGCTCGTTTGCGCGTATCGCTTTGAAGGAAAACCATAACATCGATGACTTTATGCGGATGGTCGGTCTAAGCGAGCATAGCTCATTAGGCCCGTACGCGTCGCTTTGGCGCTATCGAGAGTTCGCGCCTGTTACAGTCGATCTAGAACGACAACTCGATGAAGTAGAACGAGTCGTTAACTGGCAACCACGCGATCTCGTAATGCTACGCCAATACTCGCTTTATTTGATGGCCGACAGGCTGGATGATGCTTGTGATGTGGCTACACAAACGGCTCGGCGATATCCCGGTTCTGCGCCTTTCATGGTCGACCACGTTCGTGAGAAAAGGCTGGCTCCGGCAGCAGATCTGCCGAAGCTCCAGGCGTGCATTGAGGATGGGCTTTCCATTCGGGGTAAGACCCTGACCGGAGTCAGGATCGAGAATGCCAAGGAAGCGATGGCTGAGAGGCTGAGGGCGACCCAGCCTTAAACCTCCACCTCTTCAAACAATTCGGGCACCTCAACATCCCAGCCAAACTTGTCCCGAATCCGTTTGCGCATAACGTCACTCGCGACTAGCTCACCGTGAGTGACGTAGACCTTCTCCGGCTTGAGTGAGCTTTGCTCCAGCCACGCCAGAATCTCGTTGTAGTCACCATGTGCGGAGAGCGAGTCCAGGTTATGAATCTCAGCCTTCACAGGCCAGTACTCACCGTGGATTTTCACTGATTCCGCACCGTTCACCAGTGCATCACCCCGAGTTCCGGGCGCCTGGAAACCAGCGAACACCACGCTGTTGCGGGGATTGGGGAGTAGGGTTTTCAGGTGGTGTAGGACCCGTCCACCACTGGCCATTCCGCTGGCGGAAATAATCACGCAGGGATAGCGCACCGCATCCAGTTCAATGGATTCCTCCACCTTGCGGACAAATTCGGTTTTTTCGTCAATCAGCTCGCACTGAGCGGCGTTCAGCTTGTGCTCCTTATGATGCTTACAGAAGATCTCGGTAGCCTTGATGGCCATGGGGCTGTTCAGGAAAACCGGCAGTTTGGGTATCTTCCCGTCCCCCATAATCTTGTGAATCACATACAGCAGCATTTGCGCACGGCCCACTGCAAAGGCCGGTAAAAGCACGATACCGCCGCGCCCCGCCGTGCGGGTAATGATTTCAGCCAGTTCTGCTTCCGGATCTGTCTCGCCGTGGGCCCGATCCCCGTAGGTTGACTCACAGATCAGCACATCGGCCTTCTGAAGTGGCTCCGGCGGGCGCATGATAATGTCGTTCTGACGCCCAACGTCACCGCTGAACACCACGGTTCTGTCTGCGCCCTTGTGATGAACATGCACACAGGACGAGCCCAGAATATGACCCGCAGGGGTAAAGGTTACCTGGAATCCTTTTACCGGCTCGAACGTCTCGTGGTAGTGAAGGGACTCAAAGTGCTTGAGGGCTTCCCAGGCGTCTTTCTCGGTGAACAGCGGTTCCGGTTTTTCGTGCTTGGAGAACTTCTTGCGAAACGCGTATTTCGCATCCTCCTCCTGTAAAAAACCGGCATCTGGCAGCAGAACCTTGCACAGTTCGTGGGTGGCTTTCGTGCAATAAACCTTGCCCTTGAAGCCGTTTTTCACCAGGGCTGGCAGGTAGCCGGAGTGGTCAATATGGGCATGGGTGAGCACCACCGCATCAATAGTGGAGGGATCCACAGGAAACTTCGCCCAGTTGCGCCGGCGCAAGGTTTTGACGCCCTGGTACATGCCGCAATCCACCAATACCCGATGTTTCTCATCCGATAGAAGGTAGCGGGAGCCAGTGACTGTGCCTGTGCCGCCGAGGAAGCGAAGTTTCATAGAGCCATCCTTCTCGTTCTTTATTGAGAGAGTGTTACTATTGCCTATGATAGTTCATAACGTTTTGATCTGAAGCAGGAAGCGAATCACATGCATTACAGCTCCATCCTCCCGGACGTGATAAAAGTGGCCGATGCGGCCAGTGAGAAAGTGCTTCACATTTACCAGTCTGACTTCAAGGTAAGCTACAAGGCAGACGACTCGCCAATTACCGCTGCAGACACCGCTGCCCACGACATCATCACCCATGGGCTTAGAAGCATCAGCCGGGATATACCGATCCTTTCGGAGGAGGGCAGCGATATCCCGTGGGAAGAGCGCAAACACTGGCGGCGTTTTTGGCTGGTGGATCCTGTTGACGGCACAAAGGACTTCACCCAACGCACCGGCGAGTTCACGGTAAATATCGCCATGATCGAAGATGGCCAGCCGGTGATGGGGGTTGTCATCGCGCCCGCCCTGAAAGAGGCGTTCTGGGGCATTGTGGGAGAGGGTGCTCATATGCGGGACCGCACGGGCAGGGTTCATCACATCCGTGTGGCAGAACCTAAACCCCTTAAACGGGTTGTTGCCAGCAAAAACCACCTGAACGAGGAAACCCGGGCATTTATCGAGGCATTGGGTGAACATGAACTGGTGCAGGCGGGCAGTTCCCTCAAATTATGCCGAATCGCCGAGGGGCATGCGGATATCTATCCACGGCTGAGCCCTACCTCTGAGTGGGATACCGGTGCTGCGCAAGCCGTGCTGATGGCTGCCGGCGGCAAAGTGCAGACGCTGGATGGGAAGCCCCTCAAATATGGTAAGCAGAATGTGTTAAATCCGTATTTCGTTGCATCGGGAAGCTGGTATAGTCCGCAGCCATGACCTGGTACGCACTTCAACACAAGCCCGCTCAGGGTGACCGCGCTCTTCAGCACCTTCAGAACCAAGACATCGCCTGCTTTTACCCAAAAATCAGTGTGGAGAAAATCAAGGGCGGAAAGCGCTCGAAGAAACTGGAACCCTTGTTCCCTGGCTATCTGTTCGTAAACCTTGAGCAGACGGATCCAATGTGGTCGAAGCTTCGCTCCACCCGTGGTGTGTTGAGAATCGTCGGCTTTGCCAACAAACCGGCACCCATAAGCGATGCTGTGATCCAGCATATCAAAGAGAGCCTCGACTCAGTGGCAGAGCAGGGCGGTATAAAGGCAGGCCAGGCTGTGCAACTGAATGAAGGCCCGTTTGAAGGTATCAACGCCATCTTCCAGTCCTATGATGGCGAAGCGCGTGCAATCGTGCTGATAAACTTTATGCAAAAACAGCAAGTGGTGAGTGTTCCTGTCTCTGCTCTAAAACGGTAATGGATCTCGGAGTATTGCCTTCCTTCCCTCTGCGGCAGCTGACAATAATTGCACCTCCAACTCTTTAACAATTCTTTACTGTCGCAACCCCCTGAAATCAATGTGTCAGACTTTTTGTCACTTGCTTGTCACAGGCGATGACGTAGAATCGTCACGCTTCTGAAACAGAACATTCATCTACCGACAAGGATACAGTTGGGATTCAGTTGTTCCCTTCCTTTTGCCTGTTTCCTGTCGCTTTTCAGATTATTTTATTCTTTGACCTTAAAACACTGGGCCCTGGTCGGTGGGGCGGTAGCGTGCTTGAGAGACTCCAGCTTAAATGAATGACATGTCCAAACCTCAGATTCCCGGAGTTTCCCTGAATAGGGTTTCGCTCCAAAAAAGAACGCATGAGTTTCCCCTGGCGCCACAGGCGAGTGGCCGCGTTCAGTTCGCCTTTTGGGCGCAGTGGGCTGTGGCTACAATCATTCAATGCAGCTTACTCATATGGCTCGCCCTTGAGAAATCGGGTGGAGATGTGGCCTCGCATTACAGAATGCTGCTTGTGGTTTCCGCCTTGCTGGCCATTCCTCTTTTTGCCATGTTCCGTGCGTACAGTATTCGAAGTGGCTATTTGGTGGGAATCGCCAGGATTCTCGCCGCATGGTCAACGCTGGTTGCCATTCTGGCGTTCATCGCGTTTGTAACCAAAACCAGTGAGAGCTACTCCAGAGAAGTCATACTTCAGTGGGTTGCTGGTGGCTTCGGCCTTCAGGCATTGGCTTTCGTGCCGGTGCATAAAATCGTCCGAAGGTTGGATAAACGCCATCGATTCGCCAATGCTTCAGTCATTATAGGCTGTGGTGATATCGCACTTACGTTGGCGACCAAGCTTCGTCACGAGCGCAAGGAAAGCATGTTGGGCATGGTCTGCCTGGACGACGAGGAGCCACACGAGGGAAATGCTCAAACACCTTATTTCCCGACTCTCGGAGCCGTGAGCCAGTTACGGAACATTCTCCGAGATAACCGCGTCAGCCGCGTCTACATAGCGCTGCCCGCCAAGGAAACGGACCAGATTGAAGGCCTTTACGTTGACCTCCTGGATGCCAGTGTTGATGTGGTCTGGGTGCCCGATTTTGCTAATCTGAAGCTCCTGAACCACAGTATCTACAACCTGGGTGGAATGCCGGCAATCAACCTGAATGAGAGCCCTCTCACCTCATACCCGGGCAGCGCCCTCCTGAAGTCGATCATGGACAGAACCTGTGCGCTTCTTGGCATTCTATTGCTCAGCCCACTTTTGTTGGGTGTCGCCATCGCGGTGAAACTCAGCTCGCCCGGCCCTGTGCTGTTCCGCCAAAAGCGCCATGGCTGGAACGGCAACATTATCGAAGTGCTCAAATTCCGGTCAATGCGTGTACACGACGATCAGAAAGTAAAGCAGGCCACCAAGGACGATCCCCGGGTAACGCCGGTTGGAAGATTCCTGCGCCGCTCCTCGATCGATGAACTGCCTCAGCTCTTCAATGTGCTAAAAGGGGATATGTCCCTCGTCGGCCCACGGCCGCATGCTATTGCCCATAACGACTACTATTCCGATAAAATCATTGCCTACATGGCGCGGCACCGCATCAAACCGGGAATTACCGGGTTGGCCCAGATAAGCGGGTACCGTGGAGAAACAGAAACCATCGACAAGATGCAGAAGCGGGTAGAGCTGGACCTTGATTACATCAACCACTGGAGCCTGTGGCTGGACATCAAGATTCTTATAAAAACGCCGCTAACACTCATATCGAAAGACATCTACTAACCAGACTTCTTCGGCTTGAATCAATGCGACGTTTTATAACAATACTTTCTGCGGGGGTGTTTCTGGCAGCCCCTTTGTCCTCTCTTGCCGCTCCTTGGCTTGGTGCTGGCGATGCTCGTGCACGCCACTCCGTCCAAAAGCTGTCAGACCGTGGCCACCTTGATGCTTCTACAACCACCTGGCCAATTAACTGGGCAGATGTCGAACGTGGGCTGGGCGAAAGCAGCGACAGTTCAGTGGCTACCCAGCGCGCCTACCTGGTGTTTGAAAGGAAGCAGCAGGCGGAAAGTGGCTTTCGTGGCGAGCTTACGCTCGAGGGCTCCAATGAGCCGGCCTTTCTGCGCGGTTTCCACGATCTTCCCCGGGAGAAAGGGCAATTGGCCGCAACCCTTCAGTGGCAGGGTGAAGCCTGGGCTGTAGGGGTTTCACCTTCGGTTGTCGCAGACCCGGCTGACGGCAAGGAATTCAGGCTTGATGGCTCTTACATTGCTGCGACAGCGGGCAATTGGGTGTTAGGGGTTGGCGCTATTGATCGTTGGTGGGGGCCAGGCTGGCAATCCACCATGATTCTCTCGAACAACGCCAGACCCATTCCAGCCGTATGGATTGACAGAAAAGCCAGCCTGGCACCTGAATCCGATTTGCTGTCATGGATTGGCCCCTGGAAGTTGAACCTTTTTCTGGGGCAGTTGGAAGAAGAGCGGGCTATACCCGATGCCAAAATGATAGGTATGAGGGTGACCTTTGCGCCCATTGAGCGACTCGAAATCGGGCTTTCCCGAACCATTATGTTTGGTGGCGAGGGAAGGCCAGAAGGTTTATCTACGGTATGGGATGCCTTGATCGGCAAAGATAACGTTGAGGAAGGGGAAACGGCGGAAGACGATGCCAGCAACCAGATAGCCACCATTGATGCCCGTTACGGCTTCCCCTTAGGTGAACAAACCATGGGCCTATACGCCCAGATGATGGGTGAAGACGAAGCCGGTTACCTGCCTTCCCGGAAATCATGGCTGTTTGGCGTAGACTGGACGAGCCAACTGCTCCGCTCTGATCAGCAGTGGTTCGTCGAATTTACCAATACCCTGGCTGAGGATCTGATTGGCGACCCAAGGCCCGACTACGCCTATGACCACTTCAATTACACCACCGGTTATCAGTACTTCGGCAGGGCAATTGGCTCTACCTTCGATGCAGACGCCGAAGCGCTATCGTTGGGCCTGCTGAATTTCCTGCCGGATGGCAGCAACCTGACAGCAACCTTGACCTACGCCAACCTCAACAAAGACGGCGGCAACCGTGTGAGCCAGCCTGACGATGAGGTTTTTTACAACGTACCGGATGGCGCTCAGAAAGTTGCGATAGCCAATCTCGGTTACGGCAACGAAGTGCTCGGTGGGTGGCTGGATTTGAACCTTCAACTGACCGACAAACAAATTCAACTTCTGGGCGGAGAAAAGGACCGTTGGTCCCTATCTGCCTCCTGGAAGTACCGCTTCTAATTCAAATTCTACAGGCCCGGATTGAAAACAGTGACGGTTAAAAAACTACTTACTACCCTTGCTCTTTTGCTGCCGCTTGCCAGCTATGGGCAATCGATATCCCCTGCCCAGATCGAGCAGTTCAAACAATTGCCCAGAGCCCAGCAGGAGTCCCTTGCCCGGCAATACGGTGTGGATCTCGACAGCCTGACCGGCACCAGCAGTTCATCGCAGCACCCCCAGCGGGTAGAGGTGGTTGAGCCAGTATCTGATATCGCCGATGAAGAACAGAAGAGGGCCCAGGCCGAGAAGGAAAAAGAGGATGAGCAGGCCGAGAAGAACGATGGCCTCAGACCCTATGGCTATGACCTTTTTGCCGGCAACCCCACTACCTTTGCACCGGTAACAGAGATCCCTGTTCCCTCGGATTACACTCTGGGCCCGGGCGACGTACTGCGCATCCAGCTCTGGGGCAAGGAAAACCAGAATCTGGAATTAGCGATCAGTCGGGACGGCTCCATCAGCTTCCCGGAGTCCGGCCCAATGAGTGTTGCAGGCCTGAGCTTCGATGAGGCACGCCAGCAAATCAAAAAGCGGGTATCCGAGCAGTACATTGGCGTGGAAGCGAGCGTCTCCCTGGGCGAGCTTCGGAGCATGCGGGTATTCGTGTTGGGTGAGGCCAGAAACCCCGGTTCCTACAGTGTGAGTTCCCTCTCTACCATTACCAACGCACTTTATGTTTCCGGTGGCATCAAACAAACAGGCTCCCTGCGGAATGTTCAACACAAGCGCGACGGTAAGCTTTTAGGCACTCTGGATTTGTACGATCTGCTCATGGCGGGGGACAGCTCCGGGGATGACCGATTGCAACCCGGCGATGTTATTTTTATTCCGGCCGTTGGAAAGCGTGCCGGTATTGATGGCGAAGTCTATCGCCCGGCCCTGTATGAGCTGAAAGGCGAAAATAGCCTGGCCGAGCTGGTGGAAATGGCCGGCGGCCTCACCCCCCAGGCCTATCCACAACGAATCAATATCGAGCGCACCAACGAAGACTTCCTGCGCATCATTGCGGAAGCAGACTTCACAACACCGAAAGGCCGCCAAGCTCGCATTAAGGCCGGGGATAAAGTGGACATTCCCTCAATCTCAGACATTACCGGCCAATATGTTGAAGTAACCGGCGCCGCTACCCGCACTGGTAAGTTTGCCTGGATGCCGGGAATGAGAGTGAGTTCGCTGCTGCAAAACCTGGATGCCGATCTCATGCCGACAGCGGACAAACGTTATGCCGCTATTGTGAGAACCGATCAGGAAACCGACACCATATCGGTACTGAATCTGCGCTTGAGAGAGGCCATCCGCCAAAAAGGTGGTAATGAAGACCTGCTTCTGGAAGAAAAAGATCGCATCCTGATTTTCTCGGATGCGGGCAAGGTAAAAGGCGGGGAAGAGGGGCGAAATTTCACCCGCGAGAGTCTGTTCAGCCCGGTGTTGCAGCGACTGAAAACTCAGGCCAGCCCCGCTAATCCGCAACAGACGATCCGCATCAGCGGGCCGGTTCGCTACCCGGGTGAATACCCAATGCCGGCAACCCGTAACCTTTCAGACGCTGTATTCGTAGCTGGCGGCCTGAAAGACTCCGCCTCCATGTACCAGGCTGAAGTCGCACGCTATACCATCGATGACAATGGCGTTGGCCAGACCCGAATACTCAACGTCAATCTTGCGGACGCCATGGCCGGCAACACGAACCTTCAGCTGGAAAGCCGGGACAGAATCCTGATCAAATCCATACCCGACTTCGCCAGAACCCGAACCGTTGAGCTGAAAGGCGAAGTGCGTTACCCAGGGCAATATACGTTCCGGGATGGTGAGACCTTGAGAGACGTGCTTGAGAGAGCCGGAGGGCTTACAGCCAATGCTTTCCCGAGAGGCGCCGTATTCTCCCGTGAAAAGCTGCGCCAGCTTGAAGCGCAGCGACTGCGTGAGGCGGAGGAGCGCCTCCAGGGGGATTTGCTCGGTGTTCAACTGGAGGGTGATAACTTCTCTGGCCAGAGCGCAAACCGAACGCAGGAACTACAGGATTTGCTTGAAGAGGTGCAGGGGAGCGAGCCGGTAGGCAGGCTGGTGATAGATCTTGCTAGCGTTCTGAACGATCCCGATTACCAATCCATTCGATTGCAAGATGGTGACACCCTCACGGTACCAACTATCCCCCAGTCAGTAACGGTCTTTGGAGAAGTCCAATTCCCGACCAGTCACCTGCATCAAGTGGGACTAACGGTGGATGACTATCTCGAGCGCTCGGGCGGACCCACTCGCCAGGCTGATGAAAGCCGCGTGTATGTCGTTAAGGCGGATGGTTCCGTTATGTTGCCCGAGAAGAGCCGCTGGTTCGGCGGCAGAAACCAGAAACTGGAGCCGGGCGATACCGTTATCATGCCAATTGATGTTGATCGTTTGAACCAGCTCGAACTGTGGACCAACGTAAGTCAGATCGTTTATCAGATCGCCCTTGGAGCGGCCGCAGTGGGGAATCTCTAATGACACAAGTAGCAGAACAACAGCGATATCCAGATGACGAAATAGATCTTCGGGAATTGTTTCTCGCATTGTGGCATGGGAAGTGGTTGATTTTCGTGGCGACGTTCGTTTTTGCCGCAACTGGTGCCCTTTACGCCCTTTACAAGCCAAATATTTACCTATCTACAGTCCTTCTTGCGCCGGCTAGCGAAGAAAACACTGGAATTAGCAGTGTTGGCGGTGGGCTCGGGGGCCTGGCAAGCCTTGCGGGAATCAGCTTGGGCAATAGTGGGTCCAACCAAACTGTGATTGGACAAGAAATTCTTAAATCCCGCAAATTTCAAACAGAATTCATTCGCGAGCACAATTTGGCGCCACTGTTGATCGCTGTAGAGGGCTGGGAACGAGAGACCAACGAGTTGATCTATGATCTCGATCTATACGATCCGACCGAGAAGCAATGGCAACAGTCGACAAAAGGAAGGAGTCAAACACCAACTGATTGGGAGTTAGTAGAAAAATTTCGAGAAGAACATTTTAGTATAAGCGAATCAAAAGATACGGGAATGATTTCAATTAATTTGAAGCACTATTCTCCAATCGTTGCTAAGAATTGGGCTGATTGGCTGGTCCAAGATATAAATAGCTATTTAAGAGAACAAGATGTCAAGGAGGCGGAATTAAGAGTTGAGTACCTTGAGAAGAAACTAAAAACTACTCAAGTTGCTGAAATGCAGAAAATATTCTATCAACTAATTGAAAATGAAACGCGCACAATAATGCTTGCGAATGCACAAAAGGAATATGCATTTAAAACAATCGATCCTGCAGTTTCGGCAGAGGAAAAGCACGAGCCGAAGCGGTCTGTTATTGTAGCTATTTTTACCTTATTAGGAGGCGCGATCGGTGTCGCTGGAGCGCTTGCTCATAACTATTTCTCAAAGAAACAACCGATTCGCGAGCATTGAAGTGATTGCCCTTCTAGTTAAACTGTCGGTATTCAATTTTCTGCTATGATGCGAATTATAAAAGGCTCTGGTGTAATTCTTTTATTCAAGATATTGGGCGCTGCCTCTCTTCTTTTGGT
>ERZ1699656.61-NODE-61-length-20002-cov-18.171115_pt1 | contig 20002 bp, 14 predicted proteins | sample MGYA00581514_ERZ1699656 | MGnify/ENA primary metagenome ERZ1699656 (study PRJEB42348, sample SAMEA6618691) | metagenome | isolation source: Polyester-degrading enrichment culture growing on monomer 1,4-butanediol, B | collected 2019-04-14 ...
GTCGTTATAGGGCCTGCCCGTCAGATTTCCGACAACTAGTCTTTTTCCCAACATGACCGCCTCTGCACCGACTGTCGAGAAATCCGTTACGCAAACTGTACTGATCTTTAGTAAATCATGGACATCTGCATCCTCAACGATCTGACAATAGCAGCTATTTGACCAAGTTACCTTGTTATAGTCGGCCTTACTAAAACTCGGATGCACTTTGATGACCAGCTGTAGCCCCCCACGGCGATCACAGTGAGATATTATAGAATTGACCCACACGTGTTCGTTACTATCAATGCATGATGTCGCAATGAGAACAAGCTGCCTGTCAGGATCGATAATTACGCCGCTTTGTACGAGCCTCTGATACGCACTGCCCTGATCTGTTTGCCATAGATGATCTAGATTTGCGTTTCCAACTTGAACAAAACGATTTTCCGTATAGCCTAGAGCTAAAAATGCGTCACTACATTGCGTCCCGTATGAACAGATCACGCTGATATCTTCCCAACCAATGATCGACGCGTGATTTGATGCTACTGTTGCAGCAGGATAGCTATAGGTAGATCGTCCAAGTTGGCGTGAAGCAATTATCGCCCATTGTCCGCAATGTGACCAATGAGGCACTAGCCACACGCGCTCGACTCCTCTGTTGCAAATGATTTTCTCCCATTGCCTTACGCCACCCCACGCAACATCTAAGTCCAATGCCCTGTCGATATCACACATCCAACTTAGAACCGCTTGTACTTCACTCCCACAGAGCAGAAAGGTTTCCTGTGTATCCGCATCAAAAGAGTCCACAGACAGTTTAGAAGCTTGATTTAGGAACGTCTGTATCTGACAGCCCTGCCAAAATTCAGTGTCCAGCAATAGAGGTGTATTTATCACAACCGGAATGTCATTTTTTACGCAGTCGAGATAACTTTGTTCGCTCGTTGTAACGGCAAAATACTGCATCCCGCGCTCACGCAGCCGCAGAATAACATTCTCAAAGGAGCGCCAATAATTCGTCCCCGTTGCAGCTTGACAAGCAATCACTATTGATTTGGAATCCAAATTCCTCCCAAATTCGGAATGCAATTCAACTTGCGACTGGAAGAGGAACAGAAGTTTCCGGAAGATTTTACGAAACCACAGTGCCTTCTTGGGCAGCGGTTGATAAGCAAAAACCCATTTGGTCAAAAAGGACCTACCTGAAAGAAGGCTCGGGTGTATGTCTAAATTCGAAAAGAAGACTCTGCGGAAACTTCTGTAAACGACACCACATGCGAGACTATCTCCATAGATAGATCGAGCCATCCTTTGTAGATGTAGAGTCATATCAGTATTTTCGGACATTAGCAGCAGGATGACATCGCATTCTTGTTCTTTTGTTGCGCGCAGCGCTTTCGCCATACGGAAGAAGAAAATAGCCTTATGAAACATTTCTAGCTTGAGGAACTCAAACAGTTCTCGTTGACCGATTCTGACAGCCGAAAAATGTGTTCGTAATTCCGCAATCAGCTTTGCAACATGTCCATGAATTTCGATATTCGTTTCACTATCGACCCAGTAATCTCGTAGATTTATACAGTTACAGTTATGCAATTGCGCCCAGTCGCAATGCGTTTGATCCGCCGCAATAACGAGGGCGTTGGACGCACCGCTTTCTATAACACGCGACAATGCCGACGTCATATCTCCTGGGTTGTCTGTAGAAAAAACGAAAAACAGTTTCTTCCCTGCATTCAGCTGTCTTGAAATATTCTTCTTTCCAAGAATAGTTCTAGCATTTGCGCATTGGTATTTTATAGAAACAAAAACTGCCCCCAGGGCCGTAAGCACACGGAGTACAGACCGAACAATAGCAAACTGCCGTTGATGAGGTTTAACTTCGTCAACAAACTTATCCCGACGTTTTCGCGACATCTGATAAAGGCGAAATAAATCGAAAAAAAACAAAGCTCTGTTCCATACCGAAACTGTGGGACAAGGTGTTCAGAGATAGATCCGTCGGCAATTGTTTATATTTTCAATTTTACTTTTGCAGCAACACAAGCAATCGGTGAGCGTGCGTTATCTCGTACCCGCGATAAGATCAACCAATCGGCTTACCGCCTTCCCGTCATTCTTATGGTTATACGCCCAAACAAACTTGGCAATACTTGACTGTAACTCTGGAGAATCTTCACCGTCGTCAAGAATACTGTCGAAAGCTTTATCTATGTCGTTCATGCTCGTGACCCCTGTAGCTACTCCCATTTCGACATAGTCATTTGCCGGGAATTTCTTGGTTGTCATGTTCATCACAATCAAAGGTTTGCCTGCTATTACAGCCTCGGCACCTACTGTTGAATAATCCGTTACACAGGCTCTGGACGCGACAATAAGATCATAGATATCAGCATCCTTAATAACCTGAAACAGATATTTGTCATTTTCAGTATAGATATTGGAATATGCATGCTCGGAAAAAGACGGGTGTATTTTCACCACAACACGACAATCACCACGTGATTTGCAGTACCGTACCAGATGTGCAATCCACTTATTCTCATTGACATCGATACGCGAAGTTGCCACCAAGATAATTTCTTTATCCGTTTTTTCGGTAGACAGTGCCCTGTGTAGATTTTTCTTTGCTGCGTTCTCTGAGAGCGTCACCAAACGGTCAAGACTTAGATTGCCAGTCAAGTGTAATTTGTTTTGATCTGTTCCAAGCTTGGAAAAGGCGTCTTTGCATTGTTGGCCATAACAGCCAATCTCTGAAATGCTTTCCCAACCAACAATTGAAGCTTTATTTCCGGCGACCGACACCAAGGGAGCACTAACAACCTTGATGCCTAGTGAGTGCGCAACAACAGTCAAGATATTTGCCAAGTATGCCCAATGCGGGAGAACCAGAGCTGACTTCACCTTTCCCGGCGACAAGGCGACACGAAACTGCTCAGCAACCAACTGAGAAATCAGCATTTCAGGTAGCCTGTCACGACTGGCCAACCATTCTGCAATTATCAGGCGCTTGTTCAGCAGCCCAGCATTAGGTGCAACTGACATTTTCTGCGAGTCGACATATTCATCTGCAAGGCGAAAATACTCCCTGAGAGCCGAGTTGTCAGCACCAACCAGTTCTGATATCCCAGTAACCGGCATTGTAGCTTTCCAGCCGTTTAATGCCGCAGAGAATTTAATCCGCGCATCAGATGTTGCAATTACAAAAGGTATCTTGCGTTTTTCAAGCTCCCTGAAAACAGCAGAGTTTGCCTTCCAGTACAGGCCAGGTTTGACAATATCAGTAACAGCAACAACGCCCCCCTCTTGCAGTTGTCTTGCAATCTTAAGGGATTGCTTCGAGGCATTTCTTGCCAGTTGAGGCTCGGAATCCTCCAACCAACGGTTAAATAATACAGAAAAGTAAGGACGCTGTTGTTCGCACCGAACGGGGACCAGACGATTTAGCTTGGCAAAACTGGAAAGTTGCAGGAACAAAAGTGGGTACTTATGACCAAGAATACTCGAGACGGCCTCAATGCTCATAGAGCGCGACTGACAAATAACAGCCACTTTGATATCTTCTTGGACGGCCAGACCCAGCATTTGTTCGAAGCGATGCACGAACACAAAAAACTGGGAAAATAATATCCTGACTAGCGGAAAGAGCTCGATGCCATTTTTGCACGCAGTTGAGAATAGTTGGCTGCATTCGTGGTAGGTATCTTCGAGTTTTGTATGAACTTCCAGATCGGCTTCGTGATCGGTCCATACATCTGTCACCGAAATAACTCTTCCGCGAGCAGCTTCCAAGGCTTCCTGTTGAGCAACATCGACCACCAGATACGCATACTTTATGTGCCGCGTCTCAAAGTAGCTGTCGATCAGATCGATCTGCTTTTTCGTCCAATGAGATGATATGTAAACCTTCAATCCCGAAGCATTAGCTTCTAAATTTTCTCCTCGTTTCTGCGGCAAAGCAAGCCTGAAAACGGTTGCAAAATTGAAAAGCAACTTGAAATGGGAATATCCTTTTCGCAGCAATATATATGCGAAAGAGCTTGGGGCCTTCAGCAATTGAGAAGATATGATTCTACACGCAACGCCAAAGGCGACCCTCCAACCAAACAGGTTTCCGATAATTTTTAGAACAAATGTTTGCATGTAATGCGCTAAGGAACTCTGCGACTGAAGTGTCTAGTTATAAGGACGAAATACTGGCTTGATTGAATCTCCTTCAAGCAATTTTTCATAGCCCTTGTCCAGCGCCTGAGCGTAAACCACGAGACTTTCGGAGGCAGCCTGAATAGTTCGGTCAACGTCAGATATTTGGTGCGCATAACTTGGCACCATGTAGTTAATCAAAACGCCACGCCGAACCATTTCTTGCAGGAATAACGTCCGCAACGGCAATGAAACAGCTCCATCCTTGTCGGAACAGGAAAATGTTGGGCTGCATTCGACGCCGCCAGCTTTAAAATACTCAGAGATCCCTGCGTTACGAGCAGCTTCGTTCAGGCCATCGACCAGTGCCTTGCCGATTTTCCACAGGTGTTCAATAACTGGCTCTTCCCGATAAACTTTGATCGCTGCACGTGCAGCAGCCAACCCGTGGTTCTCTGCGCCATGGGTGGTAGAAATCAGAAAAACACGTTTGGCATCATGATCAAGTCCGCCCAATTGCATGATTTCACGCTTTCCAGCCAACGCTGACACAGAAAAGCCGTTTGCTATCCCTTTTCCGAAAGTCGTCAGATCAGGCTGAATACCGTAATAAGTCTGCGCTCCCTGAAGATGCCAACGAAAACCGCTGATCATTTCGTCAATAATGAACACGGCGCCGTTCTTGTTGCACAGGGCCTGAATCTGTTGAAGGAAACCTTCAACAGGATGCGCTGTTGCTGCCGCCTCAAGGATCACGCATGCGATTTCGCCAGGATTATCCGAAAACAGCTTTTCAAGCGTCGACGCATCATTGTAACGGAACGTCAAAGACAAGCCCCGCTCGGTCATCGGAATTCCATTATCGCACGGCGTGGTTCCGATAAACCAGTCATCATAGGAAAAGAATGGCTGGTCCTTGCACATTGCCACTTTGTCGCGGCCTGTGTATGCACGGGCCAATTTGACAGCAGCGCTGGTGACAGACGAACCGTTCTTAGCGAACTTCACCATGTCAGCACACGGGATCAAATCGACGATGTCTTGCGCAGTTTCAGTTTCAATGTAGGAAGGACGCCCAAAGTTAGACCCTTTCCACATTTGATCAATAGCGGCCTCAATCACACCCTTATGACCATAACCCAATGTCATGGTCCTTAAGCCCATCGTCCAATCCAAGAACATGTTATCCTGGTTGTCCCAGACATACGCCCCATCTCCGCGCTCAAGATACCTCGGGGCATTTGCTGGAAACTGATCATCACCTTTACTGTAGGTGTGCGAACCGCCTGGAATCAGGCGATGGGTTAGGCTGTTTTTTGAATAGCTCATATCGGGCAGACCGCGTTGTTTAATTCGTTACATTTTAACGTGAATGTTTTCGTCATTGCCTTTCTCAGAGGCATAAAGAACATCAAGAATGCGCAAGTCTTCGGAATACGTATGCGGATAGGTTCCGAGTCCCTTCGCAGCTTGGATAAATGCATCCATTTCTTCGATATACATACCTTCAACCGACATCTCGCTATAACCTTCGGCGATCTCTGCCCTTGGTTCAGGATACTCGGCCCATGATTTTGTTTCGGTATCGTAATGACGAACGAGCTTTTCGCTGGCAACCCATTCCAGCGTTCCGGTTGTACCGATAAATCTGCAATTACGCACCGCCGCACGCGCCAGAACATCAACGAGTAGATGGCCAATGGCACCATTCTCATATCGCATGAGGAGGTGATATGCATCGTCAATATCGCAGTCGAGATCCGACAGTTTACCTTTCATTGCAGTGACTTGGGTAACGTTGCCCATAACCCAGTTAACCCAAGTAAGCTCGAAAGGAACAATTTCTCTGCATGCACCTGTTTCGCGCTTGCTGACATAGAAAGTACGATAGTCTTCCCACGGATGCCAATCTGGAAGGTACTGACCAGACTCATAGGTAAAAGTGAGGATTTTACCTATGTGTCCATAGTCCACCAGTTTCTTCATCCGCTTGATTGAAGGATGGAAGCGAAGGGTGCATGACGGAGCGGCAACCACATTATTGATAGCGCTGATGTCGATTACCTCCTGCACTCCCTTGTTCGAAATACCCGCTTCGGTGAAGAAGTGAATCCCTCTCTCAGCAGCAATCTTTGCGAACTGCATATGAAGATTGGGTGGTGTGGAGATGACCATCGCATCGAATTTCTGTTCCATCGCAACGTCAAAATCTTCGAACGTCTCGATACCCAATTTCTCTACAGCTTCCTTACGGCGATCTTCGCGCGGATCAAACCCGAATATCTCACCCGCATTCAGGTGCTTCATATTGCGAATGCGGCGCTTTCCCATAGAGCCGAGACCAACAACCAATATCTTCATCATCATTCTCTCTAAAATACAATCACGCCGAGTGAGTATCAGTTTTCAACCTTACAGGCGCTGCTTTCTGCAAGCCCTGCTCATATTTCTTTTGGACCTGCTGGTTGATGCTGGCAATCTCCGGGCGATCATCAAGGAACTCGATAATTTCAGCAAAAGGAATAACCTTTCCTGGCTGATAGAGAGCTTCAAAGACCGCAGTAAAGAAATCAAGATCCTCTTGATAATCAAGAGTCATCCGCAGTTTTGGTCGATGGAAACGTTCGTCCGGCTCGAGCATCTTTGTTTGAAACAGCCCGGTTTGCGTGAAGTACCCTCCCCACACCTCGGTATCATCCTCGGCCTTCAGAGAAACCACCTTCCGCAACGCTTCAGTTTTCACACCAAATGCCGTAACTCCCAAGGGCAGATTATCGCAGATAATATAGTCGGCACCGCTGTTCTTGTACTCATGAACGATGCGGTCAATTGTGTCTGGATCGTTGAACAAGTCGTCACCGTCAACGATCACACAAAATTCAACGCTATATTTATCTGCTGCGTCCAGATAGCGGACCAATTTGTCAGCTTCGTCGCCCCGAAAACAGAAGATATTGTTTTTATCTGCGACCTTCTGCAACCCATCATCTCCTGGGTTGACGGATGTTGTCATCACCAGAAAGTCGGGTGTTTGGGCAAGTTTGAGCCGATCAATCAGGTGCTCAATCGCCCGGCGACCGCAAATTTGCCTCATCACCTTGCCGGGCAATCTTGTTGCCTTGTCTCTTACCGACAGAAAAATAGCCGTCTTGCCGAAGCTCATTTCAGACGTTCCCATACGATAGGCGTATTTTCGGCAAGATCTTCGCCCGCAGCAACGTTCCCGAACAACCCGGAAATCTCTTCTGGCATGAAACCAATATCACAGCGCTTAAATGTAATGTTTTCGCGTGTCAGGATCGAACCCGCAGTGATATTTTCTTTTGCAACCGCGCGCTTGCGCACAACACTGCGGTAGTTTCTTTCGCGCTCGGACAATGGACGCCAGTTTGGCGATCCCATGGTTTGCTCAGCTTGACGAAGTTGATCAACAAACATCTTGAATTCCTTAGGGCCCAATGCGGACTCATAATCTTCGCCCTTTGCGTCACGATCAGGTGTGATGTGCTTTTCGATCACATTTGCGCCCATTGCTACACCCATGATCGGCACAATAACGGCCATCGGATCACCACCATCAGTATGATCACCAAAAGCAACGGGAAGCCCGAACAGACGTTTCAACGTTTCAATGTAGCGAAGGTTATTATCTTCGATAGCCGTGGGATAACTCTGGAAGCCATGCTGCAAGATAACCTGATCGTTACCTTCTTCTTTTGCCCAAAGAACAGCTTGTTCCGCCTCTCCTAGCAGAAGACCACCTACATAAAGCACCAGAGGCTTCCCTTTTGATGCAACTTTGCGCAGGAGCATCTCATCGCCGACACATGACGGGTGTAGCATCAAGATATCTGGATTAACCTTTTCAGTCGCAAAGATGGCGCTTTCCATGTCATTACACATGGTACTAACTGCGAGCCCCTTCCCTTGCGCATACGCAATCAGCCCTTCAATGTCATCGAACGAAAGATTGATGTTATCGAGGTATTTGTAGACCTCAAGCTGCTCTTGAGATCCGGAAACGCGACCGGGACCTGCGCCATAGAACGGGACCATATAACTCGGCAAATCGGTCAAATGCAGATTAATTGCATCTGCGCCAGCATCTGCTGCGCCGTCAACAATCACTTTGGCTTTGTCAACTGAACCGTCGTGAGACCACGCCATTTCAGCGACGACGTACGTCGGTTGACCGTCACCAATAAGCCGAGAACCGATTTTAATCATTTCTGTTGCCATTCCTGCTCGAAAGTTATGCTTAGTCACGTTCAGACTAGACTATTCACATCAATCTGTCTCCGAATGCAACTGTGTATCCGAAAATATTCGATGCCTTCTTAGTCAACTTCAAGTCCATGCTTCATTGCGCCACTTTGAAACGCATAGAGGCTGCAATACATCCCCTGCATAGCTATCAGTTCTTCATGAGTACCCTGTTCAATCACCTCGCCGTTATGCATAAAAATTATGTGATCGACGTTGGTCAGGGATGTTAACCGATGCGAAGACATGATCACAATACTGTTAGCTTTCATGTCATTGATTTCGCCCATTATTGCTCGCTCACATTGTGCATCGAGCGCGCTTGTTGCTTCATCAAGCAACAAAAGCTTTGGCCGTTGCAGCAAACATCTTGCGAGAACGAGTCTTTGCCGCTGTCCCCCGGAAATCTTCGTCCCCCGTTCACCCACAGGTGTATCATAGCCATACTTGCTTTGCGAAATGAACTCATGCGCCTGCGCCCTACGCGCTGCATGCTCGATTTCTTCATCTGCCGCAGATTGCTTGATAAAGCTGATATTGTTCTTGATTGTATCATTAAACACGAAACTGTCTTGGTTGACGTAGCCAATACTACGTCGATATTCAACCAGATCGTATTCCGATAAGGGGATATCGTCGACGGTTATCACACCACTTTGTATTTGACGAATCCGCCCGATCAACTCCAGCAAGGTGGTTTTTCCGGAACCGGACAAACCAACTACGGCGGTAACTGTACCAACGGGGAAACGTAAATTAATGTCTCTTAGAACCTGCCTACCTTCATCATACGAGAAGTTGACGTCTTTCACCACCAACTCTTTGCAAGGAACAAATTCTTTTCCCAGACCTTCACCAAATATTGAACGCTCAACATTTGACTTATCCTGCAGAAATTTCGTCAGGTTTCGCAGGTAAGGTACGAAACTGAGCATTTCCATAAAGGTCGCCATTCCAAGACGCGATTCATTGAAAAGCCGCCACAGAGCCATAAAATACCCAAGCGCAAAGCCCATATCGGAGATCAGCCGGGTTTCGTAAAGGACTGCCACCCCTGCTGCTATCACCATGATCGTTACAACACCACCGATATAGACAACAACATCGCTCCATGCCTGAACATCGACGTATTGAATGCGTTGGTTATCCGCTGCGCGCGTAACCGTTGCGTATTTATCCTGCATGTTGGCTTCCTGGCCAGCTTGCTTAATCAAGCGCATGCCAAGAATTATATCGCTTAGTATTCCACTGGATTTCTCATCAAGGTCACGGGTCTTGTTCGCGATTGGTTTCAGACGATCATGCACCTTGGTCAGCAGCATCAGCAGCAACAAACCGGCGATACTCATCGTCAAGCTCAGTACAGGAGCAAGATAGAAAATCACCACTGTAACACCGATAATGCGCAAGGTGATCATCATCACCTGATTGGAAGACATCAATATCTGGGTAATTGCACCGACAGGCGAGAAGAGATTATGACTGATCTCGCCTAGTTTGTGCTCTGAAAAATAGGCTGTATCAAGTTCGAACGCATGGCTGAGAGTACGCTCACGCAGACCCCGTGTAAATTGCATCGACAGACGCACAGCACCACGCCGATTCAGATATTCAAAATACAAAGATACGAAAGTCAGAACGATCATTGCTGAAATCAGGATTGCCAGATCCTGATTTCTCCCGGACAAACCGGAAAGTATCGACAGATCCGATATCTGATCTCGGAAGGGAATATCTATCGACGAAGCATCCGTTGCGCCCGAAATAACCTGCAGCAACCCGACAATCAGCAGCGTTCGTACCGAAACTGAGATCGCGACCAGATTACCAAGCAAGAATAGAATTGAGACGCTTTTACGTTGCGCCAGAAGAAACCCTACAAGTGTTTGACCGGACGGAGAAAAGAAAAAGCCCGCAACCTTTGGTAAAAAAGGTATGAATTTAAATATCTTATTCAATGTACTGTTACTTTTTATTTTTAATATAGCTTGAGCAACACTCGTCAATCACTTGATCTACGGCCTCCTGAAAGCGGCTCGTAAATCCGGAAGCATACAATGTCTCACCAAAAACCCGACAACTTTCTGATAGTCTTTCGTAGCCGTAACTTGTTGGCACGTGATTGGCAAGGAAGGAAATCAAGTCATCTGCGCCTTTAAAATGAGGCATGTTGTCGGATATGCCATCAATATCAATCACCCCTGCAAATCCATCTGGTGATGTCCCCCCGCATATTGAAACGGCAGGAACGCCAAGAGCTAATGCTTCGGCAAGAATGGTAGAATGATAACTCAAAACAAAATCAACGTTTTTCATAACTTCAATGGCATCTTGACCATTCTCAACAAATGATATTTGGGCGCCAAATGAGGAAATGAGGTTACTGTATAGCTCTTCAGCATATCCTTCCAGAGGATGAGATTTGATCCACAAATTAACCTCCGAGTCCATTTGCGCATTTGCACCGGCCAACAGAGCAGAAAGAAACTGCGACGCATGTTCATGGTTGTCGCCCTGTGAAGCAAACAACAAACGAATATTTGGTTTAGGGCGAAAAGCAGAAACGGCTTTGCTTCTGGTGCGATCAACCATGCCGCGACCTGTTGTCTTGATCTGATTCGGCTGCCAGAAGCCGCTTTGCATAACGACGTCGTTCCACGCTTGACCAAACGTCAAAATTTGATTGGGAATCGCCATTCTGGCAGCCTCGGAACGGTAGTATGGTGGATAACTGTATTCAGGCGAGGTTGCACTTATCGCACCGTGCTGTAGTTCCAGTACAGGAATACCTAGTTCTTTTGCAGCAGCAATTTCGCCCCATTTCCCTCCGGGGTTTGTCACGATTAGCACTTTGACTTTTCCGCGTGTCAGACAGTGCCGGTAGAGCAACCTGTTCGCTTCGAAAATGGCCAGGTGCTTGCGAGCAATCAGGAATAAATCTTCGCTCGAAAACCTTCCCGCAAGCTTTGGCGAAATAATGTTTGCCAGTTCGCTGGCCGCCTTGCCAATACCTTTTCTATAACGAAGCAGAAGCGACAGGGCGTACCCAATATACATACCCGGTACGGCCGTCCTGACTTGCATCTCCCCATTATCCTGAAAAAATGGAATATCGCAGGTCTTTGACCAACGAAAATCCAAGCCACGCATTGGTAAGGACAGTCTTTGGGCAGACTTGTTCAGAAAATCTCCAAACAGATAATCTGATGTTTTTTGTTCATGGTCGACACTGACGTTAAAAGTTCCAAGCACGAGGACGTGGTCTTCGGCGTCATCGAAAGCACTGTGAAATAGTAACTTTGCCCCTTCTACCACTGCGCGACACAAAAATCCGAGTTGCCGCACAATCCTCAAAAACCGACTTTTACCTGTCAAATTCCTCACGGCAACTGGCTGCCAATATAAAGCATTCCAGATCGCATAGCGCACCGGTGGCCAAGCCGCCCATTCGCCTACGCCTGGCCCCATCACTTCAGGCAGTTGGTCCAGGTGCTCAATGAGAGGAGCCAACGATATATGGTCACTAGCTTCATCAGCCATCATACGCGGCACAACATCTGAACCTGTTCCTCAGGAGTTTTCTTCAATAGCTAAACTCAAATCCTCTGGGCGGCCGACATCCCTCCAAGCTTCGAGGATCGGAAACACATGTGTCGTTTGACCTTCGCTCCGAAGCCGATCAAATAACATAGGCATATCCAAGTATGTATTTTTCTCGATGTAGCCAAGTACTTTTGGATCAACCAAATAAATACCCGCATTTACGAGATATCTTGTGGTTGGCTTCTCCACGATCTCGACAATACGATGCCCATCAATTTCGACCACACCAAATGGGACTTCATATTGGTGTTCACGCACACACATGGTCGCTGCGCATGGATGCGCAGCGTGATAATCTAACAAGTTTCGGCAATTGACCTCGGTTAGAACATCACCATTCATAACCAAGAACGGCTCCGATATTTCTTCATCGATCATATATAAAGCACCAGCCGTCCCAAGAGGTTGATCTTCGGATATATATTTGATTTTCACGCCACGCGACGAACCATCTCCAAAATGATCACTTATTAGGTGCCCTTTATAATTGAGCGAAATGATGAACTTGCGGAATCCTTGCTCCGCAAGCCGATCAATAATGATCTCCAACATCGGTCTACCCGCAACCGGAACCATAGGCTTTGGCACCGTATCAGTGAGTGGTCGCAGACGCTTCCCCCGCCCGCCAGCCATAATGATAACCCAGTTATCCAACTCGTCGGATTGCACCAATCCCTCAAGAGTCTCGATCCCGGACAATTTCCCCGCACTGTCGAGTATCGGAAGATGACGCAAGACTTGCTTTAGCATCACATTCAGTAAATGTTGCTTTTCGTCTCCCACCTGGCCAACAACGGGATTTTTGTTCATCACATCAGAAACAGCAGCATCGAGAGAATCGCCTCTCAATATACTTCGGCGAATATCACCATCGGTGATAGTTCCGAGGAAGTGCTCAGCCTCGTCAACTACCAGAACAATCCCCAAGGACTGCTCATCCAAAACAGAAATTGCTTCTCGAATGGTTGCAGACGGCGAAAGCAATATAGAGCGAATGTCCTTCAAAACTTTCAAGCTCCTATCGTCTCAATGCTAATTTGATCATCAGTTTCGTAGTCACGAAGAGCTTTCTGACCAAGAACATCCCATATGGCCATAGGAGAGATCCCTCCGCCGGGCCGCTTGGCTCTCAGGTTTTCCATCGTAAAATACTCACCGGCAGCAATTTCCTTGGCAGCAACCAAGCTTTTTCGGGCAATGACCAAATTCGCTGCCTCTTGCTGACCAACACCCTTATCAGCCGTTCCCAGTAACTTTTCGACATCACGGACCGAAGCGACCAGTTCACCCAAATCATCTGGTTCGATAGAAGCAGCATGATCTGGCCCTTCCATACAGCAATCAAGGGTGAAATGCTTTTCCAAAACGCAAGCACCACGAGCAGCCGCAGCAACAGAGGTCACAATACCTTCAGTATGATCCGAATATCCGACTTGCAGACCAAAATTGTCCACCAATGTGTCCATTGCACGCAGGTTTACATCTTTGAGCGGCGTCGGATACTGAGTAGTACAATGCAAAATTGTCACTTTTTCACGTAGCGCCCGAACGCCTTCTTCGCTATGGAATGCATCGGCCAATTTTGACTGACTTGGAGTACCTGCAGGACCCATCGTGTAACCAAACGCAAGAACACTCAAAGCGTCGGTGATTTCCTGTAAATTACTCATTCCGGTTGACAGGATGATAGGAAGCCCTGCCCGCGCAGCCGACAGCAGAAGTGGCCCATTTGTTATCTCCCCTGATGACATTTTAAGAGCTCTGACACCTACTTCATGGACGAGAAAATCAAGCTCTTCCAGACCAAATGGCGTCGACAGGAACTCAATACCATATTCCAGTGCATGAGCTTTCAACAGGAGATGTGCGTCCTTGCTCAACTCCAAACAGCGAAGCATCTCAAACTGCGAACCTGTATCTCCTGTTGCTTTCTTTTGATAGTCAGCTTTAGGAGCACTTGATGTCGCAAGGTTCTTTGCAAAAAAGGTCTGAAATTTGACGGCATCAGCGCCTGCTTCGGCCGCCTTTTCTACCAGACGCTTTGCAACTTCTAATGAACCGTTATGGTTCACGCCCGCCTCGGCAATGATGTAAACTTTTGTCATATGCCCTAACTTTAGCTGTTTCCATCCATATCGAAAAAGCGCTTAACAAGCATGCCCTCAAGTTCGATGGTTTTCAGAATATCTTTAATCTCTTTCGAAACTAGGCCCGGTTGTCCATAGGGGCTTTTTTGCGCAAATGCCTCTTTACGGAAACTGTTCGACAGGCATTTGACAATTGCCGCTGATATAGCTTGTGAACTGTTTGCGCAATCAACAACGGAGGAAGCGCGCAATCGGCCTTTTTGGCGGCTCCCAATATTAACAGTAGGTGTACCAACTGCAGGTGCTTCGATAATACCACTTGAAGAGTTACCAATCACCACATCAGCAACTTTTAACATCCCTAAGTAACGTGCTTGTCCCAACGACGACACAAGTACGACACGGTCAGAAAACTTCTCAGCAAATGCATCCAACTCTGCGTTAATCGTTTTACCGCCGGCATCAGCATTCGCCTTGGTAACTACACACATTGCATCACCAAAGGACGCGAGAGAGTCAAGTAAAGGCTTAACTGCTCCCTCGGGTGTCTCATCGGCAAGAGTTTCCGGATGATAGGTCACAAGAAACACAGGTTCTTTCAACTTGACCCCGAGGCTTTCCTCCAAAGAGGAGTGGCTGGGAAGCTGTAAGCGAACGAAATTATCCAACCCAGGGGCTCCGAATGCGAACACGTTCGCCGGGTTTTCCCCCATCTGGATAACCCGCTGTCGATAACGCTCGGTCGATGTAAAATGCAGATGGGCCATTTTTGTAATGGCATGACGAATGCTCTCGTCCACGGCACCTTCAGTAATTTCCCCGCCATGTATATGTGCCAATGGAATGCTCATCAGCAATGCGGCTTGTGCTGCCGCGAGGATTTCATAACGATCTCCAAGAACGACAATCAGATCCGGTCGAAGGCGATCATATGCGTCGGCAAATCCGATTACACCCTTTCCTGTCGACTTTGTTATTGACACTCGACTGTCGCCAGGCATCAGCACATCGACCTTTTCATCAATACAGAAACCATCGTCTTCAATATGCTGATAGGTATTGCCGAATTCGCCCGAAAGGTGAGCACCGGTTACTACGACCTGAAGTTTGAGTTCACTATCGCAAACTATCTCACTCATCAATGCAGATAGGATTCCGTACTCCGCGCGCGTCCCTGTTACAATGCAAATTTTACGCCTAGACGCCATACCTCCCCTCCGCCAAGTAGGAACTACTGGGCGTATTGATGACACGCGCTGCCATGTCTTCAGCACAGGATAAATCCATTTGAGGGTTTTCCATGTACATGGGCAATGTGTGCATCAAATTCCAAACAGGACGACAACGAACACCAGCCTTATTAAGAGCGTCCAAAACTCTGTCCCGATCTTCCAAAGACGTGCCCGGTTTCAGAATGATCGCATTTAACCAGTGATTCGTCTCAGAATCATCCGGAACAGCCAATACGTCGATATCAGCCAAATTTTTCAGGACGCCCTCATAAGCCGTGGCTAGTGTTCTTTTTAGAGCTATCCTTGTGTCAAGTTGCTCCAACTGAGCACAACCCAAAGCAGCATTGATGTTCGGCATCCGGTAATTATAGGCAACACAATCATGCTGATAGAGCCACGGATGCGGACGCTTTGCTGTCGTGCAGAGATGACGTACACGAGCGGCGACGTCGTCGCTATTTGTCAAGACAGCACCACCACCACCGGTTGTAATTATTTTATTCCCATTGAAGCTTAACGCTGCAGCATCTCCGAACGACCCAACAGGCCTCCCCTTATATGTCGAACCCAATGCCTCGGCTGCGTCTTCCACAATGAGCAGATTATATTTCCCAGCAAGTTCAATCAAAGGATCGATATCCATAGGGACACCAAATACATGCATAGGAACTATAGCACGCAACACACGTCCCGTGTGGCGATTTCGGAACACGGGGCCATTCGGTCCATCGCCATCTTCCAATGCAGTTTCGGCAAGATAGTTTGCCAATTTCGACACATCTACACCAAGGCGATCTTTGTCACAATCAACTAAGTGCGGCACCGCTCCCGCATGGACAACAGCATTTGCTGTTGCGACGAATGTTAGCGTAGGAACAAATACCTCATCTCCTGGACACACACCTGTTGCCACAACAGCAGCATGCAACGCTGCAGTACCATTAACCGTCGCTATCGCGTGACGAACACCGCATCTATCTGCGAGCTCAATCTCAAATCGGTCAACAAAAGCTCCAACAGAAGAGACCCATCCTTCGTCCAGACAAGATTTTACATATTCCCATTCGCGCCCGCGAAATTCCGGCTCATGCAAAGGAAAGACTTCCTGATCAATTGGCAACATTGAACGCAGAGCATTGACCAGATTCTGGATTGTTGTAGCTGTCAATTGCTTGTCCAAGTTCGCGCCCCCGATTAAATTGTGTATTGGCCGATGCGATATTGTGCGAGGTTTTCCACTGATGAAAACCACTTAACGGTTTCGGCAATCCCCCGCTTCAAACCTTCACGACCGCCAGCCTTGGGCTCCCAGCCCAACAGCGATTTGGCTATCGAGGCGTCAGCAAGCAAACGCTCCACTTCGCTCGCTTCTGGTCGAATACGTTCATTCTTGGAAACAACATTCACTTCAACATTCATGACTTCAGCAACCAACTGCACCATATCGCCAACCGAAATTTCGTAGCCACTACCGATATTGATGACTTTGCCAACAGAAGCGCTCCCATCGAGAACCGCAATCATTCCCTGAACGGTATCTTTCACGAAATTGAAGTCTCGGGTTGGACTCAGAGCACCAAGTTCAATTGTTTTCTGACCTCCGGCAATCTGTGTAATTACCGTCGGAATTACCGCACGCGCAGATTGGCGCGGGCCATACGTATTGAATGGCCGAGCAATTGCGACCGGAACCTCGAAGGAGCGCCAATAGGACATGGCAATTTGGTCTGCACCGATCTTGCTTGCTGAATAAGGTGACTGCCCAACCAACGGATGTTCTTCTGTGATTGGAACGAACTGCGCTGTTCCGTACACTTCACTTGTTGAAGTATGCATAACCTTCTCGACACCTAAGTCCCGGGCCGCTTGAACAACGTTCAAGGTGCCAACGACATTCACATCAACGTATGAATGTGGGGCAACGTATGAGTAAGGAATTGCAATCAACGCGGCCAGATGCATGACAGCATCACAACCTGTCATCGCATGTCTTACACAAACAGGATCACGAACATCGCCGGACACGACCTCAATTGCGTCTTTGACATTCTGCGGAGCTTGGTCCAACCAACCCCAGCTATCAAACGAATTGTATAGGACAAAAGCCTTAACTTCTCGACCTTGACAAACAAGCTCCTCCACGAGATGTGAACCGATGAAGCCATCTGCCCCGGTTACAAGGATTTTCCCGTTCACAATTTTTCCTTTTTTACTTTACTGTTAGTAACAGATAGACCGGACCTAACATTGAAGTTATACATAGCAAGTAGCATCTTCTGTACCCTGCAAAAGTCCGAAAAAATGTTATCCTTCTTCAACCAACGACATCCGAAATGATCCCGCCGGCGAAGCCGATCCGAACATCGAAGGCGCCCTACCAAAGCAAGGACAACCGCTTACCATTTGTCCTTCAGCCAAACAACCGGGAAAAAGTGCTTTGGCAAGACTCACCATGAGCCAGCCTTTCCATTTTTCTACAGTGCGCCGCTCGCCACTCGCACATTGCCCCGAACAACTCAAGGCGCGAGAGATTCTTAACCCTTCACTATCTCGTATTTAACGGAGAAATGTATTGCTAGTATTTTGTAACGCCGCGATACTCTAGACTGCAAAACGCCTTGCTGCCACAAACTTGCAAGAGAAGCCCCCTTTTCGACCGAAGTCGACATTCTAAACTATAGAGTAGAAATTCATGCATGAGTTGTCGACTTCAGCCCTCGCGTGGAAACGATCAAGCTTGGGCCTCTGCGAAAGTTCCTTCGCAAATTTCTCAGCTACTTCACGGTTTCCTTTGATTGCCACCCAAAAGCTGACCCCAGGAGATTCCCTAAAATAATAACCTTCGACAAGAGATATCCCACAGTCTTCTAATTGCTTAATCATATGCCCAACGATTTCGGGAGACACGGAGATATCGACACCAAACCCGTATGACTGAAGAACGAAAAGGCCATTATCTTTCAACCGCCTTTTCACCACAACCTCTAAGCTATGATGTATTGGTTTTGTATAGAAAACGGGCCACTGACAAAATTCTCGTTTAATAAAGGGGAAGCAGCGTTTTACTAAAGAAAAAACCTTGATTGTTTTATCTCTTATCATCCCCCGCCGCACCTCGTCAGGAGTAAATCCACTAGCATATATCACATCGAATCTATCCAGCCCCAATTTTGCTAGGTTCATTGTAATAAAATCATCGATGATAAAGCTTAAGCCTGTCGAAGAATCTTCATTTGAGGTACATTCATTAATTATACTTTCAAGAGTTCCATGCTCGTCTATATCGACTACATAACAATTGTTTTTACCCTCTTTTATAAAGGCAATCTCCTCATAGCAATTCCCTCCTCCTATCGAAAGAATATTTCTCCCAAACAGCCCATATCGATTACAAATGAGCTTCGCGATATCTGAAAATGACGACGTGGTCTCAGCATACCCCTTGACCTTATCTGCAATCATTGCTGAAACGAACTTGTTTAGATCAATTTTTTTGAACATTTTTCATGCAACTTTGTATGAGAGATTACTACGAAGAATACAGCTTGCCGAGCTTCAGAACACCCAAAATCCAGATTCCACCAATAGTTCAATAGAGCAAAATATACATCTTGGAAATCGTTAGCACACCAACCTTAGGCTAGCAGACGGATAACCCCACACAGAAAGCCTAAACATTTCATTTCTCCATTGTAATTGTGAATAACTTCACATTGAGGTAACATTAGAAGATAATGTTTACGATATCCTAGGGTCCAGACTCATTCAAATCCAATAGCAAACGAGCGCGGCAAGGCATAATGCGGCCATGAAGTTGTTAGCATTTTTGTCGTAGCGAGTTGCAATCCGTCGGAAGTCTTTCAGGCGGCCAAACATGCGCTCGATGACATTACGTCCGCGATAGCGCTTCCGGTTGAAGGCATATAGTTGCCTGCGATTGGCCTTGTTGGGTATGACCGGCTCGATCTTTTTCCGTATCAGCCAAGCCCGCCAATGGTCCGCGTCATAGGCCTTGTCGGCGAGTAGATACCTCGCCGGAGGAAGGTGATTGGCAAGCATCGCAGCTCCTGTGATGTCGGCAGCTTGGCCGGGTGTCAGATAGAAGGCCAAGGGGCGGCAATATTGATCGCTTATGGCGTGAACCTTGGTGTTGCGCCCACCTTTGGTGCGACCGATGGCCTGAACAGAAGCCCCCCTTTCCCGCCCCCAGCGCAGCGATGGGCTTTGACGTGGGTGCTATCTACCGAAATTTCCTCAGGCGAACCCGCCAAGGTGGCCGTCAACTCGGCAAACAGATATTGCCAGATGCCTTTTCCGACCAGCGGTTATAACGATTGTAGACCGTGGTGGATGGGCCGTAGTCGGCAGGGCAATCTTGCCAACGACAGCCAGATTGAAGTACGTGAATGATCCCGCTGATGATGCGCCGATCATCTTCCCGTCGCCGACCCGCCGCACGGTATGGCAGATGTGGTTTGATCAGCACCTATTGATCGTCGGAAAGCCAGAAATGCCCCTTCATGGTCCATGAACTCCATATATTGCGTTCCAGATCATTGAATCTGTTAAAGGTTAATGAGTTCTGACCCTAAAACACCCAAACCGTGTTCTACCATCTCATTTCCAACGTGAGAATGCGGTTTCAACTTATTTCTTAAGCTAGGGTCAGAACCCAATTGGAACGCTTGA